>Ga0210043_1000866_pt1 | contig 29995 bp, 55 predicted proteins | sample CryGeymet201501t_FD_183990 | JGI IMG/M metagenome (GOLD analysis project Ga0210043, IMG submission 183990) | Groundwater microbial communities from Crystal Geyser aquifers in Utah, USA - Crystal Geyser metaG 2015-01t (SPAdes) (version 2) | ecosystem: Environmental > Aquatic > Deep subsurface >... | reverse complement strand
AAGAACTGCTGTAAGGGTGACGGGAACGAATGTCATAGAAGCAAGAAGTACAACCGCATTATCCGCTGGAAATATGTATCATTTCGCTGGACAAAGGGACGGATTAAATATTAAATCTTATATGAACGGTGCATTGGAAGCAACACAGAGCGGTTCATCAACAACACCTGCTGATGACGATGCTCCTTATCGACTTAGTTACCCTGACGCCGCACAACAGATAAAAGCACAAATAACCGAGTTCAGAATTTCGAACATAGCCAGAAGCACAATTTGGTTAAACCAGACAAACAACGCATTAAGAGACACTCTAATAACATACGTCACTGAGCAGACATCATCAAGTAACACCGCCCCCACAGTAACATTAAGCAGTCCGGTAGACAATTACAACACCAGTGACACCACACCAGACTTTACTTTCAGTTTTATTGACGCACAGCAAACAACTGCCAACTGTTCATTATATGCAAATTCAACACTTAGAGGATACAACGCTACTACGAATAATAACACAGCCACGACTATTACAAGCTCAACACTTACTGGAGGCAATCAATGGTATGTAAGCTGTAATGACGGAACAGATACGGGAACAAGTACAAACAGGACGATAACTATAGATGCAAGCCCCCCCCAATACAACAACTCCACAGCAAGCCAGAACACCACTTACGGTGGCTGGACATTATTAAGCCTGCTATGGAGTGATAATTATGATTTAGACGATTATTTGTTTTCAATCGATAATGCTACGGGTTCATATACCAATCAATCATGGACAGACTTTGAAGCCACTACAAGCGGATACTCTAATAGGACTTTCTATTTGAATAATACAGTCGGTCAGGAAGTATGCTGGAAAGTATATGCTAATGACACGGTAAACAACTTTAACACAAGTGAGGAATACTGTTTCACAATTACAAGCAGTGATTCAACACCACCTTACTTCATAACAATACCAGCAGACGATACTAAGGTTTACGGCACTTTATGGGCTGGGGTATATTTCAACGCCACCGATGAAACAGAATTTGGGAGTTACTCAGTAAACGATACAACCAATTTCGTTATCAATTCAACAGGATTCCTTAACTGGACAAATTACCTAAGCGTAGGTAACTATTATGTCAATGTCACTATTAATGATACAAATGGAAATGAAAACTCAACCATATACAACCTTAACATAACTAAGAAGGACTTAAATGTAACAGCCGATGACAAGAACAAGGCATACGGTGAAGCCGACCCTGCACTTACAGCAAGTTATTCGGGATTCGTATTGAGCGAAGATGAAGGATATTTAGGCGGTTCATTAAGCTTAGTCAGGAACACGGGAGAAACAGTGGGTACATACGACATAGTTCCAAGCGGTTACACATCGGACAATTACAATATAACATTCATAAACGGGACATTCACAATAACCAAAAGCTCTGATAACTGTAATGTGTTATTCAACGATACAAGCCCTGTAACTTACGGGGAAACATTCAATGTCTCAACCGATTGCACAAGTGCATACACACTTTATAGGAACGGAACAGAAATAAGCAATAATTCACTCCAGCATCTCGCAGTGGGCGATTACAATTTCACCGTCATGCGAACAGACACGGCAAATTACACAAACATATATGACGAAGAGATATTCACCGTCAATAAGGATACGGCAGTTGTTCATGCTTACATTAACAATACAATAAGTGACTTTACCGCAGGAGCAAGTCAGGCAGAAAACATTTACCTTAACGGAACTCTGATAGTTGGCGAAGGCGATATAAAACTTTATCTTAATGGTTCATTAATTAATGAAGGAGCAAGCCCGTTATATAACATATCAAACCTTACAATAGGTGAATATTATTTCAATGTAACTTACGATGCGACAGAGAATTATACAGCCACTTATGAAGCGTGGTTTATTAACATAACCGATGATATATATCCTTTAATATCGTGGTCGGCAAACTCCACAGCATCAGGCTTATACAACCAATTTTACATATATTTTTGTGCGGACATAACCGAAGACAATATAGATATGGTGGGTTATTCATGGAACGGAACAAACTCAACATCATGGACAGGCAATTACTGTGAGAACAAAACAGAATTAACCGAAGGTGAATATGTCATTTATCTGTGGGTAAACGACACCGCAGGGAATTACAACGAAACGACATCCAGAACAATAATACTTGACAGGACATCTCCTGAACCTGTAATAACTTTCCCGACTGACAATTACAATACAACCGATACAGCATTAAACATAAGCTGGGAGTATGGCAGCCCTGAGCCGAATGAAGATATTTGCTGGTGGTCATCGGATGAATGGATTACAAACACTACGGTAACGTGTGAAGAAAACATAACATCCACATGGTCAGAAGGAAGCAATCATGTAATAATATGTGCGAATGATACAGCTGGCAATATGGGTTGCACTGACATAAGCTTTAATCTTGACACCACATATCCCTTAATTTCAATCTCAAGCCCCGCAAACTCTACATTATACAGTTTATCATGGTTTAACATAACGGGTACTGCAACCGATTCTAATGGAGATTCAGTAGTAATAAACTGCACAGAATTTGGAAGCAACTTAGGGACATTCTCATCATGGAACTTTACAAACACATCATTAAGTGACGGCAATTATTCATGCCTTGTAACAGCGAATGATACTCTTGGTCATAACACTTCAAGCGAGATTCATTTCAGGATAGATAACACTGCTCCTGTAATAACGATAACATACCCTGCCGATAATTCAACAAACACTACAACGACATCCTTAAACATCACGGGAACTATAACGGAAATAAACTCTGACACGCTTTCAATAAACTGTTCTTTCATGGGAACGAATGTGGGCACATACTCGGCTTTCAATTATACCAATACGTCATTAAATGATGGCTCTTATACCTGTACATTAATAGCTAACGATACCGCCGGAAACACAGGAACAAACGAAGTAAGTTTCAAGATTGACATCACCGCTCCCATAATATCGGGGTTCACTACAAACACCACCGAAAATTCAGCCGATGTAAGCTACTCATTCACAGCAACCGATGCACTTAACGATATTTCTATGTGCCTTATAGAAGACAATCAGACAGGAACATTAACAAATTCCTCATGGTATTCATATCCGTTCACTTACAACACCACGAACAACGAAACGAATAATACATTAATAATAGTCAATATTTACTGCAACGATTCATTAGGCAACTTGAGATTAAGCGAAAACAATTTCACAATAGAGGATACATCAGAAGACCCTGAAACATCATGCTCATTAACAATAAACAGCCCTCTTAACACAATCTATACAACCAATTATATCATCTTGGATACATCTTCAAACTGCACAATAACAACATGGTATTATGACATCGGAAGCGGAAATTGGTCTTTCACTCCCGTAACAAGCATAACAGGATTATCGTCAAGGGTTTACACTCTGACTGTATGGGGTTATGACGGAACAGACTGGTACACAGCTACAAGGACATTCACTATTGATTTGAGCCATACGGGGAGCGGTGGAAGCGACACGGTTCCGTTTATATGCTATCCTAACTGGAAATGTACTCAATGGTCTTCATGCCTAAACTATGAACAGATAAGAATATGCACCGATGAGAACGATTGCGGAGTCTCAACAGGAAAACCGGCAGAATCAAGAGAATGTTCAATGACCATTGACATACCACAGATAATAGAAGACGCTTATACAGGCTCTGCCCTTGAGAACACATACAACCACATACAGAATGGCGACTATATAACAGCTTCCCTTTTATCAATGGGCGTTTTATTTGAGAATTACGCAACACCGGACAGTCTTAACGGGATAACAGAGACAGCAGAATCTCTTAACCTTTCATGGCTTTTAAATATATTCACAAAGAAGCTCATATTATTTTTATTGGGATTGGCAATAATAGCACTGTTAATAGAGAAGCTCATTAAACCAAAAAATGTTTACATTAAAACACTGTTATATCTTATACTGATAGCGATTTTATGGGCGATGCTTTTAATCTGGAAACCAGCTTAACCAAAAAATCTTTTTAAATACATACATACAATATTTATACATGGCAAAAAGATTAGTATGTCAGAGATGCGGTAAGATATGGACATATAAGGGTAAGAGTGATTATATCACTTCATGCCCTCGCTGTCGGACTTCGGTTATGGTAAATAAAAAGAGGCGTAGAAAATGAGGCGAAAGAAATCAGAGAAAGGTTTATTAATTCTTGTTATTTTAGTTTTAGGTTTGTTATCAGCAATTTATATTTTTTCTGGGGGAGATTTTGTAAGCTATACTACAATGCTATCGGCATACGAACCAGCAGGAACACAGATAACACTTAAAGACGGCTCTAAATGTTTGCTTGTTGAAGGAACAAAGCTCACACCATTAATGGGTTTCTATCAGTGCGAAGTCATAGATAATAACGCAAGACGAACATTTTATATATCCAATTCGCCTGAAGACGATGTAATAACATTTAGTTCTGCTAATCTTTTGCGTTGCGGTCAGGATGTTTACACGGATAAATGCACTTATGAAATAAAATCGCCTGCAAAGGAAACATGGGCGTTTGCTTTCTGGTCAGGCAACAAAAAAACACGATTAAAATGGCTCATAGACGATAATAAGCCAGTGGGGTATGGTTACGGAGGGAAAACATGGAATTATGTTAATGATATCCAAAACATTCCCGAAGGCGGAATACTTATAAGAGAATACGCACAGCCAAGTCAATATGCAAGATTCGTTTATCAATATGAAGAATGCGACTGGTTAGGAATGAACTGTGTATGGAAAAATATAGACAACGCACAGATAAAAATTGTTGAAGAAGTTAATAAATTCGGTCTTGTTCAATACGGTGCAACATCAGGAAGAAATGTAGTAAGCACGACAGGATGCAATGTCAATAGTAACCTGCGTTTATGTACCGAAGGCAAAGACTGCGAATATACATGGGATAAAAAGGGCGTATTAGACTTCTATCAGTCAACCAATTACCTTCAGGACTGGGCATATAGCCCGTCAGATTTTAGTGTGCATACATACAACAACGAAAAGGTATACTGTTCGGGCTCTAAATTATACAGCTTTGATTACATGAAACTTTCAAATAACAAATGTTACGCATATCCAAGCACCTTTAAAGCTAATATTGAATGTTGCCCGAATGCAGTAGCTGGAAGTGCAGTATGCGGAAGCGACTTTAAATGGAAAACACAGGAAGAGGCACAAAAAGACGGCATACAGTGTATATCTGATATTCAGTGCGGTGGCGGTGCGTGGCAACCAGATTACGGAGATACTACATACCAAACAATCACACGGGGCAAATGCATAAACAAAGTATGCGTCTTTGAAACCAAAAAGACCGAATGTTCAACCGACAGAGCATGTCCGCAGGGCGAGGTATGCGTTCTTGACAAAATTACAGGAATAGGCACTTGCACAGTTCAGGAATCTTCAACAGATGTTATTCCAAGAGAAGAAACCGTAATAAACAAGACTGGAGGAGAACCAGCACCCGAATCCCCCAACATAGACTGGAATCTTATAGGTCTTGCAGTTCTTATAGGCGGAATAGCTGTATCAGGATTATACATATTCAAATCAAGAACAAATAGAAAAAGAAGGAGGTATTAAATATGGGTAAAAAAAGCGGTATAGCATCAGTATTCACATTAGGCAATTTCCTTAGAGGGCTTTTTGTCGGGATACTTGGCGGAATCTCAACAGTTCTTGCTATGATACCTATTGCACTTATAATCATGCTCATATCAGCTATAACGGGAAATCCGTTCTTAGTTGTATATACAAACTGGGCAATGGTCGCATGGGGGCTTTCATTGTTACTGTCATTCTCAATATTCGGATGGCTTGTAATGAAGTTCATAAACACTATTAAGGGATTTTAACATGCTAATGAAAGAAGCTCTGCATTATATCATACTGGTATTCGTGGGCGTTTTTGTAGCTCACGAAGTATCGGGGATAACTGGTATAGAATCTTGGGCTATCAATAACGGAATCATGGGTATGCTGGGCTTGTTCGTTTATTACCTTGCATGGATTGTAGTAACGGACTTGGCTCTGCACAAATATTTATTAAAAGAAAAGAGGAAATGGTGATAAAGTATGGAAGTAGATATTGACAAAAAATTAGCAATAAGAAAAATTAAAAAAAAATTTAAGCATAAAGTAACAAAAATAAAATTTGGTAAAGAAAGAAAAGACGGAACAATGGGCGTCTCTTTTTATATTGACGGTCAAAAACATTCTTATAGCTATCTGACAGATATATGAATAAGAGGTGAAAGACTATGGCATGGAAAATAGATAAGGGTAATGAAAGATATTTTAATGCCATTGGTAAAAATGATAATTATATTGATTGTTTTATACATGGTTCTGGAAAATGGTTTATGATAATACAATATAAAAGGATTTTTTACGAAGGAAATTTTTTTGAAACAAAAAAAGAAGCCCTCGCTTACGCAAAGAAATGGATGAAAGCACATCCGAATGGATAGGTGAAATATGTCAGGAAGAAATGTAGTCTATGTAGAAACGAGAAGAAAGGCTGAAAACATAGTAAGCTCTTTCCTTATGACACCCGCAGGTCTCATAACGACAATCGTTCTCATAGCCGTTCTTTTAGGTGCATCAATATTGTTTGCTTCATGGGCGTTGCCTAAATTCCTTGAATTGTTAATGATGCCTGTTGTATGGGGAATAGGAATATTCATCGGTCTTTTAAGCGTGGCGTCAAGACAGCCCGCACTGACATTAGGTTTAAGCCTTCTTGCAGGTTTTGCTTTTTGGGTTGTTCCCACTTATGAGAGTCTTCAGGGTATTCAGCAATCATGGTGGTCTCAACTGCCATTAATCGGTGGATTATTCGCAACAGGTGCAACAGCGATAAGCCTTCCGTTCATTATAATATCATTCGTGATATTCTTTTTGGCGTTCTTCGTCACATCATACGCATCAGCGTTTATATTAGGGAGCTTAACGAAATAGAGAATGTCAATATTATAGGAGGGGTAAAAATGGCAAAGAAAAAAATAAAGCCTAAGAAATAAAATCATTATGGGGAGGCTCTGAACTCCCCGCTTTATAATTATTGATGGTGAGATTAATGCCATGCGGAAAAAAACGCAAGCGTCAGAAAATCAAGACGCACAAGCTAAGAAAGAAAAGAAGAAAGATGAAGAGCAGGAAACGGTGAGATAATGAAATATCATAAGCACTGGGTATTCACAAAAGAAAACGCAGAAAACAGGTCACATCCAATAAGTCAAAAACATAAGAACACAGAATCACAAATAAGGCACGACCTTGAAACGGGGAAATTGAGAAGATGGCTCAAGAAAAACAACTTACCATTAGTAGATAGTAGTTATGCAAGATATGAAAGAGAGGTCTTAAATAAAGTGAAGTAATATGTCAAAAAAGCAAAATCAGAATTATCAGAGTTGGTTGCTTCTTATAGCCCCGATTGCCATAATACTTTTTGTTATATTCATTGCCAGAGACAAGCTTAACTTACCCGAAGGCGGTCAGATATGAGAAGAAAATCAAAGAACAGAAGAAGTATAGTCGGTATCGGATTAATAGTAGCATTGGCTGTTTTTGCTTATGTCTATTCAACGGGAACATTAGAATTTGCTGTTATAGGAGCATCAATGCCCAACTGTATCATGGTTTCTGAAAAGGGATGTATATCAAGCAGTGACAGTGGTGGTTTTGAGAATGTAGCCAAGAACGGCAATATAATAATAATACCGGATAGCGGAGATTATCAGGCTATAAGCACCTCAACCGAGAAAGCCACACTCTATAAAACGATAGGAAAGAGAGGATATTATGTATGGAAACCAAAACCCTGCTGGTCTTCTAATAATACACAATACACTTATGTAACACTATGGTCATCCCAATTAAGTACAGAAGGAGGAGACTATCCAATGGACGAGAACGATATTTATGTCGGGGTAGTAAACACCGTTCCACAAGAATCGATACAGTCATATTGTTTCATCGAAGCACCTAAAATAAACTATGAAAAATCAAAATGTACAGTAAAGGGTATTGTTCGTGTTGAATATGACCAATGTCCTCAAATAAAGATTGAGGTCTCCGAAACGGGGAATGTTATAAATTATAATAACAAGCTTGCATGCAGTCTTCCTGACGGTATGAAGAATGTAATGGTAAGGGCGGTCTGCGGTTCAAAGATTCATACAGATAAACTTAGCAAGTTCACGGTTAGGTATTTTCCACGGGAGGGAGATTATTATACAGTGAATTTTGATATATCAACAGAGCCGGAAAAGGAACCAGACGAACCTGCCCCATCAGAACCCGAAGAAGAAGAGCCACCCGATACAATAACCTGCGAAACATACGGTTACACCACGACAGCACCATCATGCACATCAGGAACACCACTGAAAATAAAAATAGACAATCTTCAGTGTTATGACGGCTGTTCTATTATAATAGAACCGCAGAAAGCCAACTGCGGAGATTACGGTTACACATTGGAAGCTCCGTTTTGCTTATATGGAATAAAGACAGTTCAGGTCGGAAGCATTGTATGTTATGACGGTTGCAAGCCCGCACCCACAAGCGGATGGACACCGAGTACAGAATCAGTAACAATGGATTATGACTATACATGGCTTATAATCTTAGGAATAATAGTATTCTTTGCGGTGATAGGCATTTTTGCCTTAAAACCAAAAAGAAGTTATGCTCCAAAAAGGAGAAGATAATCCCGCTTTTTAGGGATATTGGAGGCGATAAAAAATGAAATACAAAGGAAAAGCAAAATACAAAAAAATAAAAACAAACGTAACAGCACATAGACGTGGAGTTTATCGAAGGAAAAAGAGATAGGAGGAATAGACATGAGAAAGTCATTGATAGCAGACAAAGACAGAAAGATGTTAGCAAACGTAACATCAATGCTCATGGGCTTAATCGTAGCAATAGGTTTTTTCGGGGGTCTATTAGGATTCTCACTTGTTGCGGTTGGCGTACCGTTAGCATTGCTCACTGCAATACTATTCTTTGTCCTGTACTACTCAATAACCGAATTTAAAATGACATTAATGAATATTATGTTCTTAATGGTCATTTTAGTTGGGTTTGGCTTCCTTATCGGCGGATTTGAAATTGTAAATCCAATGGTAACAGCTAATATTGAGCCAATGGGACAGGGAGTAATAGGTGCAGGTTTAATCGGCATCTTAATGTCATTAGCAAACGCAAGATTCGGAAAGGGCAAATAAACCCTTTCCCTTTTTTAATTTTTTAAAGTGGCATGATGAAAAACAAAAAATTAAAAAATCTGGGATACATTTTTTTGTTTATAGTTATAATACTTTTTTTACATCAATTTTATCTGCATGGTGTTCTTGGTGAATGGGAAGACATTAACAACCATGAGACTATCGCATTGTTCTTTTTAGGGCTATCATTGCCGTTGCTCCTTCTAAAACGAAAATAAGAGGCTATGTTTCCTTCGTTTAGGGTACCCTATAAGCTCTTTTTATGCCCTTCTATTTTAGCCATAACAAAACAATTAAATATATATATTCAAAAACTAATTATTCAATATGTATAATAATAAAGTAATGAGGGTAATAAAAAACAGGACACTTTCGGGCAGAGGAACTTATCCTGACCACCTGATAAGGGAACTCAGAGAAAATGAATCTGATATAATAATTGGTCTTAAAGAAGCACATAGAAAAGGCAAAATAAGATTAACCTCCGGCGGATGGGTCGCTGTCTAAGAAGAGAATATATTAATTCTTGATAGATATATCTATATATGATGACAATAGAAGAAGAAACAAAATTAAAGGCTTTCATGCGTTTTTGTTCGAATTGTGGGAATGATAATATCAATGTAATACCCAAAAAACTCTTATGCAGAACAGACGAAGGATACTATATATATTATGCCGTCTGTCCTATATGCCATAGACCGTTCTCTATTACGGGGAACGGTCATAGGGTCACTATCGGGGGCAAGGAATACGAACTCCCAACAAATTCGGTTATATTCGCCTCAGAAAAGTTAAAATAAAAGGAGATGGATTTCGACAAAAAAGGTCAGAAGTATGAACTCAAAAAGAAAAGGCAAGGACGGAGAGCTTGAATGGGCTAATTTCCTTAAAGAGCATGGCATAGAAGCAAGGAGAGGTCAGCAGTTTAGGGGAACAAAGGACTCCCCCGATGTCATAAGCTCATTAGATTACGTCCATTTCGAGGTAAAAAGAGTTGAAAACTTAAACATACACAAGGCAATGGATAAAGCATTAACGGAATCTCAGGATAAGATACCTGTGGTTGCACACAGAAAAAACAGGACAGAATGGCTCATAACAATAAGAGCCGAAGACTGGGTTAAGACCATAAAACAGAAAGAGAAGAACTTATCAGGCTCTGGCTTACTTCAGGGCTGATTATATTTTCTATTTTTTTAGTTGTATTTATACTGTTTTTGGCAGTGTTAAATATATAAATATTCATATTAATAATTAATCATGTATATAACAAGCAGTCATCCTTACATCAAAGAAATAGACGTATTCGTGCATGACATCCCAAAACCAGTGGGATGTATAGGAATCTGGAACAAGACCAAAGCTCTGATATTATATAGGCGACCGGAACATTATTTTATCAAGTATCAGGGCTTTGGGATTGATTTGGGTTTGCTGAATAACATAATAGCAAACACGGACTGCGAACTAATCATAATCAGATACGACGGGGTTAAGGGTCTAAAATATTACGAATCTAATCTTGACGACTGGATAGGGGGGGAACATGTTGAATACATGAGACCCGACGGCACAAGTCATGGAAAACAGGTCGTAATAGGAACAAAAAATATGAAAGTATATGAATATAAAGGGTGGTAAAATGCCAAGAAATAAAGGAGACACAGAATATAAAGAAGAAGCGGAGAGTATAGTTCTTAGCTTGCTTAGTGATAAACCGATAACAAGGTCGGCACTGACGAATAAATTGAATGAACTCCCGAAATACCATAACATACATTATTACACGGTCGGGCGTATTCTGAAAAGGCTTGAAGCGAAAAACAAAGCGAAAGAAATAAGCATGGGAAGAATAAAGATATGGGTTAGGGCTTGATTTCGACCAAATAAGAGACGAAAACGAAGCGGACGATATAATCAACAAGCTGGTGTAAAATGAAGGATTTAGTTCTCTCTGTGCAACAATTAAGGATTCTGGCTGAAGGAATAAACACGAACAGCAAAATAACAGCAGGAACTGCCGAGAGGATTTATTCCTCTGCCGAATCAGCGAGAAGTGCATTGATGAGTCTCGAGAGCTGGGGCTATATAGTCCGTGATGAGAGAACCTGCGGTGTATTCGTAGTGGTTAAAGCCCCTGAGGAAGCATTCGAAATGGCAAGAAACATGAAGGAAGCCAGAGAGAAAATGAAAGACATACAAAACAGAATAGCCAGCCCTGAGATAGAGGTGGGTGAAGAAATAGCCTAAATATAGGTAATAAAATAGGTAATTTGACCCTATTATATACTAAAATATATATATTGAACATAGTTTAAAACCGATAAGTTTATAAATCTTATATACAATTATTAATCCTAATTAATCATAAAGATTAATTACAAAAATCGGAGGTGACTAAGATGGAAATTGAAAAGAAAGAAATCATTTCGGCAAAATTCGAAAGGATATTTGAGGGCAATTTTATTGTCTTCAAAAGAGACCCAAGATTTGAGAAAGTCTTGGAAGGGCTGAATATCGAAGACCGTAAATACGGGGACGTTGATTTTAAATTCTACGCCCTTTATGACGGGTCTGGGAGTAGCGGAGTTCTTGAAACAGAATTTAGGAACTTCTTTGGGAGATTTACAAATAAAATACCTCCTGTAGCTAAATACCCTTTGGTTTATGATGGAAATTCTAATTTTGGCTTGTTCCGTCTAAAAACTGACGGTAATGAGGTCAAAATACCCTGTGGAATCATAAGCAATGAAAATGGAAAGGCATGGGTTAAACAATTTATTGACTTTCATAGGGATTTCTTCATTAATTACCTCAAGAAAACCGTCATTGAGCAATCGCTTATTGTCAGGGAGGTGGTTGCATGAAACAAAAACTTTCAATCTTCAAACTGATAAACAAAATCGGCTTTGAATGGGAGGCTGGAGTGAACACAAGGATGAACTCTGACCTTCCTGATAGGTTCGTTTTTGCGTATGACAGCTCGATACACAGAAACAATTACAGGCTTCATGCACTTGAGATAGTTTCGCCCCCCCTCGAACCGAAAGAAATAAAAGAAAAGATTAAATTATGCAAACAAGTCGTAAAGGAAACAAACACATCAATGGGTTTCCATGTTCATGTGAGCGTGAACGCCCCCTACGAACTGTTTGCTAATGAGAAATTCATTAAATTTGCAAAAGATAAAATTAAGGAGTTCGCTGACGGATACAAAGATACAGAACTCAGGGATAGATTCGACAACCATTACTGTGACATAAACAAGAAAATACAAATTGAAAGACAATCAGACAACCTAAACAAAGGAAGTGCAAGATACAGGTTTATTAACTTCTGTTATGGTCTGCATACAACTATTGAATTCAGAATATTCCCAAGTGTGAACAATTATTATAAACTATGCAGCTACATCACATTGGTTCAAAGCATAATTCAAAGGTTTTATCTTGATGAGAAGTTCAAATATGAAACAAAAAACAACTTCGAGGATTCAGACGAGAGTGAAATAATAAAAAACGTGGTTGAAATACCATTAGGAATTGGAGGTGACAGAAATGTGTGAAATACTTTATTTGGAAGGAAAAATAAGCAACCACAGGGACGCAATAATTGAAAGCGTAAATGATATGTTCCAGAGGAACTCTGACGGGGTTGGTTTTATAGCTGACAGGTCAAGATTCGGGAAGTCAAACAAATTAGCCGATGTAATAGAGCAAATAGACCACGAAATAGGCAAGTCTAGTGAGTTGATTATACATACCAGACTCAAAACCCACGGGGACAGTTCAATGATGAATATACATCCAGTAAAGTCAGGGAGATGGGCTGTAATCCATAACGGGATTATGCACACCAAAGAAGAGGTCAATAGCCATAAAAAAGCCAGCGACACAAAGAAATTCACGGACTTGCTCGAAATTAACAGTAATATAGATGAGGCATTTAAAAAACACTCGGGTTCATGGTCAATGTTCATACTCGACAAGTTAGAAAATAGGCTCTATTATACAAAACATTCTGCAAATTTCGAGTTTGTTTATATGGTTAATGATGGCTTGGTAGTTGGAGCAACAAAACTTAGCCTAATTTTAACTAACTTTAAGCAAAAACGGGTATTTAAGAAGTGCTTTGTCAGGGATAAACCCTTAACCATAGCCAAGTTCAAAATGAAAGAAAACGTCATATATGAAATTGTAGATGGGTCTCCGACAGCCAAATCAGAATACAAAGTTAAAGAGAGCCACGTTTACAATAGTTATGTCCCGTCTAAATATTGGTACGGCGAAGAAAAGAATGGAGAAAGCATTTGGTGGTAATATGATAGCGAGGGTCGACGGATGGCAGGTAGGTGGTATATTCATTGGTGGTTGTGTTGCTCGTGGTGAGGGTTCATCATTCAGAGCCAAAGCCCATGCCCACAACTGCCCAAAGGACAAACATTTTGGCTGGATATGTGTCAGAAGCATGAAAAGGCTGGGTGAATTTGTATGCAACGAAGACAGTCTTATAATCATAACCAAACCATCAAGAACAATGTGGCATGAATACGCTCACATACTTACACCTAATCACGGACATGATGATGTTTGGAGAGCGAAAATGAGGGAATTGGGGCAACCAATACCAAAGAGATACAAAAAATATCATAGACTCATATCTTCCCTCAACAAAGTGGTGGGCGATTGATATAGAGAAGAGGTGTGGTAAATGGAGGAGACAATTCTAACCCTCGCAAAAAAATGCGGGGAGAAACTCCCAGACTTGAGGGAGCTTGAACAAAAAAACGAAGAAATCAAGAAGGCAATGGGAGAACTGGGTATCCCAGTTCTCAAAACCGAGTCAATGCAAAAACAAAAACAATACTGCGAAAAGAAAGGATTACCCTTACTTTGCCCAGATGACGGGATTTGTTTTTTTTGCCGGAAGAAAATAACAGACAGAAGGGATAAGATAATTACATGCTGTGAGCATTGTAATTATAGTTTTTGTGATTAGGAGGTTGAATATGTTCGAGATAACAGGAGGGAAGGGGTTTAAGATAACCTTCCAGAATGGAGTAACGGTCTCTGTTCAGTCTGGCAGTATGAATTACTGCCTGAATTACTGCCAAAATAGAGCAAAAAAAATTGAAATGCCGTTGAGTGAATTTGAGGGCGGTACTAAATCGGTAGATGCCGAAATAGCCATGTTTAAAGATGGCGAAATTATAAGCCAAAAATGCCCATTCATACCAAGTGGAGATGATGTTCTTGGTTGGGTAAGCCCAGAGGAAGTATTGAAAATACTTAACTGGGCGGCTAATTATAAAGGGTGAATAAGTATAAAGGTATTAACAGATAAAAGGTGATTAGATGGACGAAGAAACGAAGAAATATTTAGGAAAGAAAATTGAATCGGTGTCGGGCATTGAGGGGGATGTTGCGAAAGATATAACTTTAGCAAGCGAAGGCATAAACCAGTTATTTTTCGCAGGGAAAAAAACGGTAGAGATACTCGGCGAGGATACATTGCAGTTCTATCACTTACTCATTATCGGGACAATAGTCCCGTTGCTAATCAACAACACGGACACAATGGACGAAGCGATAGAACTGAGCAGAAGAATAACAGAAGAACTCAGCAAAATGGATAGCAGAGTAAGGAGGGATTGATATGTCAAGCAGAAATATATGCGGAGAAGTAAAAACCAGTAAAGGCGTTAAATTCGTTGAACTGACTGGAACAGAGGAACAAAACGCCCTAATCAGAACAATAGAGGACAATATCAACATACATGATATGATAGCAAAAAAACTCAATGAAGACCTGAGCAATCCGTTAGTTATGGCTCTGTTCAACAGATGCAGTACAACACTCGAAACAGAGAGAAAAATAGAGCTAAAACACAAAAAGGAAAAAATAAAAAACGAGGTGGAAGCATGACAGAAACGCAAGACGACAAACCAATAAACCCGTTCAGGAACGCTCCAAAACAAATGTCGAAACTGGCTAAATGGGCAGAGCCGAAAATAACAGAATTAAAATACGGAAGAGACTGTGAATTCGTCTTAGAGTTCGTTGAGACTATGACATACAAGATAAGCATAGACGAAGACAACTCGGCAATATTCAGAACTATGACCGTAAAAAACGAAGGGCTAATCAGGTTCAAAACTTACGAAGACCAGAAAAACTGGGAAAAACTAAAAGCCGAAGAAATGGAAGACAACAGAAAATCCGGAATAGAACAGGTCATAAAGATAATCAAGTCATATGAAGTCGTTGAGGGCGTCCCGAAGAAAGTGCAGAAATTCGGGGAACTCGGCAGACAGTTAATGACAACCAAGTTTAGAGGCTCGAAATAGCCTAAATATAGGTAATTTGTTCCTTAGGCTCATGACAAGAAAAGAGCTTGACCATGAAGGGTGGGACGACAGGCCCGACAGAAAATAAGCTGGAACGGAAACATATATAAATATAAAAGTCAATTAAATATAGGTGACAAAATGTTGAAAGGTGACATAGATTGCATACGTTTAATAGTAGCAGAGAGGGTATTACTTACCCCAATAGCAGAACTTGAAAGAAAGGAGTGGAAATAAGCCCCACAGGAAACCTCCAGCGGATAAAGAAACTAATTTCTACTGTAGTAGATAAGCGTTCATGTCCCCAAGCATTGAACACTTTTATCCGCTCATGGCTTGTCATGGGGCGGTGGAGGAATAGTATGGAATTGAAAATAGAATTTGTAGCGAAATCGTCCCGTCCATTTGAGGATTATTTTACAAGGGGCGTTAATTGTGGCGGAAAATGGTATAATGTAGAGGATAGCATTGAATCAAACATAAACAGTCTTTTCCGTGACGACCTTCTCGCCAGAGGCAATATCATAGAAGCCGATGTAGTTGAGAACGGCAATAGGTCAATAATAAAAAATATCAAACTCGTAAAAAAAAGTGAACCGAGACAATCATTCAAAGGAAATTACAGAAAAACCGAAATAACCAAAGAAGAGGCTTTCGGTACTATGGAAGAGTGCGTCAAGAAAGCAAATGAAATATCAAACAAATACATCGTGACACCGTCAAGCGAAGACATTAGAACCCTCGCAAACACGCTCTTCATCAGAATAACCGATAAATAAGGTGTTTGAATGAAAATTAAAGTCATTGATGACCTGATAACAGATTTAGAGGTTTACCCCTCTACTATCTGGGCGACCTGCATAAGCAGGTCAGGGAAGCCGAGAAGGGTTCATTATGACAGGGTAAAAGATACTTTCAACTGCGAGGACTGTATTGGCTTCCAGACACGGCTTAAATGCCGTCATTGCGATGCACTAAAAAGAACATTGATTGAAAAGGAGTTGATAATTGTAAAAACCGACTGGAAGAAAATAAACGGCACACTAATGAAACACGATATAGACATATCCCAGAGGAAAAACATTAACCATTTTATTTTCTTTCATGTAGAGAGCAAAGCCCACAGACGGGCAAAATTCAATAAATGCGAAGAACTGTTTGACTCCGGTCATAATTTCATATATGAAGCCCTCAGCAGTAAAAACAAAAGACGATACGACCTGATTGACCTCACAGATGACATAATTTACGAATTTGAAACTGTCAAGAATGTCAAAAAGAAAGGAGCTAAGACAGTATCCGTAAACATCCATGAGACGACAGCCGAGCAGGAGCAATGAGGCTAACCTTATCCCTCGAAAGAAACTATCTGATATGGCTCATGGGTGGCGGTAAGTATGAAAACAAAAAAAGCCGGCATTGGTTATAGGAGGTGATTAGTTACATGATAACGGAACTTACAAAGAAACAAGAAGAGGATATAATCAGATGCAGAGACGAATATTTGTCTATATTTAATTCGTTGAAATTCGATGAAAAGAAAGCAAGAGAAATGGTAAAAATATTATATAGATGGAGTGAAAACAAGAATCCGGTTATATATATAATGGATAGTCCGTTGGGATGCCAAATAGCATCTAATATTGAACCTAAAATCAAGGACAACATCACCGACAGCATCAGGAACAGCATCAGGAACAGCATCAGGAGCAACATCAGTAACAACATCAAGGACAACATCACCGACAGCATCACCAACAACATCAATAAAAACATCACCGACAACATCACCGACAACATCACCGACAGCATCAGGAACAACATCAGGAGCAACATCAGTAAAAACATCACCGACAACATCAGTGACAACATCAGTGACAACATCTGGAGCATAATATATAATTATTTTGCTTATTGTGGTGATTGTTGGCATTTATCATGGTTGGCATATTATGATTATTTCATCAGGAATGGTCTGATATCGGGAGATTTTAGATTATTCAATAAATACAAAGAAGCAGCAAAAGGAAACATTTTTATGTTGATAACTATGGAGAATGAGTGTTTCATATCAAAACCGCCAATCGTACTAAATAGGAACGAAAGAGGGCAGATGCATTGTCTTGACGAACCTGCCATTAAGTTTGCCGATGGATACGAAGAATATTATGTTGATGGTATTCATTTTGACAGGAAAACATATGAAAGAGCTTTCATCCTTAAAAATATGAGTGGAAAAGATATAATGGCATTGAAAAATGCCGAACAAAGAGCTTGTATAATCAAGTATGTGGGAATTGAATCTCTTGTAAGCGAGATGGAAGGTAAAAATATTGATTCGTATATACACGAATATGAAAGTAATAAATACGAGTATATCCTATGGGACTTCGGATTGCCTATAAGGTATGTTCAGTGCCCAGATTATTCTACTAAGAGAGTATTTTTTCTTGGGGTTCCGATAGAAATGGATAACGTCAAGAAAGCAGTAGCGTGGACGTATGAAGAAGACGAACAATCTTATTGGATTGATATGAAAATGAGGACATGAGGTGATGAAATGAGAATATATCAGGGAGATATACAATTTAGATTAGTGGATGAAATTCCACCCGAATGTATCGAAAAGGATAAAATAGTAGCATATGGTGAGGTAACAGGACATATGCATCAGGTAGTCGGGAACGCCAAAGTTATGGCGGATAAAAATGGTCGGCAGTTCATAATATCGAATGGATGTGAAGTTGTCCATGAAGAACATGGAAAGGTGACGATACCGAAAGGAATATTCGCTGTCAGGATGCAAAGAGAAGCAGATATAGTTGAGGGAACACGGCAGGTATTGGATTAGGGAGAGATGGAAAAAAAGATTAACCGATATGCGTAAAATCAATAACGGTTATATTAAAATTATGAGACTCAAATAATGAGTTAAATGGTCTGATGAGAGCGAGGTGTAAGTATGTATTTGAACGATAAAAATAACGGGAAAACAGTCAAAATAGAGGTTGATGAGCATGATGTTTTAATCAACGAAATCAGACTGGACAGAAAATGGCTGTGGCTGAAAGCAAAATAATTGAAAATGTATGGAGTGAGGAATGATGGGACTAATCTGGCGGGCTTGGTATTATTTCAGGCGTGGTCACGGAAACTACTTATCCTTCTTTATGAGCTTCGGGACTTTCGTTGTGGTTGCTTACCAGCTCGCATTAAAAAATATTCCGTTCCTCGAAGGGATATTCAGTAATATGTTATTCTTCGCCTTTTTTTTCGGTTTTGTGTATTCAGTACTTGCTGTGATTATCGGCTACAAAGACATAAAAAAGGGGAGCTACAATGCAGAATCAAGAATAGTATTCGATAACAACCCACGATATTCGGAACTGCTTGAAACAGTTAAAAGGATAGAGGAGAAATTAAAGGTTTGATTATGAAAGATTCAGACTGTCTATTAGGTTATTGATATGATAAAAACAAGAATATCGCATTTATTCCAGCTACAAGAAATAGAAAGAACTGGATTAAAGAAAGTAACAGAAGTAGGTATAGGTGACGGGCATTTGAACGTATATCTGAAAGCTCTTGGTTATGATGTCCTCACAGTAGATTATGATAAGAAATTAAACCCTGATATTGTTTGCGATGTCAGGGAGTATGATTTTCAGAAAACTGATGTAATAGCTATGTTTGAGATACTGGAGCATATTGAATACAAAGAAGCTCTGAAAGTCCTTGATATAATAAAAGACAAAGCAAGGTATGTTATAATATCAGTCCCGCAGGGCAGATTGTATTTTGACATATCAATAACATTCTCAGGGATTAAAAGGTTCTTCGGGAAGCATATAATCTCGTTACATCTGAATATCCCATTAAGGAAACCCGCAAGCGGTGAACATAAATGGGAATTAAACAGGTGTGTGAGACTAAAAGATTTCAGAAATGAACTAAAAAGAACTATGAGATAGTCAATGATTACAAAGTCCCGCTTAACTCTTATCATAGAATATTTATGTTATCGTCTCGTTGAACTCAACAAAATAATAAAGTATTTAAATATCTAATACAATATATAATTAAATAATTAATTAAATTGGAGGGATTAAAAATGTCAGAATACAGATGTAAAAGATGCAGGACAAAACTAAAAAGCAAATATTCAGCTAAACTCGCAAAGACAGCCCGTGCTTTAAGAGAAATGGGATTTTCATCAGGCGATAGATTATATTGGTGTCCTAAGTGTCATCCTAAGAGAAAGATTAATGGTGATTCAAAAAGATAAGACAAATAAGAAAAGTTAGGTTTAAAGCTGGAAATAAATACAGTTTCAGGCATGACATTACCCTGCCGAAGGCGTTAATGGTAGAGAACGGGTGGGATAATGATATAGTTGACATATGCGGAAAAAAAAATAAAAAATATCATAGTCGAAATAGGACACAAATCAATATGTGGAGATTGTTGGATGAAAAGGAAGGTGAAGAAATGAATACAAGAGATTGGAAAATAAAGGATTATATAGGTGTCGCCATATTATCGGTTTTGTTTATACCGTTATTCATATTGATGCTATTTGATGAGATTTATAAGGGTAGAAAGCATATGACAGAATACGATGAATAGTTAGACGCAATAGCAAAGGACAGGGAAAAATACAACAAGCCAGTTTATATTGCTCTTGCGTTGATAGCATTGACAATTATATGGGGGATTGTTATTCTATTGTGCTTAGGGAATATGTAGATGTTTAAGTTCGATAGAGGTGTTTAAATGAACATAGTAACAGAAAAGGACGGGAGCAAATGGATTGAATTGGAAGGACTAATCAAAGCGATTAAAGAGCTTAAAAACCCTTACCCACCCGACATATTCAGCCACACAAGCAAAAATAAATTAGACATAACAATAGGCAGGTTCAATGAACATTGTTACAACCAAATTGAATGGACTAAAAAGAAAATAATTGAAATGATAGAGGATGAATTATGATGCCGAAAGAATACGAAAACCCATTCCACAGAAGCGGACACAAAAAGGAACTGATAGAGAGAATAGGAAGACATATCCATGAACATATAAGAGATACTGCTTTCTGGCAGTATGATAACGGTGAAATTGACTGGGGTCATGTTAAGTTTATGACCAGAAAATGGGAAGAGCTGACCGAATCTGAGAAAGACGTAAACAGAAACTGGGCGGTAAGGACAATGGACAGTATATTTTGTGGTGGTGAAGAATGAACTTAGACGTTGATTATAATTAGCACGTTGGTTATATGGAAGGTGATAAAATAAAGCAATATAAATTGGTCGAGATTGAATGGAGTGACCCTGCAAGTCTGGATGTTGGTCTTGTGTTTCCCGACGATGTTGAATGGACAATGCCTAAATGCAAGTTGGCAGGCTACCTCATTAAAGAGACGCCGAAGTTCTATGTCATAGCTAAAGAAGTTTGGGAAACGGGTCAATCAAAATATCATCATGTAATCCCGAAAAATTTAATTCCGAAACTAAAAGTGATAAAATGAAATGCTATAATTGTTCAAAGACGGATATAGAGATGGAGCATGACCCGAACTGGTATAAATGCCCTAAATGTGGCTTTACAATAAAGAAAAACAACAAATTAGAGCCTTTCGGTATATTCAAGCAGGAAAGATTGGTATGAAAGAAATAACCAAAATAAGCCATGTTTTTAAGGGAGATGACGGAAAGCTAAGAAAAGAACGGATGCTCTTTATTGACGGTAAGTTAGTTTAGGCTTCAGGGAGCATAGGAATATGAACTTAAATGAATGGATAGAAGCTGGAAAGCCCATTAATAATATTGTTTGCTGTGATTGTCTTGACGGTATGAAGCATTTAGATGATAATAGTGTTGATTGTATTATTACTGACCCGCCTTACAACATCTCAAAAGAAAACGATAATAGAGATAGAAGTAAATTAAGTTCTCCAATTATGAGGAAAGAAAGTCCATTAAGATATGATTTTGGAGAATGGGATAATATGTCCAGAGATGTATTTATTGACTTTACAAAACGGTGGTTAAATGAATGTTGTCGTGTTCTTAAAGATGGAGGAACTATAATATCATTTTTTAATAAAGAGGATATTAGTCTTTTAGGTTGGGAAGCAAAACAATTTGGAATAAGAACAAGAAATATATTTACATGGTGCAAATCTAATCCAGTCATTTCTTTTAGAAAAGTAAATTATCTTTCATCAACAGAATTTATATGGATAGGCAGTAAAGGTGAAAAATCTTGGACTTTCAATTTTAAGTTACAAAAAGAAATGAAAAATTATATGATTACTTCAAATAAATCAGCTTATGGGGAAACTGAACATCCAACAGAAAAGCCATTAAAATTAATAAAACATTTTTTGGAAATACATACAAATGAAAATTATGTGGTTTTAGACCCTTTTCTCGGTTCAGGCACGACAGCGGTAGCCTGCAAGCAGTTAAACCGCAATTTCATCGGTTTTGAATTGAGTCCTGAATACTGCGAGATAGCAAACAAGCGATTAAAGGCACTCCCAGTAAGACTGGACAAGTTCGTGGGCAATAATATAACATCGTTTTAGGCAGTTTTTATAAACCATCGGTTTCAATTATGTTTATGTCATGGGAAGACGAAGAATTTTAGGGGGATATGAGGGGTGTTTTGATGGTCGTAAACAACGCTATAGAGAAGAAGTCCAAAAAATTGTCCAAAAAAATAATTTTGGACTTGATACTAAATAAGGTCAAACTGGGGGTTTCCCCTTACTCAATTCTTAATGATTACGACATCAAAAAAAGCAGGATTTCTTACTATGTTTCTATGCTTGAACATAAGGGCATCATATCGAAAATAGGTTATGGAGTATGGCTCAAAAACAGAGATGTCCAAAAAACCGACTTTGAAAAATTGTCCAAAAAATCCTCGATGGGTACGAGGGGAGAGATGAACATACATGCAATAAACATCAGCATACCGATTATAACAGGAAAAATAAACCTTGTAAAAGATTTTGATGGTTATGCACAAAAACAGTTCAACAACTGGATACCAGAATATAAGAAGGTAATAGTGCCTATCGGTTTTACATTAAAAAACAACAACAATAAGTCCATAGATGTCCAAATTTGGTCGAGAAGGATAGTAAAAATAGATGAAATACAGTCCGTTATTCTGAGAACTTTATACTTCACACAAGGATTGCTTAAAAAACACGTTGAACTGGATATACTCTCCGCTAAGGTCAGGACGCTTCATGCAATAGTCCAAGAAAAGGACATGGAGAAGGTTATGAATAAAGCCACGAAGATAACAATACCACTGAACAGGAAGACCGCTAAGATACTGGATAATGACGACCAGAAGGATGCTCTCGTCTGGACGGATGCTTCACCATACAGGGGAATAGAATCCAACGACATAACGTATGTGAAGAATTATATAATGATGCCTGAGAAGGTCGAAAGAATTGAAAGGAACATGGAATTGTTCTCGGAAAACCTGAGATACTTGTCAGAGAACATTAACGCCCATATTCCGGCTATTATTAAGCTCGGAGAGAACGCAGAGACTATGGGAAAGATGACCGAGAAGTTGTTTGAGACCATGCAGGAGCTTGTTAAATTTATAAAGAATAAAGACAATAAATGATTATTGATTGCTCATATCAATCAACTGGCTGGGGAGTAATCCCCGTCACCCCTCATAACACCAATAAGAAGGAGTTTAACGCAATAATTGCGTTAAATCCTATTTATGTTCAATTCCAGAGTTTCCTCGCAGAAGCTCGGTGCAACCGATACTGCTTTATGCAGTCCTTCGCTTAAATCATAGGAGAAACAAACAATGAAAATAAGTAAATCGTGGCAAGAAAAAGCAAAGAAATTCGCTGAATATGTAAGAGATGATTATAATAAAGATAGACATATTCTTGCCACTCTCGGAAGTGCAGGATACACTTTTAACGATGATGTTGAAATGTTAAAAGAATCACTTATTTTCATTGGAGAAAACGAAGTCGCAGATTTAATAAAATTTAAACGAAATTGGAGTGTTCAAAAATGACTTTCAGACTCTTGATTAGCAAAGAGGTTTATTTGCCTGAGAAGAAAAAAGAGGATGATAAAGAGCAGAAGAAAAGAGAAAAAAAACTCCAAAAAGCAAGACAAAAATTAAGAGATATTAAATGGGATTATCCAGAGCTGAAAGAAGAATTTAAAGAAGAAGAGGAAGATTATGATGAATGAACACTCCAACTACGGACAGCATAGCATTATCGGAAACTCTGGAACTCTTCGGGATTTTTTACTTCGTGAAAACCACCTTGCAGGTTATCCCTCGTTGCTAATGCAAGAACATAATATCCGTTTAGCGGTTCGCTTACTTGCAGACGCTCACCCAAATCCGACTTCGTCGGACTTCGCCAAACTCCATATTAATCGCAATTAATAATGATGAAATTAGACCTTATTGACATATTCGCAATATGTGCAGTATCAATAATAGCATTAGTGTCATTCTTCTTTTCGCAGTTAGCAGGATTCAGATGGACAAATGACGAGTTCTTTGCGTTATTCCTGTTCTCAATAGGATTCCTTATTATATATTTCGCCCTGAAAGTGACAGCAGAACTGAACAGACCGCTTGTTGAAAATAATTTAAACAACGAAAACAATTAAGATTTATGAATTATAAAATATTGGTATTATTAGGATTAGTCTGCACTCCTATATTAATTGTCATTCTTTCCACGATACCAGCACTTAAGATAAGCGATACAACAGTGACTTATATCATAATTTTGTGCATTATTCTTTTTGTTTTCTTTGTAATCTACATGTTCATTAACGGAAGGAAATGGAGAAGTGTTAAAATGCCGACACATACTCAGGAAGAGGTAATTTACGCCTGTGCTAAATACTTATTAGAGATGCACTTCATTAAGATTTCCTACAACCTGCAGGAAGGGGTAAAATCAGCCAAATACAACGCTAAAAATATAGAATGTATCCCAACGTTCCCACAGAACGATAAAGAATGGTTTGCGGTCAAAATAGAAGCATATACCCGCAAATCTAAAAGTGAGCCGACAAGAATATTATTATTCATTGACGAGAGCCTTAGAATACGGGCAAACCTTTTCACATACGCAAGTCTTGGGAGTAAGTATTACAAGAATCTTTTATGGGAAAACCCAGAATTATTTTTTACTCGTGGCGTATCCAAGACAGGCAAAGAGAACACTTTACTATCAATGATACGGTCTCAGATAGCGGATGAAGATGGCAATGTTGACGTGGACGACCTTGTTAAATTATCGCAGTTAAAGGGATTAAAGAATGAAGATTAATATTATCCGCAATTATCCTTTAAGAAGGGATTTTTTTGGAGGGCGGGATAAAAGTAAGGTCAAAAATCGCAAAGCGGGTGGAACTTTTTGAGTCTCCTGCCCCAATTCACTCTATAAGCTGACCGACCCCCGCCGTAGAGCCGTTGCTTGCGGTAAAAAGACCTCATCTCTTCGGGTTTGCGAAAGATAATAATATAAATATCAAGAAGCATATATTAGACATGAATTAAAAATAGGAGATTAATTATGAATATTTTTAGCCGGAGAGAAAAAATAGTCACTCCCCAGTATATCAAAGAAATAAAGGCAAAAATACTGACAAAAAAATTAATAGATGATGGAAATTACAGGGATTATATAATTTGTGAAACATTAATTAAAAAAGAAGATGAGAATTTATTGAATATTGGTGAAATTATCTATATTAAAAAAGAAATAATGGAAGAAAATGAGCCAATTTCTGAACCGGAAACAAAAAACAATGACGATTTTTTTAAAAAACTGCAATTAATGGAAGAAAATAAAACACCGGAAAAAAAAGAAGAATTTAATTTTGAGGAAATTACTGAAAGGATAAAAAGGGAAATAGAAAGCAAATATAAAAAAAGGGGACGGGGAAGACCGAAAGGAACAAAAAAAATAATAAAGCCGAAAGAAATAAAAGAGGAAATAAATGAAAAGCAATAATTATTTTTATGTGTGGGATATTGTAGGGAGATTTTGTATAGGTCTTGTAATTTACATTTTCCTTATATCTCTCATATTATTCATATGGAGAGAGCAGTTCACGGCAACGGGGATGGGACACCACATATTAACATTAATATTTTTCATTGCATCAATGAGAATTGCAATGATAAAAATAAGTATGGTGAATAAAACATGATAAAATTTGATTTAGATATAAAAAAGCATGTAGAAGCATTAATCAAGATAGCTGAAAACAAGTTAACAGTCAATAGAAGTTATGTAATGGGTGTAACATTTTTTGATGATGGCGATTATGAAATAATATTAAAGAGTTCGTGGGGAGATAGGCAGGATTGGTTTTTATATAGAAAATCAACAAACAAATATTATTATGAACAAATAAAAAATGATGAATTGTGGCAGATGATTGATGATATTGATGTTGAAAAAATATTATCAAAGGAGGAAATAAAATGAAAATAAATTATTTAATTTTGGGAATATTTTTATCGTTGATAATAATTAATTCTGCAAGTGCAGAATCATTATATTTTAATCCGGATAAAATAAATAATACGTTTTCGGTTTATGATAATATACCGAATAATCTAACACAGAGAAAAGAATTTACTTTTAATATTGAAAATTACGAAGAAAAGACATTTAAGATTATTAATATGACACCGAGAGATAACAGAACAAGAATAAAATCAACAAACCCACCCCTGCAGATGCTTATACCTCACGGAACAAACACCACCTACCTGTTGTACGTGACAGTGGAGGCTGATATGAAGCATAATGCGACCATAAGCGATGTTATCGAAGTGTGGGGGGAATATGACGGTGTAACAAAGATACTGAAGAACATAACGGTTGATTTTGAGGTAATATCATACCTGAAATCAGACGAATACATCTATTACATGAAATGTATAATAGAGAACAATAAGCCTATGTGCGAATACATTAATCTTGACAATATGACAATAGAAATCAACCAGACAATTATAAAGATAGTTGATAATGCCTCAAAAACATACCTTCTTGAATCAGATGTGTTCGGGGAGCATATAAGGGATTATCTTCAAGAGCAAAACAACAACATAATGACAGCAGTCAGCAAGCAATTAGACATGACAAACGCCACTTTACAGCTTCTTAACGAATCCGTTAATGCCCTTGAACTGACAGAATCATATATTAATTATATAACGGGCATGAGCAACTATAAGGATAGGATAATGAACGTTTTGAATCAGCGTGATACTGATATATGGTACATCATAAGCAATACATACAGAGACGAGAACACAGTAAGGGATTTTGCGGGTCTTACAGATGAAGAGTTCCATTACGGCATGATAGAATGTAGCCGTTTGGGTCTTATAGAGCAGAGAGAAGAATCATTCACGATAACCGAAGGAACAACAAAAAGGGTGGAAAAAAAAACAATGCTCGCATCAAAGAGCATGATACAATACCAAGACAGGAACACGGCTTTCTGGAACACTGTATATTTAATGTTGCTGGGAGTCATTTGTTTGGGTGTGTCTGTGTTCATAATTCAAAGGCTAAGGAAGAATACCAGTTTCGGATTGTGAGGTGTCAAGAATGGATAATAAAGAATATGCCGAAAGACCCCAAGCCTTAAAGGAACGTACAAGATATGATAAATTTGCTTCGCCGGAAGAAGAAAAAATAAAAAGCGAATATGTAGTAAGAACGGAAAAATGGACGACGGGAAGACATCTCGAAGCAGAGAAAATAATCTTTATCGGTACAAAGGTCGGCTCAATACACAACCTTCAGGACATAAACTTTGAAACTGCATCAGGCGATACATTTTGGGCGAAGGTAAGCTCAATAAGCACGATAATAGAACGGCTTAAAGGTGGAAGCGAAAGATTAATAACAAACATAAAGCGAAGAAACAAGATGCCGGAGATTATCTATTTCAACGGCATACCGACCATTGTGGTATTCCAATACGAAAGCGATGAGCATGACAGCCCCCTTGACATGATGCTTGAGACAAACACCGCAGAAATGAGGAAGCTGACTTTCAGACTGGAAGAAAAAGATAAAGAAATCGCATCACTTAAGAAGGATTTAGAGATTGCGAGGAATTACATAATGAACCACATGGAGCTTGACAGGAAAGTAAAAATGGATACACAGATGCCGTCATTCAGAGCAGAGATAGGTGACATAGACCATAAGAAAAAGAAGAAGCCGTCATAATTCAGCTTATCATGGCTTCCATGAATTTCAGAAGCAACCTGTTCATGGGAGTATCCTCGACCTTATCCTTTTCTTCATCAAATAATTTCTTAAACCCTTTCTTACGATTAAACCTCTCTATCCCCTGCCTGAAATCGTTAGTGGAATGGTCATAATTCTTTTGCGTTGTCTTAACATCAGAATGACCAAGCACCTTAGAAACCGAATAAGCCGAACTCCCATACTCATTGATAGCCAGAGTAGTAAAAGAGTGCCTGAGCGTGTGGGGGTGTATTTCTTCATAATTATCTATATCCGCATTCCTTGCTATACCCTTGACTATATTTCTTATCTGGCGGTCTGTAATACCCTTATTTTTGCCGAGAAAGTATCCAGTCGTTCTTTTACCTATCCACTTATGTAAAGTGTCTAAAATGCCCTCAGAATCAATCCTTAAATCAATTATAGGAACATACCTGCTCTTTCCGCCTTTAGCATTCCTGATAAATATAGTCTTGTTAGGAATGTCAATATCTTCAATCATAAGATTACGAAGCTCATTGTTCCGAAGCCCGAAATAAGTATAACACTTAACGATGACATAGTTCCGATATAGAGGCTTACGGGCTGACCTGAAGTATTGTTTGAGTTGTTCAACGGATAAAACTCTTTGTTCAGTCTTGTTTTTAGGTGTATTATGCCCCTTCTCTGATGCCTTTATTCCCGCCATCATAACCACTATACATAGACATTTTGGGCGAGTCATACGAGCCGAATGGTTACACTTCCTATAATGTTCCTTATCGGAAGTGCCCTTATTTTGCCCGTTTACCCTACCCCCCTTTGACCTTTTTGCCTATCTAAATATCTTTTCAATTTACATCTATTATTAACAAAATATATATGATTGGACATAATCTTTACATCAGCTATTTTCTTATCAAAGAACATCTTTCTGTTGCCCTTATGTCCTCGTGGATTGAACTGTAAATGTATTCTATTAGGCGTTTCCGCATCTGTGTTTGATATTTTACCGAAGCCGAAAGAAATAAGAAAGTTATCAAACTGTTTCTTATTCTTTATATCAGATAAATCAACATCATCTATATACTGCCGACTATATTTTCTAATACCGCATTTCATTAATTTAGGGTTGAGATAGACCCTAAAAACTGCCACGTTCTCCAGCGAAGATTCTTCCATGATTATAATAAGCTGAATGATTTAAAAGCTCTATACTATAGTGGCTAATGGGTTATATATATTTGAATGAATATATTGGATAGGATAATAGGCTTAGCCTTTATAGGCTGAATGAATTTAAGCCTTCTGCATTAACTATACAATATGAATGAAATAGATGCATGGAAAAAGAGAGCAATGTCAAAATATACACAAATGTTATATACCGGTAAAGGGTTCGGAGACATGACGATAATTAACATAGCCGAGAGAATGGTGGGCATCACAATAGATGTAAGACCGAAAGAACAGATACTCGACGATAAAGAGCTTGTCAGAAAAACCCTTGAGAAGGTATTAACATTTAAACGGAAAGGCACTGGACATATTTCTATAAGTAAAGTAAGAGAATGGTATAACAGGTTATAGAACCGGCATTTTTAAAACCCGAAGTTAATTATTTCTTAAAGTATTTAAAGTTTTAACACTATAAATACTTATCAAATTAAAAACACAAAGGAGGTTTTATTATGGCGACATTGTTAATAAGCGAAGAAACGAACAAAAAATTCAAGCAGGCTGTCTTCGATAGATATGGCATGAAGCGTGGCAATATAATGAAAGCAACCGAAGAAGCAATAGAGGAGTGGATTAAGAATGACAGAAAAAAGAAGTGATTTATCATACTGCATAGCAAAGCTTAGCTTAGCAAAGCGTAGCTTAGCAGAGCCAAGCACAGCAAAGCACAGACACGGTGGGGGGCAATCCCCCACCGTCATTATCATACTGCAAAGCAAAGCTTAGCAGAGCGTAGCAAAGCCGAGCGTAG
>Ga0210043_1000865_pt1 | contig 29996 bp, 34 predicted proteins | sample CryGeymet201501t_FD_183990 | JGI IMG/M metagenome (GOLD analysis project Ga0210043, IMG submission 183990) | Groundwater microbial communities from Crystal Geyser aquifers in Utah, USA - Crystal Geyser metaG 2015-01t (SPAdes) (version 2) | ecosystem: Environmental > Aquatic > Deep subsurface >... | reverse complement strand
GGCGAGTGGGGCCGGCGCTCGCCGCGCATGTCGCCCGACCTGCATCGCGTCCTGAGCCTACCGTACCGCGATCGATCGAAGGTCGATCTCGAGGCGGTAACCGAGCTGATGACGTCGAGGCTTCGGCGCGAACGCGCAACGCCGTGCTCCTGCCAGAGTCGCGGTCGACGCTGCATCCTGCGACTAAAACCAGTGCAAGCGTGGGCGCTTTACGAGCTTGCCCGGGTCGGGGGTATTCTCGGAGCGATCGGGGTCGGAGCCGGAAAAGCGGGGCTTAACATCCTAGCTCCGACCGTATCGCCCGGCTGTAAATCAGCTGTGTTGTTACTGCCGCCAAAGCTTGTTGATCAGTTTATCCGTGAATACGAGCTGTGGGATCAGCACTGGCACACGCCGACACTAGTTCACAAAAAACAGGCTTGGATCGATAAGACGCGACCCGGTCGACCGTCGTTGTACATCGTGCCTTACTCGCGGCTATCGCGCCACGAAGCGACGGAATTGTTGTTACAACTCGATCCCGATCTCGTCATCGGCGACGAAGCGCATCATCTACGCAATATTGATACCGCCCGCGGCGCCCGCTTTCTGAACCTGTACAGGCGCAAGCCCGATACCGGATTGTGCGCGTGGTCCGGCGGGCTCACCGATCGGACGATCCTAGACTATAATCACTTTGCGTCTCTCGCGCTCGGCGACCGCTCGCCGCTGCCGCTCGATCCTGAGGTCGCGATCGAATGGTCGAACGCGATCGATCCGCCCCCGCCAGACCAAGATCCCGCGGCGCCCGGCGCACTGTCCGCGATGATTCGCGGCGACGAATCACTACACAGTGCGTATCAGCGCCGTTTGCTAGATACACTCGGTGTGATCGCTACGTCTGATTCAGGTTGTCCGTCGTCGCTGTATATGCATGCCCGCGATCCGGGCAAGGTGCCGCAGGAGGTTATCAACGCGATCAACACAATCCGGTCGACCGGGATGCGCCCCGACGGCGAAGAGCTGCTCGACGCGCTCGCGGTATCTCGCTGCGCTCGAGAGATGGCATCGGGATTCTATTACTACTGGACGTTCCCGAACGGCGAGCCCAAGTCGCTGATCGAGTCGTGGCTTGAAGCGCGCAAGCACTGGCACGCCGCCGTACGAGCGAAGCTGACCGATCGCGTCGAGCACCTTGACTCGCCCTTGCTGCTCGCGATGGCGGCAGAGCGCCACGCGCAGGGCTACAAGGGACCGGCGCCCACGTGGAACGTGGGAACGACGTGGACGCGATGGCGCGACTTGCGTTCGCTGGTCAAGCCTAAGACCGAAGCCGAATGGATCTCGACGTACCTTGTTGACGACGCGGCGAAATGGGGCGCTAAGAACATCGGGATCGTCTGGTACCAGTATCGTGCGTTTGGCGCCAAGCTCGCCGAGCGATCTGGTATGCCACGCTTCGGTGGCGGCAAGGATGCCGTCGAGATACTAAAGGAGCGTGGCGACCGGACGATTATCGCGTCTATTAATTCGCACGGTGAAGGGCGCGACGGACTACAACGGATTTATGACACGCAGCTAGTCGCGAATCCTCCTGAGAGTAAACGTACCGGCGGCGCGGCGAAGTGGGAGCAACTAATCGGTCGGCTGCATCGCGAAGGGCAGGAGGCACCGGTTATCAACACGTACGTGTACAGGCATACACAGGAATTGTGCGACGCGTGGGACCGTGCGCGCCAGCTAGCACTATACGTAACCGATACGGTTGGTTCGTTTCAGAAGATTCTGGCGAGCGACGAAACGTGGTAGCGACGGATAGATCGCGTGACACGATCGCGCGTTGTTATCTTCAGATCGGCGGGGCGCAATTCCGCGGTCGCCGATGTCAGGACAGAACAAGCGTAAGGAGAAGATCAGAGTATGAGTAGCAAGGCAGATATCGCGAATGCAATCGCAGGTGCGAAGACGTTCGAGAAGGGCGAGCGTGTTCGTTCGGGAATTTACGAGTATTCGCTCGAGAAGTTCCAGATTAAGACGGGTGGATACAAGGGGGATTCGATCGTCGTCGATCTGCGGGTCGACAAGGCGGAAGCGTGTGAGCCGGACGTGACGCCGAACCCGGTCGGATCGATCGTATCGGTCGTGTGGAACATCACGAAGAATCGTGATATGGCGCTGGCGAACGCTAAGTCGCTCGCGCTCGCGCTCACGAACCTGACCGAAGATCAGCTCGTCAAGCAGCAAGTCGCGCTCAACGCCAAGTGCGCCGCCGAAGGTAGCGAGCCGTTCTCACTGCTCGGCAGGTGGATCGCGAAGGCGTCGAACCTCGGTGAGCAAGAAGGCTTGGCTGTGCAGCCGATGCGCGGATCGAAGGTGCGCGCATCGACGGCGCAGATCGAGACCGAGAAGTCCAAAGGCAAGCCGCGCAGCGAGTGGCTTTGCGTGTTGAACTTCAAGCCGATGCCGGGTGCGAATACACCCGACGCGGTTGCGGCGAACCGTGCGCGACTCGACGCGACGACGCCGGTCGCGGCACCACCCGCGGCACCACCCGCGGCACCACCCGCGGCACCGCCGCCCCCGGTCCAACCGCCGCCCGCGCCCGCTGCGGACCTCGGCGGCGACTTCCTGAACGGGCTCATGTAGCACTAGACTAATCGTCGACCGCCCTGTTCCAACAGGATCCCGGGTCTCAGGGCGGTCGATAATTTTTTAGGGGCGGCTAGTTTGCGCGGGGATCACAACCACGTTACATCGGTGCAAATCCGAACGCCCCACTGAAGCGATCGACAACCGAAGACGAACATCGATCACTTCACCACAGAACTAAACCATGAGGTCAGAATCGTGAAGGTATACGTCGCTTGCAAATTCGAGCGCAAGAACCTAGCCCGCAAGACTATGCGCGCGCTCGAGATCGACGGTCACACGATCACGTACGATTGGACGTCGCACGAGAATTCAGACGATCTCGACGAGCAGCGCCGGCAAGCCTTCAACGATATGCAGGGCGTTTGGAACGCTCACGCGATCATCGTCAGACCGAGCACCGGTCGTGAGATCGGCACGTGGTTCGAGGCGGGATTTTTGCTCGGCTGTAACGTTGCCAGCGGTACGCGTGGCGTCGTGATCATCATCAGCCGGAAGCCCTGCACGGTGTTCGAGGCATTCGGTCGCGTGCATCGGGTCAACACGCTGAGCGACGCCCGCGCGCTGCTACGGGTGATCGAAGCGCAGCACGAGGCGGGCAGCGTGCCCGACCCGGAACGGATGTTAAACTAAAGTGCCGCACCACATCTCGATTCACGGTCGCCGTGGCGCGTGGACGCAGACACTAGACGGCGAACGGTTTTTTCCGCTCGACCCGCGCCCTGAAGACTTCGCCGGGCGTCAGCGCATGATCGCCGAGCAGCTCGCGAAAAAACCGCGCTACTCGGGCGCGACGCCTAACGTCTTCTACGGCAACGCCGAGCACTGCTACTTGGTTAGCGTTTGGGCGCATCACCTAGCGTTAGACACGCATGAAAGCCGCGCGTTTGCACTGATCGTCGCGAAGGTTGGGCTCCTGCACGACGCGAGCGACGGACCTCTGACCGATCTGCCAACGCCAATCAAGCACGACATACCGGAGATCCACGACGCGTGGATTCCAATCGAGCAGTCCGTCAGCCGCGCGATCTTCGCCGCTTTCGGGCTGCGCAAGTCGTCGGAAAACCCGCTTGTGCGGGCGCTGGTTAAGCAGGCGGATCGCGAGGTCGCCAACGCGGAAACGCGGCTGCTTGCAAACCCCGAGCTTGCTGGATTCCCGGAGCACGCGACCGCCGACGTCACGCCGCGCGGGCTAGAGTGGCGCCCGGCGCGCGATTTGTGGCTCGAACGATTTTACGATCTGTTCGGAGACCGTCCGACCGGATCGAGCGTTTAAGTATTTGTCATGAGCACAAACACGCATATCCCGAAGAAGGCGCGCGCAGCGGTCGCGATGTCGACCGCGATAGCAATGATGTTCGCCCGCGCGCAGATGTCCAAGCGCCGATGGCAGGTTGGCCCGCCCGCGCCGGCATATAACCGGCGCAGTAACCAGGCGAAGCGTCGCCGCATAGAACGCAGGTTGCGGGGAGGTCAATAGTGTATATCACTAGATCAAATCTATACGCATCGCTCAAGGCTGTGCTGCCTTTTGCTTCGTGCGATCAAACCAGACAGCACCTGATGAGTGTTTGGTTCGAATCCGACGCAGACAAGCAAGCGATCAATATTGTTGCCACGGACGGTCACACGCTAGCGCATGCGCACGTTGCCGCTGAGATCCCCGACTCCGATCGGGGTGCGTCGGTGCTGTTTGCAGCGTGCGACCTGAAGCGAGTGATGACTACAGTCAAGGCGACGCGCATCCAGCAATCCGAACTTGTTGATCTGAATCTGCGTAGCGGTCGCATCACGATCGGGTCTGATGCCATCTACGCATCAATTGTGGATCACGACTTCCCAGCGTGGAGAGCGTTAATCGACTGGTGTGGATCTGCTGAAGACACGCCCGTGGCGTTCAATCCAAAATACTTGTTGCGCGCGGCCCGGGCGGCTCTGGAGTTTGATTATAATAAGCGCGACACTGGTTTAGTTGCGCGCTTTCAGGGCTGCGATGCGGGATCTCTATTCACGATCGATGCTGGCGCTGGCGTTGGCACGCTATCTATGATTGTTATGCCGCGCAGGGATCCGGCGTGATCGCCTCCGTCGCCGAGTTCCTTCGGCTGTTCTGGCTGAGCATCGTCGACGCGATCCAGCAGTGGTTAGGCGGTGCCGAGCCACGAGACGAGTGGCGCGCATGACTCGACCGTGTCCCGGCTGTCTGCTGTCTGTTCTTGTGCCCGTGTTCGGCGGGCTCGGGCGCATGGGTCAGTGTCGTCGGTGTGGATGGACCGGTCCACTACGGCTCGAGCACGCGCAGCCAGTCGCCGAGCCCGAACAGCTTGAACCGGTCGTCGACGTCGAGCTCGACCCGCACGCGGTCGAGATCGTCGAGCGCGTTCGCGCGAAGTTGACGGGCGGCAGCGATGCAAACTAGGCCGCCTTTTCTGCGCCCATTCTGGCACTACTACGGCGCGAAGTGGCGCGCGGCGCCGCTGTATCCTGCACCGACGCACGACACGATTATCGAGCCGTTCGCAGGAGCCGCGGGATACTCGCTTCGACACTACGATCGCAACGTTGTACTTTACGACAAATACCCCGTGGTGGCAGGAATCTGGCACTACCTAATCACCGCGCCCCCCGCTGAGGTCGCCTGCATTCCCGTCGACATCGAGCACGTCGACGAGCTGCCGTCATGGGTTCCACAGGAAGCGCGATGGCTTGTCGGATTCTGGTTCGATCGTGTAGCACCACGACCGAACATGACGCGCGGAATATCCCAGGCACAGTTACGCAAACGCAATGATGGTATGTTTGTTGGCTGGACAGATCGAGTGCGCGATCGAATCGTTTATCAAATGCAGTTCATCAGGCACTGGACGATCGTCGAAGGGTCCTACGCCAGCGCGCCGCCAATCACTGCGACGTGGTACGTCGACCCGCCATATCAGCGCGCAGGCCATGCGTACATCTGTTCTTCAAAGAAGATTGACTTCGCGCACCTCGGTGCGTGGTGTCGATCGCGTCGCGGTCAGGTTATCGTGTGTGAGGCATCGGACGCAACATGGTTGCCGTTCAAACACCTGGCAAACATTCAGGCGAATGGCGGCAACGGTTCTAACCAGCATTCGTCTGAAGGGATCTGGACGAACGGCGAAACGATCGACGCGCAACTCGATCGCATCCTAGGGGTGCCATGAAGACTGAACTACTGGATCGCTTACCTGCGATCGGTTTCGCGTTCGATACCGAGACGTGGCTGACTCGCCCGAAGTTCGTGCCGCCGCTCGTGTGCGCGTCGGTCTCTAGCCTCGCGCTCAAAGGTCGGCTGCTCGACAAAGCCGAGGCGCGCGAAGAGTTCATTCGCCTGATGAATCCCGGTCCCGTCATCGTGACGGCGAACGGCGCTTTCGATATGTTCGTGATGGCGCACGATCTCGCGCGCAACGGTCACGACCCGGTCGAGATCCTCGAGCTGATCTTCGCGAAGTACGATCGCGGCGAGGTCTTCGACGTCTTGATCGCCGAGGCGCTCGACGCGATTCAGCTCGGGTGTCTCGGGTACGATCCGCGCACGGGTCAGAAGCTACGCAACGCCGAAGGCAAACAGACCGGCTACTACTCGCTGTACTCTGTTTGCGATACGACGTTTAACTATCAGGGCAGCAAGGATGCCGACGCGTGGCGGAAGTCATACGCGCTGCTTGACGGCGTGCCGATCGCGCAGTGGCCCGAAGAAGCGCGCAAGTACCCGGTCGACGACTCCAACCACACGCTGATCGCCGCGCTCGTGCAGTGCGGTCACCTGGGGCGCAACGCGGGGATCGCCGGGCTGCAAACCGCCGAGCGACGCCGTGCACATAACTTACACGCAATGGCGGACATCGCGCGCGCGTCGATCGCGCTGCACCTTGGCGCGTGCTGGGGATTCGGTATCGATCAAGAAGCCGTCGAGGCGCTCGCCGGCATCGTCGAGCCAACAATCGCAGCTGGCGCGAAGGCGTTCGAGGATGTTGGACTGATCCGCGGCCCAGATGACAAAAAAGCTGGAACGAAGGATCTAGCCGCGCTTAAAAAGCGCGTCGTCGAGGCGTACGGCGTCGGCAAGCTCGCGCCGTGCCCGTACTGTCAGCACACCAAACACCCGAAGACCGGCGAGCACTTGATCGGCAAGGTGCTGAGCCCGAAGAGCGGCAGCCCAGTCAACGATCCCGCCTGCGGCGGCACGGGATACGATCTCGCGGCGATCGGTCCGGTACTACCGCGCACCGACAAGGGCGGCATTGCGACCGCGCGCGACGTGCTGATTGACTCGGGTGATGACGTGCTTTACGACTTCGGCGAATGGGGCGAGCAAGCTAAGATCGTCAGCACATACATCCCCGCTTTACGCGACGGCTTACCGCTGCGCCCGAACGTGCCGCTGGTAAACGAGCGCGCCAGCTACGCGGGCATTGTGCAGACTATGCCGCGTAAAGGCGCGGTGCGCGACTGCGTTGTTGCGCGCCCAGGTACCGTTCTTAGCTCGGTCGATTTTGGGCAGGTCGAGCTTTGTACACTTGGGCAGATCTGTATCTGGCAGATCGGTTACTCGAAGCTAGCCGACGTGCTGAACTCAAAAGACTCAACCGGCGTACCGATGGATCCGCACGCCGTGTTGGGCGCCGATCTGTGTGGTCGCACCTATGACGAATTCCGCGCGCTCCTGCTCGGCGGCGACAAGCAGCTAGCCGACTATCGGCAGGCTGCGAAGTGGGGCAACTTCGGATTCGGCGGCATGATGGGACCGCCCAAGTTCGTCATTACGAACCGCAAGGCACCCGGCATGACGACGAAGGCGCCGAACGGCAAGGCGTACAAAGGCGTTCGGTTCTGCTTGCTGATCGGCGGGCGCCCCGCGTGCGGCGAAGAGAAAATCACCGAGTGGTACGATCGCCCGCAGTCGCCGGTATGTAAGGCGTGCGTTGAAGCCGCGATCACGATCCGTGAAGCGTGGTTCTGTCGCTGGTCCGAGATGAAGGCGTATTTCGACTTCATCAAACATCAGGTCGAGAACTACGGCACGATCACACACTTTGTCAGCGGCGTCGTGCGGCAGGTTGACTCAGTTACGCAAGCAGCGAACGGTTATTTCTCGAGCCTCGCCGCCATCGGCGCGAAGCGCGCATTTTACGCCGTCACGCGCGAGTGCTACCTAGCCCGCCCCGGCGACGCGCTGTACGGATCGCGCCCGATCGGGTTCATTCATGACGAAGCGGTTTGCGAGCACCCGGTCGATAGATCGCACGCCGCCGCCATGCGTGTAACGGAGATAATGCTCAGCGAGATGCAGAAGGTGACGCCCGACGTCACGATCAAGGCTGAACCTGCTCTGATCCGCCGTCTGTATAAAGACGCTAAGCCTGTGTACGACAGCGCCGGGAACCTAGTTCCGTGGGAGCCGGGATCGGATGACTGACGACGATCGTCGACTCGCGAAAAACGCGAGGGCTCGCGAGGCTTATGCGCGGCGGACGAAGGATCAGCAGGCTGCTAAGATCGCATCGAAGCGCCGTCGCCGATCCGACCCCGAGAAGAAAGCACGCGATCTCGCAGCTCAGCGCGCCATCCGAAGGGCGTGGTCGCCGGAGCAGCGCGCGCACAAAAACAAAATGGCGCGCGAGTGGCGCGCTAATAAGATGACTGACGATCAGAGGCAGCGGAACCGTGAGTATATGCGGCGGTACGGCCTCATGCGGAAGTTCGGTATCACGCCAGAGCAGTGGGACGCCATGTTCGATCAGCAGGGCAGGTGCTGTGCGCTGTGCAGCGCCTCTGATCCCGGCAGCGCGATCGGATGGTCTACAGACCACGATCACGTCACCGGCGCCGTTCGCGGTGTGCTGTGCCACCCGTGCAACGTGCGAATCGGTCAGATGGGGGATAACGCGGCAGACGTTGTCGCCCACGCAAACGCGATACTTGAGTATCTTCGTAGACCGTGCCCGATCGATCGTGCGTTATAGGGTATAAAGGCGCGTCTCCTGTTTACGACAGCGCGGGCAACCTTATTCCCTGGGAACCTTCGGAGGATTAAAAAACAATGGACGATTTATCAACGCGCCGTGCGGCTCTTGACTTCACCGAGGCTGAACGCAAGCGCGACGTCGAAGCCGAGCGCATCCGGCGGCGCGATCACTTCGTTACGAACGTGATCGCCCTGCGCAACGCGCACGAGGCGGGAACCGAAGACGTGGTCGAAACGTACGCCGAGCTGGTCGGCGAAGACCTCGCATATATCGAGGCGCTCGCGCTCGCGGTTCCCGCGGGCGGCTTGCGCGCGGCGCTCGTGCGGTCGTTCGATCTCGCGTGGGCGGCGGACGTATGACCCGCAAACCAATCCAACTAGGCCGCAAGTCAACCGCGGCGTCGACGGCGTTCGTGACCACGAAGCTCGAGCACGCCGGACGCGCTCTGTACTTCGACGGAAACCAGAAGATCACGGCTGGCAACGGTACCTTTGACAGACCGAAGCCGAACGCGTTTTCACTCGTGCACGTCGAAGACTGCCCGGGGTCGACGCCGACGTGTCGCGCGTCGTGCTACGTTCATGAACTCGAGAAGGCTGAGCGCGATCTGGCTGCTATGTACCGGCATAACTCGACGACGATCCGTGAGATCCTCGCGCTAAGTGGCGACGAACAGCTCGCCTGGGCGCATGTCGTCGGTGACTGGATTCGCAACCACGCGATCGGCGGCTTCCGCTGGCACGTGTCGGGCGACATATTCAACGCGCATTACGCGGCGTGGATTGTCACGGTGTGCGACGCGTCTCCTATGGTCAATCATTGGCTGTACACGCGATCGTTTGATCACGTGTGGCTGCTGACGCAGACAGCAAACCTAGCAGTCAACCTGTCGTGCGACGCGGACAACTACGGTGATGCGAAGTTTGAACGCCTGGTACACGCGTCGTTAAAGGATCTGCGCCTGTGCTACATGACGGTCTCGGGCTACGTGCCCGCCGACCTACCTTCGGGATCGGTTATTTTCCCTGACTACTCGCTGCGCGGCATCGGTAAGGGATCGTGGTTCGATAGCCTGAGCCCCGATCACAAGCGCATGGTTTGCCCGGTCGATCTGGTATCCAAGTCGGCGTCGATTCGGTGCGGTGTGTGTAAGAAGTGCTTCTGATATCGATAGACCGCGTCGACGGTCTCACGCGTTGAAATCCAAGTCATGAAGCCGATCCTACTCACGCCGCGCGCGGTGCTATTCCAGGGCGAAGCGAAAGCGATCGCCGACAAGCTGCCGCCCGAGTCCGTCGACGCAATCATTACCGACCCGCCCGCCGGGATCGGTTTCATGGGCAAGTCGTGGGATTCGGACAAGGGCGGGCGCGATGCGTGGATCGCGTGGCTCGCCGATCAGCTCGCGGGCGCGTTCCGCGTGCTGAAGCCCGGCGGTCACGCGCTCGTGTGGGCGCTACCTCGCACGTCGCATTGGACCGCGATGGCGCTCGAGCATGCGGGATTCGAGATTCGCGATCGAGTCTCGCATCTGTTCGGCTGCGTTCCGCTCGGGACCGAGATCCTAACAGCCAACGGCTGGCGCAAGTGCAATGAAATCAGAACGGGCGATCCCGTCGTCGAGGTTGACGCCGTTGGGCGCGCGTCGCTCGCGCCGCTGCAGGGCGTATCCGTCTATCCCTACGCTGGTGATATGATCCGCGTAAAGACGCGATCGACCGAGCAGGTACTGACGCCTGGGCACACGGTACACGCATACGCCAAACGCGGGCGCTGGAAGCACACGGTAACAGATAGCGCGCTGTCGTCGATGCCTGCCGACGTTCTGATCGAGAACACGCCCGGCACGGTCGGATGGGTTCTGCCGCTAGCTGCGCGCGGCGCCGAAGTGCGCGCATCGCTCGGTAGCGTCGATCTTGCATCGCTGATTGGATGGGTTGTTACAGAGGGGCACTTCCACCGAGACGTCGAAGCTGTGTCGATCTATCAGAACGAAGGCGTCGATGCCGATCGTATTCGCGCGCTGCTAGCGCGCCTCGGGATCGCGTTTTCCGAATACCGACGAACGCGCGACAACTACGACGGCACGCCGCGCGATTCTGTGCAGTGGTACCTGAAAGTCGGTGCGTGGTCGACGTGGCTGCGCACGCTGCTAGCCGGCGACAAGCCGACGCCGCCCGAGTGGCTCGCGTGGCTCCCGATTGACGAAGCGCGCGCGCTGTTCGAGGCACTCGTCGACGGCGACGGATCACGGCACAGCGATACGTCAGGCGCGTGGTATCAGAAGCGGCCGGCGGTGCGCGCGTGGTTTCAGACACTGTGCTTCCGTCTCGGGTTTCGCACGTCCGAAAACGTCAGCAAAAGCGCGATCAGCTGGTGTATGGTCGACTCGACCGAAGTGCAGCGCGGATCGCATCGTAAGCGATGGGCGTCAACCGTGCCGAGTGACGGCGCGGTCTGGTGTCCGACTGTTCCGAGCGGGCGATGGGTCGCGCGCTACCGCGGATCTGTGTTCGTCACCGGAAATACTGGATTCCCCAAATCGATGTCCGTGTCGAAGGCGATCGACAAAGCACTGGGCGCCGATCGGATCCCCGGCGGATCGTCTAACACGAACTGCGCGTATATTCGCTCGGGCGTGGCGTGCCGCGGACACGGCGAAGAGACGTCACAAGCTGGACAGACGATCCACACGCCGGGCACAACCGCAGGCTCACCCGAAGCCGCCGCATGGGACGGCTGGGGAACGGCACTGAAGCCAGCCTGTGAGGATTGGTGGCTCGTCAGAAAGCCTTTCAAGGGCACGGTCGCGGCGAATGTTCTAACGCACGGTACCGGCGGGCTGAACATTGACGCGTGTCGGATTGGCACGTCGAAAGAAGTCGGCTTCGATCCGAACGTTGGGCGCTGGCCCGCAAACGTCACGTTTGACGAAGCCACCGCCGCGATGCTTGACGCGTCCGTGCCGCCGAGCAAGTCGACGAAAAGGACGCAAACGGGATCGCGTGCGCGATCGATGTCAAACGAAAACGTGAAGGGCGGTTTCGCTATGACAGACGGGTCGACGTCATACGAAGACAGCGGAGTTCCGTCGCGCTTCTATTACGTAGCGAAGCCGAGCCGACGCGAGAAAGACGCCGGGCTCGCCGAAGCCGGGCTCGAGCCTAAGACCGGCGGCGAGGCGACCGGGCGCAAGGATGACAGCGCCGGCACGAAGAACCCGCGCGCGGGCGCAGGTCGAACCGGCGGCGCGCGCAACTCCCATCCGACCGTGAAGTCAATCGCGCTCATGACGTGGCTGATCAAACTGATCACACCGCCGGGCGGTGTTGTGCTCGACCCGTTCGCGGGCTCGGGCTCGACCGGCGTCGCCGCGCTGCTCAGCGGGTTTCGTTTCGTCGGCGTCGAGCTGGGGGATGGCGACGACGGCGCGCGCCATATCGCGATCGCGAAGGCGCGGCTCGAGCACGCGATGAAGCCTGAGCCGGCACCCGATCCCGCGCTCGTCGACGAACTAAACTCGCTGCTGAACCCCAACCGCTGAAGGAAACCATGGCATCGAAAAACGATCAATACGTGAAGCACTGTCACCACGACGACGGCAACAAACACTCGTGCGCATACGTCGAGCGCGTCAACAAACAAATCCCGATCGCGATGCGCGCAGCTGACGATCGCATGCTCGAGTACATCAGCGAGCACGGCCGCCCAGACTCACCGGTAGAAGCCGGTGACATCTGGTCGCGCTACTATCACGAAGAAATGAACGCGGTTTGCGAATCGGAAGGCATCCGGCGCGGCGTTAAGCACCCGCCGGTCACGCTCCACTAGGAACACCAATGGGCAGAAAACCAAAAACAGATCCTAACGCGGCGATCATCCTGTCGCAGCACGCCGAAGATGTCGGCGACTTCGCAATCTACCCTAACGCGAACACACGCAACGCCGCGGAGGTTGCCTACTGCGGGCTCGAGCTTGCGGGCGAGGTCGGCGAGATCGCCAACGCGCTGAAGAAAGCGATCCGTGATGATCATTTCGGCAAGGAAGGACGCGCGCTCACGCCTTCGCGTCGCCTGCAGCTAGTTGACGAAGCCGGTGACTCGCTATGGGCGTGGTGCCGTCTCGTATATTCGATCGCTGCAACCCCTGACGAGGTGGCGCGTCACAACATCGCGAAGCTAGAGGCTCGTTTTTGCGATCCCGAGTCGCCGACTTACAGCGAGACGATCGCGCACCGTCGCAGCATTCGCAGGAAGCGGCGATAGATCGTGCCGCCATGCAAACGATGCGGGCGCCCTCGCCACTTGCCGCCGATGCTACCGGCGCGCATATCGTCTGGGCTTATGTGTACGTGTGATCGTATCTCGGATAGCTGTCGGATCGGTGGCTGTTTGAATCGTGCGCGATACTGCGTCAAGCAGTACACGGGTAAGTGGCTATCTATGTATTGCGGGATACACGACATCGAGCACAATGGCGGACGCGGCAAGCTCGCGCGCGATCTGCATCCTAGCGATCGGATAGATCGGTGACGCTACTAGCCGTCGACCCGGGTCGCTGCTCGGGTATCGCGTGGTATGTCGACGGGCTGCTAACGGTCGCGATGACGTGCCGTACTCGAGGTGACTATCGTGCGTGCGGCGACATGATCATCAAGGCGTTCCCGGCTGTGCCCGCGCAGCTCGTGATCGAGAAGCCGCGCATATACAACCGCGGCGCGGGCATCACCAAAGGCGACCCCAACGGACTGCGACCGCTACTGCAGTTGATCGGCTACCTCGCGCACGCGTACCGCGGCACCGAACTAATCGAGGTCGAGCCCGCGACGTGGAAGGGTCAGGCGAAAAAGGAAACCACGCGCGCAATGTCCGAGCGGCGCCTGAGCGCCGCCGAGCTCGCCGTGATACCGCCCCGGCTGGCGCACGACGGCTGGGACGCGATCGCGCTTGGGCTATGGGGGCTCGGACGTTTCGAGCGCAAACGGGTGTTTCACGGAGCTTCTGACGACTAGACGCGGATGCGCCTTTCGTCAAAATCGTTGACTCGGATCACAGGGCGCGAGTATGATCCGCCCAATGACGCGCACCGCCCTGATCGCCATCGCGCTCGCCGCCTGTGATGCCGTGCCCGGCAACCCGCGCGCCCCGCGCCCCGCGCACCTAGACGATGCCGCCGAGGTCGCACGCGATCTGTGGTCCGATGAGTTCGGCGTTGATCTGCCCGCGCCGCCGCCGCCGATCGAGTGGCTCGCTGGGGATTGTCTGGATGTGGACGCCCCGGGATACGCGTGCGTGCGGGGCTGGTACGCAGGCGGCGCGATCTACCTCGCCGCGCGCCCCGCTATCGCAGATACCCTGCTGGCACACGAGATGCTGCATTGGGTACTCGACCAATACGGCGACAGCGACGGGACCCATGAGGCGCCCGCGTGGCGTACCGCCCTACCAGACGTTGAGGCGGCGATCCTCGCATGGGAATTGCTCCAAAGCGAAACGCCCCGCTGAGCGCATCCTAGCGCGTCTGACGGGGCGTCGTGACTTGTAAGCCGGCTTACGCTATTCGTATTCGGCGAACGTCAACCCGAACTCAGCTGCGATCTGGCGGTAGCGCGGCCAAAGACTCGCCGCAGCCATCAGCTCACCCGCTGCGCAAATGCGCTCGCGGTGCAGTGCAATCAGCGCGCGCACGAGCTGGATCGCAACGCCAACCCCGCGCGCATCCTCGCGCACGTACACTCCGACGACGGGTCGCCGGTCGAGCAGTTCTTCGAACGTCACGCACGACCATGCGTAGGGCTCGCAGTCGGCGTCGAGCGCAATAAGCGCCCACGTCGACCCGTCGTAACAGGCCCATCTCGACATTGCCCAGTAACCTGACACAGTCAGATCGATCAGCTTCGCGCGCATAGCTGCGTCGACCGCCCCGGTGCGTGTGTGCAGGAGCTGCACTAGTCTCCGCTCCGATCGCGCCAGCGTACGATACGATGGTCGTACGGGTCAGTGCCGCGATGATGATCGTCAGCGTGGGGCGGAAGCTCGCACGTATATCCGCAACGCTGATCGCCGCAGCGCGCATCGAGACCGCCGAGCGCGACCGGCGGCGCGTCGACAAGCTCGTCGACGCCGTAGCGCGTGACGCGCTCGGCGCCGATCGTCTCAGGCGTCTTCGCCGCGACAACTACAGCAGCGTCGACGATCTCGCGCGATTCCGGGGTGCCGCCTAGCTGCTTTCGGATCCATTCTTTCGGCACCGTGTGCCGCTTGCCAGACAGCGAGTCGACGAATCCGGGGGCGCTCGCGTCGCGCTTCCACGGCTGCCCGGGATCCTTCGGTGTTAAACCGAAACGCGTAGCTTGCTCGATCGCCATCGTCAGCGACGCGATTGCGTGCGCTACGTGTGGTAGGAATGACGCCCCGACTTTCGCGCCGGGTGTTGCGTCGGTATCGGGTGCGTACGCCGCCGCGCGCATGCCGTCAACATCCTCGAGCAGCGGATCGCCGGCTTGATGCAGCTCCATCGCATCGAGAGTTTCGACGACATGACTCAGGGTCGCGCGCAGGTAGCCGCGATAACGCTCGAAGTTGGCGCGCACGTCGAACGGATCGCCATCCGCCGGTCTGAGGTAGTTGGCACGCTCGTACTTGTCACTTCCGTATTCATTCGCGCGCGCGGCGTACACCATCCCGGATTTTCGACAGTGTGTCAGGTCCGGCTTTACGCCGCTGTTGAGTGCCGCTTTTAGATCCTTCACTTCGATGCCTTCCGTTTGGTTTTCGTTTTTGCGTACCAGCGCCCCGACGCGCTAACAAAGATCGCCTGACGCTTGCCACCCGGGTAGCCGAGCACGTGGCAACACGCCCATGAAGACGGTCCGCGCGCGTAGCCAAGTGTCGGCGCGGTTACGCCGACCTGCCAGCAGCCGTGGTAGATACCTGGTGAATGCCCGTGACCGATCACGCTTCGGATTCCGATGCGGCTCATGTTACGCCGCGTACCACGCGTTCCGTTGGGGCCCAAATGCCCGTGCTGTCCTAGCTCGACGCCACCGATTACAAACGATTCATCGGCCGCGAGAAAGCGCGCGGGCTTTTTTAGGCGCGCGCGCACGTACCACGAAAACGGATCATCGTACGCGTATCCATCGGGCGTCTTACGCATACTCTTGACGATCGCTGTCCACAGCTCGAGCCAGATTTCAGCGTTATGGGGCTCTTCGCGCGGCGCCATGACTGACGACAACCAGCGATCTAGGTGCTCGTTTGGGTGGTTCGACCACGGAAATATGTTTGTTGTCCACGACGCCGTGGTGCGATTCACGTACGCGGCTCCCGCATCCATCTCAACACGCAGATCGTCGAGCCCCAGCTTAGCAGCCGCGACACGTTTGATCGCGCTATTACGATCGTGTGGATTGATCGCATACATGTCGACGGCGTCGTGACGGATGGTAAATGTCGGACGACACACACCACTAATCGAGTCGACGCCGTGATATGTACCCTTCTCGAGTTGGCGGTGTGTGAACGGCGCGTGCTCGTCGGACACCACAAGATATTCAGCAGGCGATGCGTGATCGCCCGTCGGGCTATACAGACGTAACCGACCGCCCACGACGTCGTAAAACTCGCCGCCTTCGCTGCAGATCAGGTGCCGCATATACGCGCCGGATCGATCGTGCTCGACGACGACGGCGCCCGTCGAGTGATGAAACTCGCCGCGCACGCCCACTTTTGTCGTCGAGTATACCGGTTGCGTGATTGCCATCGATGTCGTTACGATCTTGGCTGCATCACTTTGGGGCGTCGGCACTGTATCCATCGCGAGCTGAGGATGTCCAAACACAGCAGACGCACCACGCGTCAGCGTGTGCAGCCCTTGAAGTGGGTTAGTCGCAGTCGCTTGAACACGCACGTTTCCTGCGACAACCCAGCATCCCCTTAGCTTCACGAGCTCGTCGCACAGATACGGCTCGACCTCGGGCGCCCATCTATTTTGTTCGTCAAATACGTTATCGTCGCGCCGCGTAGTTGGATTTTTGTAGCGCAGCGGGATCACTAGGATTGGTGCGTTGTGGATCTTCGCGTAGCGCGTGATGGCAGTCCACGCACTAGTGTCGATCGGCGTGTCGTTGACAGCCGCAGTGATAACCCAGCGCGACGCCGATCGTATCTTTGCGCGGCGATCGGACGATAGCGGAAACCTGATGTCTTCAAGGCGGGGGGCGTTAGCCGACTTGGCGGACGCAAAATATGAGGTCATCGACTCGGGTAAGCCGAACGATCTCGCGCGACGCTTGTAGGCCATGTGCAGCGTGCCGCAGCTGATATCTTGATCGACGATCTCAGATAACTTTGCCGCGAAGGCCTCGCCCGTGCGCGCATCCTCGCCAGCTAGCCGCAGGTTGTGATCGGTCAGGATCTCGTTCCACAGGAATCTAGGCGCCGCCATACGCCTAGAACCACCCTCGTGCACTATTGATCGCGTCACGACCCGCGGCGCCCGCGAGAAATCCCGCTACTAGCGCCGACCCGCCAACCCAGATCCATTTGCGATCGAAGTCTGCGGCTGACGAGCGCAACGACGTATTCTGCGCGGTCAGGCGCGTCTCGGCTTCCTGCAGGCGCCTCAGCTCGGCGTCGAGCGACGACCACGTGTCGGGTGGCACGAGCCACCATTTCGGCGGCAACTCGATCGTCGACCCGCCAGGCGTCGTAAGTATACCACCGGTCTCGAGCTGCGACGGGATGTCAGGGGGCGGCTCGCCTGCGGCACGAGAGTACACCGATAGCGTTGCGACGACTGCCATAGCGGCGACGATTTTTCGCATAGAAACCTTTGACGCACGAGTGCGCTCTGGGATCTACTTGATCGTAGTGGTCGGGCCCACGCCGGTCGGGGGGCTCGCCTTAACGGCGTCGTCCCCGGCTACCTCGGCACGCGCGACAGCAGCCTGCCCGGGTCGGTCGAACAGCCATAGCGAGGCGTACAGGGCAGCACGGAGCCACTGCGGCAACATCTGCCCGAGCCTCGAGCCGAGCAGCGCGCCACCAAGCAACTTGATCAGTCGATAACCACCAGCGGCAACCGCGGCAAGCTCGAGAGCGTTACGCCACGATCCGCCGGTGCCCATGACGCCTGCAAACGACGCGGCTAGCACGAGTAGCGCAGACGCCTCTGGTGAGCGCAGCCACACGACACGCGGCGCGGCGAACTTTTTGATCAGGGCTACGGCGAGAACGATCGCCAGAAACGCGGCTTCCTTCGCGTGCCCCCCCTGGAACGCGCTAACGACGGCGTTTAGCGCGTCGGCGATCAGCGTCTCTTCGCCGGTCGCGCCCTGTGCGGCGAACGCCATACCAGCGAACCCTAAGAGGAAGCATGTCACAAGAGCAAACGTTGAGATGATTCGATTCATGGTGTCTCCGTGGGCGCACACGCGCCCGGTAAAATGCGCGACACAACGTCGCAAGGGGTCTGATAGCGCGCAGGTAGGTGCGCGCAGATTGCTCCGAGCAGAGCTCCTAAAATGGCGGCGGCGATCGGACGGTACGCGGACCGGAGGTAGACCCGCCCCTTGTGATCGCCGCCGCCCGATTCATTACGGTCGGTCACTTTAAGTAGGCTCGGATCGGTTGTAGCGCACCACAGCGCCGATCAAAATATCACCGGCCGCGCCTGATAAAAACGCTAGCCTATACAGTTTGCTGGGGGCTAGTGCAGCGTTCACGGGCAGGGTAAACGTGGTCGCCGCCGTGCCGGTGCTGATTGTACCGCTCGCCACGACCGCGGGTGCGCCGTTGACCATACTCAATAGAGAGAATGTCAGCGTTCCCCCAGCCCGCTTGTAGAAAAAGTCGACAGCGGTAACGTAGTTACCCGCATTAAGCGGTAATCCGAACTGCCATTCGTTACCGGCGCCTGCCGCAACAACATCAACCACGCCAAGCACCGCGTCCCACTGTAGTACCGGTGTAGCTACGCTGGCGAACCCCCCCATAACGTCGACGATCAGCTGTTCTTCTTCGCGAAGCTGCGCGCTCAGCCACACGAACCACGTATATATGACGTTGAATAGCCAGTTGAAAAAGTTATGAGGCGGTAGTTCGGCGTCGGCCCAGCCGTCGGCTTTTTTCCCGGCGCTCGGCTCAGTCGTCTCCGCGATACCTGTCGCCCCGGTCGCCCACTCGGGCAGTGTTGTTGGTTTCGCCATACATCCTCCTTATACAACGCTCGCAAATGCGCCAGCGCCAAATCCGAGCCCCGGACCGTTTGCAAAAGAGAACGCCGCATCGGGCGTTACTGTAGCGTACTCAACATCTACGCGAACGCCAGCGGACCTTGCTGATGCAATAAAATCGGCGACCACCGCTGCGACTTCAGCCGACACTGCAGCACCGCCCACAATAAGCGCGAACGCAGCTGGTACGTACGGCACGACGATCAATGACACCGCGTCATCGTTGATAATCAAGCGCGCGATGTTCAAGATCTCGGGGAGCGTTCCCTCACTGTTATTCGTGGCGATTTGCGCGCGCAGATGCCTGCGGTAAAGATCGTCGGTGAGACCTGCTCGAACACGACCAACGATTACGCCGATGACATCGAGCTGCGTACCCGCCGCCAGATCGATCGTACGCTCAGTCAGCACGGCGAAGGCTGCGTTTTCAATGCCCTGCATCGGCGCGACGATCGCCGTCAGTAGCGCCTCGAAGTTCGGCTTCTCCTTCAGATACTCGGGTCGGCGCGCGAGCGCGGCGCCCTCGTGATCAGATATGCGCTGAATACCGCTAACGGTTTCGCCGGGAGCTAAAGCAACGGAATCATCGAGTACGTCGTATGAAAATTCGGTCGCCATCGCTTACGGCGTCCCCGGCGTTGAAACAACCGTGATGCGACTCGTATCGTAAACAGCGATCTGCCGACCACTGATCGCAATGGTCGTGCTCGCGCCCGGTGCAGGCGCGGTCCCTATTTCGATCAGAGTAACGTCGTTGATGCCGGAAACGTCAAAGCACCACGAGCTGATTACCGACGCGACAGCGTCATAACCGAGCCCGCGAGCGTTGCCACGCGCCACGATCGCGGCTTTGATCTGTGCATCTCCGTCGGCGGGGTATGCGGCGGCATCATAACCCAGCTCGACGTCAACGTAGATGTCGACCGCAGTCGGGCGGTTGAATCTAAACGTCACGGCGTTGCCCTCGGAGTCTTCCGCTGTGCCAACCTCCGTGCCGTTAGTTGCGATGCCCGCGCCTACGGTAACGAGCAGCGCATTCCAGATATCTTGATCGGTGCCGCCCTGTACGAGCGCGTCGATCGAGTGCGCCGCAACGCTAACGCCATCCAGCACTGCGGCGGCGTCAGTGTCGTTTACATACAACTTGACAGCGGTCACGTCGGCGACATCAAGCAGCGTCGCGCGAATCGCATCGGCTGTTGTATTGCCCGCGTCAGCTAGCTCGACCTCGCGACGCACGCGTAGATCTTCGTCGGTCTCGACGTCGGCGCCAGGCGCAGCGTCCAGAACGTTGACGACGGAGTTCCAGCCGCTAACAGGCGTCTCGATCACGGTCAGCGATCCGCTCGCGGCGGCGATTGGTCCGGTATTGTCGGCGACGGCAATCGCGTCGACGTCGCCGGTACCTTCGCCGAGATAACGCCAGTGCGCGGTGTTATCTGTCTCATCGCTGCTCGTCGTCGTCGGACCGCCCGATCCGGCTGACGTGCCCGCCGTGATGCACTGATATACGCGGCTCGCGTTGGTTACACGATCGCCCAGTGCGTACGCCGTGCTGATCGCCCACGCCGCGGTGGCGGCGATCGTCGCATCGTTGACTGTTGAGAACACGTCACCAGCAATTACGACACTCGCCTTGCTGCCTGCGCTAACGGCTGTGGTCGGCGTGCCCGTCAGAGTCATAGTCACCGCCGAACTATCAGCCGGGCGGCGGGTCGTTCCCGTGAGCACCGCGAGCGCGTCAAGTAGTGTATCAGTAGCCGAGTCGGGATCCTGCGACGAAACGATCGCTTCAATCAGCTCCCACAGCAGAGCTTCGCGCTCGGCGAAGATCGCAACGAACTGCCCGAGCGCCGACAGATCGCTAACATCCAGCGACACGCCGAATGCGACCTTCAGCGAATCGTTGATCTCTTCGCGAATGACCGCTAGAGTTTTCGGGACAAACCCCGCCGATGTAAGCCCGTAAGACATCAGAAGCTAACCGGTAACGTACCAGCGATCGGCGTATCGTCCAATTTACCCCGCGCCGACCACGTAACGGTCAGAATGCGGGTGGTTTTATTCATGTCAAGTATCAGTGAGTCGAGCGACACGATACCGGGCGACCCGAGGATCGTAGACCGGTACGCCGCGCGCGCCTTCGCGACGATGTCCTTGCGCCCTAGTATTTCGTAGTGCGGGAATCCCGCAGACAGGTCAGCGAACCACTCGCCTTTGACGAGCGACAGTCGCGTATAAACGCCTTGCGCGATGGATGCGCTGTTCGTCGAGAACAGCAGACCATCGACCGCTAGATCGGGCAGGTCGCCGGTCACGGGATCTAGGTATAGATCAACAGGCTCGCCGGTTTTCATTCTGCTGTTACCTTAGTAGTTCCTACAGTTAAGCCGGCGAGTGCTAGCGCGATGTTAGCCTTATACGTGGCGCCGCCGTCGCTGACGCCTACTGCCGAGTTGGTCAGCGCATCGATCACAGCTTGCAGTGCTGACGCGAGAGCGAGTGACCCGCCGTTCTCGCCGCCCAAACGCACGTCATCGCCATACGTAACCGTCGCCGTCGGGTGCGTTGGTGTGGCGTCGGCGAACGATAGCAAGCCGGCGATTGCAATCGCGTCGGTAACGTCATGCGATCGATCGTCGCCGGGATCAACCTCACGCCCGAGCGCGAGCCAAACGTCGAGCGACGCGTCGCAGAAGACGAGCAACACGGTGTCGCCCTTCGTGAGCGGGAACGTCTGGCGCGAGCCGCCCCCACCCTGGAACAGCACAGGCACGTCAGGGATCGCCGCGCGGCGAACGACCTGTCGCACGCCCGCCGCGTCGATAAACGCGCGCTTGATTAACGGCTGCACGATCGCACGCTGATCGCCGGGATCGTATTCGAGGATCTCACCCGGCATAGCCACGCTGACGCCGCCCAGCACTTGCTCGACGACGGCGCGGATTGCGCGGTACTGCGACGGGCTACGATCGCTCACGCCGCTACCCCCTCGATCGTCGAGTGCCACGCCGATCCGGCAGTGTCACCCGCGTGGGTTAGCTTGTTGACACGAAACAGCCCGTTAATTGCGCGCGACTCGAGCGCGATGCGACCGCCGCAACGAAGTTCAGGCTTGAGTAGCGTTTTGACGGTAAGCACAGGCGGCTGCTTATCGTCTGACGGCGCGCCGAAATCAGGCGATCCCACCATGCCAGCGTCTTTGTTGATCACGATCGCTTCTCCACCGAGCGTCTCGCCATCCTTGAGTACCTGCAACTTGCCCCCCTGCACTGACCAGCCATAGCCCTTTGGCGCAAGTAGCTTAGTCATCTGCTCGTGCGACGGTCCGTCGACCGTTACGCCAGAAGATAGGCTGTGCAAAAAGTCAGTGCCTTCCGCCAGGCTCCTCGGGATCTTTAGTCCCATCGATTTCGCGACGTCGCCGATTACTTGGCGCGGGTCGGCGCCTGATTTGAACGTGCGACTGATGCGCGCGTTGGCTCGCGCGCGCGTACCGTCGCCGACCTGGATTTTCGTTAGCCAGTCAACGCCTTCGCGGCTCGAGCCCGCCCAGAACATATCACCCGCGAACAGCTCCTGTGTCTCGCCGTCATAGCCGGCGGCGATGCGCACGTGTAGCGGCAACACCTGCAGTGCCGCGCGCGTCTCGGACGCAAGGTTCGTGATCGTTAGCTCGCACGTGTTCGGCTCGTCGCGAAGGTTCTTAGTAACGTTGAACTGTACACGCATATCCGAGATGATGATCTGATTCGACGGATCCTGCTCGAAGAATCCCGTCGATCGCGACAGCGTGATCTCGACTTCGCGCTTATACAGTCGCGCCGTCATAACTCGTCTTCTTCGTAGTATAGAACCGCGACGCGATCACCTAGATCATCGAAGCCTGCGTCGTGTCCCTCGTCGCTCATGTCGACAGCGATCAACATACCGGGTGGAAACCGCGCGTCAGTTGTGCGGATGCCGAGCGCAGAGCCCAGCACGACGGCGATCCCAGCAGCGATTGGATCCTCGTCGATGTCGAGCACGTCTAGATACCACACGCCCGCGCGACCGTTCCACCGAATATCCAATATATATTGAACGCCGTCGAGTGTGGTGCTGACGCGGTAATTAGGCGTCGACGGGATGAGGGGTAGTACGCGCGGCATCAGTCCCCAAACAGTTTCTGCAACTCAGATTTAGGGGCGCGGCGTGACTCCTTCAGCGCCTTAACCTTCGCCTCGATGTCCAGCGGTGGCGGCGGTCCGGTCTTCGTCGGCTTCGCGCCTTTGTTGACCTTCTTTTTTGCGAGTGGCACCGCGACGAGCACCGTCGCACGAGCATTTTCAACCAGCGTGACCTGAATAAACGTCGCGGTGAATCGCAGTGCATCGCCTGTCTCAGCACTCACCGGGGCGCTGAGCGTCGCTAACACCATGTTGTCGAACGTTCCGCGATCATCCGTCTCAATTACTACGGGCTCACGCGCGCGGCTCATTTCGATCAGCCGTGAATATGCTTCCTGCGACGGCAGCGCATCACCGCCGCGCGCGGACGCTATCTCGCCGATCGGCGTATCACTGACAACGCCCTCGACTACCAACTTGATGGGATTAGCGCGCACGTGGTCGGCAATGTCGGCGCCATCCTCGACAGGGTGTGCGGTTACGTCGTTTACGATCGAAGCGTCGATCGCCACTGCAACGTCGATCGTGTATCCGTCGATGACTACCACGCTAACGCCTCCCCGCGGCGGCTTCGATCTTGCGAGCCGACACGCCCATTGCTTCGTCGACGGCTCGCTTAATGTCTTCGGCACTGGCGTTCGCGTCGGTCACGTTTATTACTGTATCAAAAACATTACCCGCGCCGGTTGCGTTTAGGTGTCCCGCTATGCCCGCGGTCGTAGCAAAGTCACGATTTTTCGCGGCTTCGTTAAAAGCTATGATTCGCCGTGTTATAACTTCAGACACAGTAAGATCGTTCAGTGCGCCGCTTTTATCTTCTTGTGCGAGAACATCTGCAGCAAGCTGTGCTTCCTTTGGGTCAACGCGGCGGGGGTTGTTTTCTGATGCTGCAAAGCGCGCGTTGTTTGCTTCGGCTTTCCTGCGTGCTTCTGCCAGACGACCGAATCCCGGGATCTTCTCCATCAACTCTAGCGTGCTTAGGATTACGCTCTTCAGTCTATCACCAAGCCACTTCGACGCGGCATCATACAGCTGCTTGAAAAACCCTTCGCCGTTGGCAAAGCTGTTGTATAGATCCTCTAGCGCGAACGCCAGCGCCACGAAGATCGCGGCTAGCAAAATCCACGGCAGGATCGCGAGCGCGCCGGAAGCGGCACTAGCGATTGCCGCGCCGATCGCCGCAGCCTTCCAAGCGATCAACGCAACGGTTGCCACGCCGAGCGACCACGCGATGATACGCAGGTGCTCGATCAAGAACGCCGCCCCCTTGACGACGACGGTAAACACCTTAGTCATGGCGTTTTTGAACTTGTTCCACGCCTTCGTAATCTTAAAAGACGCAGTCGCCTGCCGTTTTGCATAGTCCTCGGCGAGATCATTAGCCTGTAGCGACTGATCGGTCAGACCCTTCCACGCGCCTTCAACCTTCGTGAGCGACTCGAATGCTGCGACCGCTTCCTTGCGCCCGAAGATTTCGATTAGCTTGTCTCGTCTGAAGTCTTTTTGCTGAATTGCGTCGACGATTGCGTCGAACTCCTTTAGCGTGCCGTCCTTGTTGAAGACCTCAACGCCTTCCTTCTTGAGACGCTTGGCCGCGGTGCCCGACACTGCGCCTAGGAGCGCCTCTAGTTGCGTTGCGGCTTCTGCAGCCGATCCAGCGCCCTGTCGCGACAGCTGCAGCGCGGCGCTGATCTTAGCGAGCCCACCGACGCCCGCTCCGCCGGCAAACTTGGAAGCGGCTGGCGTGAGCGCCGCGAACAGCGAAGACATCTCTTTCAACTCGATCGCCCCAGCCTTGCCCGAACTGATCAGTACAGAAAACGCCTTCTCGAACTGATCGGGCATGATGCCGAGGTTCTGAATTAGTGCCGCGCTCGCCCCTGTTACGTCGGACATTTCCGACCCAGTTGCGGCGGTGACTCGCGCGAACGTCTCCATAGCAGCCGACGCCGCCTTGCCGTCACCGGTCAGAGCTACAAAGTTGGCGGTACCAGCAAGGATTACGTCCTTAGCAACGCCTGTCGCGTCAGACACAGCCAGGATCTTCGATCGCACGTCTTCAAGGGCACCGACAGACCCGCGCGACGCAATGTCAAGATTCTCGAGCCCCTGCTGAAATGCGAACGCATCGCGGACCTGCATCGCCGCGCCGACTCCGAGCGCAAGCCCGACTATGCGCTTCTGTATACCGGCAAGAGCCTGCCCTACTCGCTGCCCGCTAGTCTCAGCCCCTTGGGCGAAACGCCCGAGTTCAGCTCGCCCCTTCTGGAACTCGGCTTTATCAACATGCAAACCGAGACGCGCGAATATGTCGGCTACCTTGCTCACTTCTTACTGCGTTTCAGTCGGTCTTTGTGCCGTGCGTATGCGAATGCTGTCAGCGCTTCGTGTGCCTGCTCGACCTCGTCGATCGAAATGTTGTCGTGATCTCCAAGCTTGATTTTGTCGGCGTCGACGAGCTGCCAGAACATCAGCGCGTCTGCTACGTCCGGGTCGGTCTCAACCGCTACGCCGTCGCCGTCTGATCCCCAGCGGCGCTGCCTGCGGCTGCAACGCCTCGCAAAAAATCCCCGAAGTTGACCTCGATTGCGAGCTGCATCGCGCCTAACATCGCCGGCATGTTGCCCTCGAATGCGGCGTTGATGCCGGTCGCCTCACGCAGCTCGACTCGCTGACGTGCGCCAACTTCGTTTGTAACGAGTGCCGTCGACGACGCAAACAGGCGCGCGCACAGGTCGTCGATGTTCTCACCGTCGATGTTGACTAGCAACTGAGTGATCGCCGGTACGATGTCCTCGAGCTGCACGTTCATGGTTGCGCGAACGTCTTTGATCGCCAACACCGGAGCCAGGATTTTGCCCAGCTTCGTCATCAGCTTGAAGCTTGTTAGAGCGGGCAGCTGTGTCGACGTCACGCTGACGCCGCTGCAGTCGCGTGTTTCAGTTTTGAGCACCTAGATACCTCCGTGTCAGGTTGCTCGAGCGCGCACGTGCGCGCCCGATGCTAGAAAAACAGCGCGCCGCCGACGTGCACGTCGAACTGAGCGACGGCGATAACCCATTCGCGTGTGCTGGCATCGGTCGCATGCTCAACATTCGGTACCTTTTGGATCCAGGCAATCGGCGCGCTGAGCACTGTATTGCCGTTCAGATCTTTGACCATTAGCGGACCGAATCCCAGGCCGCTAGCTTCGTCTAGTACGGCCACCGCGCTCAGGCTATCGTTGCTCGGGCTCTCAGCCATCAGCGTGATCGTCACCGTGCCCGATCGATTGCGCGATCTAACGCGCGTGATCTCGCCGCGCGCGCCTGCCACCTTGGAGAACGCGTCAACCTCACGCTCGCCCGCAATGAACGTACCCTCCGCGAATCCCAGAATAGGGATGCCACGAAAGATCGCGACGACTTTAGCAGGATCGTAGTTATGAAACATGATTCCTTCTTACAGTGAAACAACGCCCGTAACGTTGACCTTATGTACGGCGCCCGAGCGCACCGCCGAGAACTTCATGTCAGGCAGGAGCCGCGCGATCTTGTCGGAGACGTCGATGTCTGCGACGAGCGGCACGCTAATCGTGAAACTCGCGTAGATCTTACGCTGCACCGCGATCGTCAGCGTTGCCCGCATGTCGTTTTCGATCAGTGCAACGCCATCGTCATCGTAGGGGATTTTGTCGTTCGCGGCGAGCGTCGCGAAAATACGCTTCGCCATGTCATCCTCGACCCAGTCGTCGCCGCGCACGACGTCGACATATTCACCACTCGCCATCGTGCCCATCTGCGTGATGTTCACGCCGGCAACGGTGGTGTAGAAGTTAGCATTACGCGCGACGAGCCGCGCGCGCTCGGTCGACGTCAGCGTGGTTGGGCTGATGCCACTCAGGGTCTTACCGAACCACGTGATCGACCCCGGGTCGGCGTGCGAGCAGCGCCCGACCTCCGCCGCTGCAGCAAACTGATCGGGCTTGTGGTGGTAGAAACCCATCGTGCGAACGCGCGCGAGCGTCTTAATATCGTCGAGCGTGTCGCTGTTGCCGGCGGCTGTCGCCCGTGCGTCGGATTCGTTCACGTCTAAGACGTAGATTTTCGCCTGCGTCTCGACCCACGCCGCGGCGGCGAGCACCATCGCGTTACTGTTAAAGTGCGTGAGCAGGATCCCCCAGTCGGCATCCTCGAGCGTAACCGCATCGAGGTCCGTCGCGATGCCCGGGTCAACGTGAGTCTGTTCGATCTTACATGCCGACGGCGGGCTGATCTGCTCGATCGAAAACCAATCGCCCGCAGCGGTCGCGGTGACGGTCACGGTCGTATTAGTGTCTGTCGCGACGGCGGTAAAATTCTTGCCAACCGTGGCGTTTAGCGCGTCGACGATGCCCGCGGTGATCTCGGCGTCGGTCGCAGTGGCGTCTGACGTGAAGTTGCAAGTCTTCTCGGTCACGCCCTCGCCGCTCACGCGGAAGCTATACAGCGTTGAATTGAGAACCACAGGAGTTAGTTTGTAGACCTGCGTCGCGGGCAGCTCCGCGCGACCGATCTTGATTGTCTTCGGGTGCGGATTTTGCGAGAAGATGGCGGTCGCCGCCAGTGCCTCTGGCGAATCGGCGGCGAAGTCGGTCAACACGCCGGCCAGATCGGTATACGATCGCACGCGCTCGACCCAGGCGGCGGTGTTCGACACGATCAGAGGCGTGCCAAATGCCGTACGCGCGACGCCGACGGAATCGCTCGTGATTGTGATGTCGACGATGTCTGAAAGCGCCATAAGTAACTCCTACGCTAGCACGTGACTTGTTTTGCGCGAAATTGCGCCCGCCTGGCTACACTTCGGTGATTTTCACGGTCTCGATATACGTCGCGGTCTCGCTGACGTCGGACGCGACGCCTATATAGGCGGTCATCGTGGCGCGAGGCTCCCAGTCCGTTGCGCCAACGATCGCGCCTAGGCTGTTGATCGCGTCGAACCTGCGCACCGTGACACCGCCTGTGCGCAACGCGGAGGCTATCGATGCGATCCTAACCCTCGCCTGCACATCGTTTAGGATCGCCATCGCGCTAGCTGTGCCAAGCGGCGAGTCCGCGAAGCACTGAATCGATAGCGCGATCTCGCGCGGTCCCTCTAGGTGCACTTCGATCTCCTCTCCGACCGGCGGCGGGGGTATGTCGCCCGTTAGGTCGACGATGCGCTTCCAGTCCTCGCCAAACCGGCTAAGCGTGATCGCGTTGATCGCGATGTACGGCGGCGCTGGTCTGTTGCCACCTTGCTCTGCCCAGATCACCTTGGCGCCCGCGAGACCTGACGCCGCAACGATCCACGCCTGGATCGCGTTCTCTACTGTGGTTCCTCCGAAGCTCATGTAAGATCCCTATACCGCAAAGTTGCCGTCGTTGATTTTGAATTGCAGCGACGCGATACGCCGTCGCCACCCGCCGTGTGGTAGTAACGTGATCGTCTTTGCGGTTTCGTCGCCAACGATTGTTGATACGCCGCGGAACGCGCCCCAGAAACTCGAGCCGTCATAAACGACCGTCGGCGAGTCGTCGCCTTCGTAACGGATTGAGATCGTCAGGTTTGTGATCTGAACATTATCTGCGGCAACGAACGTTAGCGCCTCATGTCGCCGGATCGTGCCGCTCGCCTTCGTCGGCGTCAGCGTCGGCGCGGTCGTGTCGACGCCCGTGGCGCCGAGCAAGTACACCGTCACAGCACCTAGGTCCGTCCACGTGCCGATCGACGCTATAGTTGCAGGGAGTACGCCCGTCCAACCACCGACAATGTCTTCGCCGACGTGGATATAATCGCTCTCGGCGTACGTCTTCAACTGCGGATTGGCAACCTGTGAACCAACCCACAGGAACAGTGAACTGATTCCCCGGGTGTACTCGTCGGTCGCGCCAGTGAAGCTTGTCGGTCTGCCAATCAACATCGCGTGCAGCTCGATCGCGCCAGTGATCGGGTTTACACTCGATGTATTGGGGATGGCGTTCCACGGCTTCTCAGCGATCGTCTTGCGCGCCGTCCACGTGCCGGCGCCGTCGCTGTAGTAGGCCCACTGCGTTGATTGCGTCTCACCTGATGAGAACGACTGATCGCCATAGCCCAGCGATACAGTCGTCGAACCGGGCGCGCAGCTGAACCAGTACGGATATGCGTCATCGACATGCGCGTCGGCGAACGGATCGCAGAAGAACTGGTGTAACGACTGCGCGGCGCCGCCGCCCACGCCGCGATCCTTGTACGTGAGGTAGAAAGCGTCGCTGTCGCGATCGACCACGCCGAAGACGATCTTTGCGATGGCAGACAGGCCCGCGCCGGCATCGGCGAAAACGATCTCCCCGGTCGGCGCGGCATCCGTACCACCGCCGCGCACAACGAGCTCGTCGGCTGCGCTTGGAGTTACAGTTGAACTCGGAGCCCCGCCAGTGAATCCGGCGGCCCGTGAATGCTTGACTCGCCAGGTCGCAGTAGTGCCGCCTAGGTTGATCGCCTGTAAGCACCAGGACTGCCCCGACGTGCTCTGTACAACCCACCAAGCGTTTGCCACGATCTTGGACGCGTCGGTGATCAGATCTGATTCGCCGTAAGTCGTGCCATCGCTGGATCGAGGCACGGACCACCGCCCAGACTGTACGAGCGCATCTTTTTCGACGAACGCAAGCAGGTTAGGCTGGTTACGAAATACCTCGACAGGCTCGAGCACGTACGGGTTTACGAAGCCGTACATTACGAACTCACCACAACGCGCGAGGCGATCGCGACGTAGTAATACTCTTCGTCGAACGCGTCGACCTTTTTCGCGCTGACGACCTTCCAATCCTCGCCGTCGATCGCGATCTCATCAGGTTCGTTCGCCGCGCTGATCGCAATCAGCGCCGTCGTTGTGTAGATCGCTTTCGTCTCGATCCCGTGGTAGCCCTCGGGTAGTAGCTGGATCTGACGCGCAGTTGTCGGGCGCACGATCGCGACGATCTG
>Ga0210043_1000863_pt1 | contig 30020 bp, 40 predicted proteins | sample CryGeymet201501t_FD_183990 | JGI IMG/M metagenome (GOLD analysis project Ga0210043, IMG submission 183990) | Groundwater microbial communities from Crystal Geyser aquifers in Utah, USA - Crystal Geyser metaG 2015-01t (SPAdes) (version 2) | ecosystem: Environmental > Aquatic > Deep subsurface >... | reverse complement strand
TAAGCGCAGACGGTGTTGGTGGAGTTTCTTTTACAACACCTTCAAGTAGTTTAAACGATGTTACTGAAGGAACAGGTATCGCAGTAAATAAAACTATTCCTACCAATCCAGTAATTGCTTTAAACAATACCGCAGTAACAGCGGGGAGCTATACAAATGCAGATATTACAGTAGATGCACAAGGGAGGATAACCAACGCAGCCAACGGAAGCGGAGGTGGTGGAGGTGGTGGAGGCTGGACTTTTGTCGGTAATCCAAATGCAAGTTCTCCAAACAATAACGGAGTGTTAACTCAGGATTCAGCACAAATTGATTTTACAGGTTTAAACGGGAATGCGCTAGAAGACGGTGAAGCATATATTATTTTTTTACAAAATGTACGATGTAGTTTTCCTTATATCTCAGCGTTTAATTTAAGATTTAATAATGATAGCGGAATAACCAGTTATAAATCAAACGAAGGAGTAGACAGAGAATCAATTAGTAATGCGGGATATGCTTCACATTTAAACGGAGGGGGATTCTCAATTACCTACATAAGAAACACTAAAAACAGTTTATTCGCTAGTGTTGAGTATCTTACTCAGGTTTTAAATGGACCGAAATTTTTTCATCGTCGACTTGTTTCACCTGAAAGATGGACAGTAAGCGCTAACATTACACAAATTAGTTTAATAAGAGTAACTTTTCAAGCGGGAACGGTTGCAAAAATTTATAAAGGTTTTGTTTAAATAAATATAAAATTAAATACTAATTAATTATGCACTACATAGTAAAAGACACAGTTGGAAAGCAAGGACACTGGGGAGGCTTTCCAACCTTGCAAGATGCGGAAGCACAAGCAGAAAGGCTAAATTTTAAAACAGTTATCGTGCAAAGCGACTTAGACCCCGAACTGCTTATTTTTGAAAGACAGCCCGACGGAAAAGTTTTAGCATGGGAAAGAGCATTAACAAGAGAAGAAATAAAAGCTAAACAAGATTGGCAGGGGCTAGAAAACGATTTAGAAAATATAACTATTAAAAGCAAAGAGGTAGAAACATTTTTTATAAGAGCAATGCAGGCGCAAAACGCCAACGCTTATGCGCTATTAATGAACTGCTTCGGCGTTAATAAATGGGATGGTAGATTAGGAATAGCGTTACAACTTGTAAAAGATTCTCTATTAACACCTTTAACCGAAGAGCAAACCGCACAGCTCAACGCGATTTTAAAAAATAGAGGGTTCGATATTGAAATAAAATAAGATTATGCTTAACACTTTCTTTAATAACGGGATACGGTTTTATCCAGTGAATTCAAATTTTGATAGTATAGCGTCAAATTTTGATAGATTACCATATTCAGAACAACTTTTGCTAGGATTAGCGCAAAAAACGACGCCGTGCGCAGCATATGAATACGTAAATTTTACTAAAGAAAGTAGGTTTGTTTTGTGGAGCGATGCAGATGTAACTCTTTCTATTTATAACGCCTCCAACAGTTTACTAGCTAGCGAAATTAAAGCAACGGATAACTGGGCATTAGATGCAGATACAGCATATTATTTTAATATTAATTTCTCCACAATAGCGGGAATAAATACAGGTAGTTATATTGTTGCTACAAACGGATCGGAGTATTTAAGAAGCGAACCACTCACAAGCCCAAAAAATTTATTTGAAATAATATTTGAGAATAAAGGCGACCACGCAAAACTAAACACTTTTCAAAATTGTGTTTTTTTAAATGCTTACTTTCCTGCCAAGCTTTTAACCTTTAATGTCGAGCAGTTCGATAAAGTATTTGCAACATCGGCAAATCGCTCTAGAAGATTAGCACATGGAGAAAAGATAACGAGGGTTATTAATAGCTTCGCCCTTCCACCCTACAAAGCAGATTCTTTAGTTCGACAATTTAAAAGCGATATTTTAAAGCTTAAAATAAAGCCTACTTTAAGCGATAACATTCGATTATTTGAAGGTAATCCAGTACAGGTAATACAGCCAGAGCGATTCCATTTAGCACAAATTAATGCAAAAGTTGTTTTCGATAATTCGCTAACAATGCGGATTCCTTACCAAAATGCAGGAAGCGGTAACGCACCTACTATATTACCCGAAACGCTTATAACACAAACGAGTGTACAAATAAATTGGACAGGAGCAGCAGACACCTACGACTTGCAAATAAGTACAACCCCCGATTTTTCCGCAATTGTTTTAAATTTAACAGGGCTTACATCTAATTCTTACAATGTTACAAGCTTAACATCTTGCACTAAATACTATTACAGATTAAGGGGGGTAAGCTGTTCTGGAATTTCGGACTGGGTTATAAATCAAACAAGGCATTATTTAACTTGCCATTTTAGAGGCGCATATAGAGCCACGGCGATAAAATTCGATGAAAAAATAACACCCAACCAAACTATCGTTAGCAACATATTCGGAATGTGCAGCGGTGTAGGGTTTCAATATAGCAATGGCTCTAGCGAGCCTTCGGACTGGTCAGCATTTACAATTTTAAACGTGTCCGATTTAGAATCGCAAATCGAAGGGGGCGGAGATGATTATTGGGTTCGAGTAAGCATAACGGGTTACGCAACGCAAAATTTAGAGGGAGTAGTTGCGATAAATTATCAAAGCGCTAGTTTTTACACACAAGTCGGATGTGTGGAATTTGATTTATACACGGCAGGGGCATTAACAAAAGATATTAGCACGGCGATTTTAGCAAACAACAAATTTAATATTAATGGGATAAATGGTGCGCCTTCAGGTGCAAAATTTTATTACGCTTTATTTTCAAACAATGCTCAAGATTTCACCAATTACAAGTATAATACTTTGGCAGATTTAAATAACGCTATTAATTCCGCCCCCGATAATGCTAATTATATTATTAGTATTTACGCTGCTTTATTCCCAATCTCAAAGCTTTCTTTAAACGCTTCATTTTTATGATAAAAAACACAGGATTATACGGGGATGGAATTTTAAACCATCGAAATGCTTTAAATGGGGATGCCGTCATTTTAAACGGAATCAATCAGCATTTTAAAAACGAAACATTTGCAACTAATTTATTAGATTATAATAAGCAGTTTACTATTTTTTGCGTATGCAAACCAAACAACACAGGGAACAACCCCCTTTTATGTTCAGAACCAGCTATAAATTTTAGGCGTATTGTTTTTTATTATTTTTCTAAAACAAGAGGGTGTTATTTTTTAATGCGGAATGGTATACGGCCATTGCAAAACCTCTACCAAATATTGTCTAATATAGAATCCACCATTAATACCCCACAAACATTAATAGGACAAAACAGGGGATTAAATAATTTAAGGGTAAGTATAAACGGAATAAGTACGGAAATTAATGGAGATAGAAATTCCGGTGCTGTAACTACTGCAACCGCAGGCACTGTAATACAAGGAACCACATTAGTGATAGGAAGAGACGAAGCGCAGCCAAACTATTTTGGAGGTAAAATAAAACGGTTAGAAATATTAAAAAAGAATATAAGCCCCAAAAATGAAAGAAGGGCATACAATGAAGGGACACTAACTAATATTTTTCCGACATCCGATTTTGAGTTAATACTAGACGGAGATAATTATAATACAGGAACTGGGGAGTGGTTAGATTTTTCTACTAACAATTATGTATTTAACGCAGTTAACGCACCAACTAAAGGAATATTTTTATGATTACTAATACAGTTAACAGTTTATCTAACTTCTTAGCATTAAAAACAAAGATAATATCTATCTTTTTAATCGCACTCCAAACAGAAATAAGTTTTTTAAATAACACATCTTTGGAAAAACTTACTAGTACTGCGTTGTTAATTACTGCCGTACTTTGGCTAACAAGAGAGCAGAAGAAAAAAGAAGACTTATTTATAAAGAATTTGGATAAAATGAGGGATGAAAACGCTAAAGCCCTAAAAGAAAAAGAAGAGCGGATTATTCAGCTTACAAATGAAATCATAAAAAACATGGAACAAAAAAAGGGAGGCTAAAAGCCTCCCAATTTTTATGATTTAACAATTAAACCAAATTTTTTACTACTCCTCTGTTCCCCACTCTAGCGGGAAGCCTAAAGCTTCCCAAGCTTGAAGAATCGAGTCTCTTTCTAACTTCCAAGAGACCTCTGCTTTTTTTATTTCCCCCGTTTCGGGGTTTTTGTCTGTTTTTACATCTGGGTATAAGTATTTATTAAATACGTTACCTACAACATAAACTGTAACGTCCAAAGTATCCTTGAAAATGCCACTTCTAATTGCCATGTCATCTGGCACATTCAAGAATAATAGATTGCCTCGTGTTGAAAATGATTTAATCCTTTCGCTTGGAAACTCATCCAAGCCTAATTGCTCTCTTATAAGGAGCAATAAATTAGTCCCGAGTTTTGCGTTACTGTCAAATGTGGTGTGAAAGCCGATATCTTGTTTTGCTTCAAATTTTACTGTAAATTTCATAATTTTCTTTATTTTATTTAAATGATTAATTATATGTAAATATAGCTCCTTAATATGTAAAATGCAAGGCTTAGCCCAATTTTTTTTACTGTTTATTCGTTAAGCATTTGCATTTTTATAGATATCTTGAAGACTCTCAAAACTCTTTTTTTTCAAGTCTAGCCTTTTTAGGGCTTCAACTTTTTTGTTTAGCTCGACAGCTTCTAGGCGTTGCGCTTCGAGGCGTTTCGATTTTTCAATTTCTAGCTTTTTTTGCTCAATTGCCAAAGCAATTTCTTGCTTAATCCTTTCTTTTTCTGCCGTAACTTTTGCAAGTTCTGGCGAAAGAAAAGCAAATCGCTTTTCTTTTATTTCTATTTTTTCGTATTCCTTGCTAAATAAAAGCATGAGATGTCTTGACCTACTAGCCATTCCGTCGTTGTGCGTTATTGTTTTCATAATTTTCTTTATTTTATTTAAATGATTAATTATATGTAAATATAGCGTTTGCCTCTAAGAAATGCAAGGCTTGGACCAATTATTTTTAAATAAATAAAGTCATCATAAAGCTATCTTTTTCATCATTTGGGTATGTGGTTAGCAGCCTGAGTGTTAGCATTAGTTAGAAGAACAGGTGCAAGCCCATTCTAAATCCAGTTTAGGTTCAAATATTAATAATTGCGCTTTTGGTGCTGATTCGTCAACCGCTTTACGAAATGGCTTTTTTGAAAGTTTTATTTGTTTAGCAATAGAAATGCCTTCCCTTTGGTCAAAAAGGTATTTCCCTTCACCATACTTAAATTCCATTTCATTCCACCATTGCGCTAATTCGGGCTTTTCGGATAAAAGAGTAAGTCGTTTTCTTTTGCTCTTCTTCCAGCACAAATCACAGTTACCTTCATACGTTTTCAGCTTTAAATCAAACGGCTGTTTTTTCCACCAATCAATCACAAATTGAGATGATACAGGAGCAATATCGGCAAGCGGGTAAATTACATTTTCGCCCCAAATATCATGCTTGTAATTAACTCGATGCCGTTCATCTGCCCGAATACCTATCGCAATCATGAAATCTATATCTAAATCTTTCAAAAAAGCCTTAATTGCCCTTTGCTTTAACTCCCGCGTACAATGAGGAAATTGTTTGGAAGGCAAGCCATATTTTTTAATTACCGCCTCAAATGGCTCTCCGTTTCGGCTTGCATTATTATAATTAGTTATGGTGTAAGTTGTACCAACTCCCATTTCAGGGTTTACTTTTGCTTCTAACCAAATTAAGTTAAGCTTAAATTCTTTATCGCACCTATCCACAAATTCTAACGTAGGCTCAAGTTCCTTTCCAGTATTCGCAAAAACAAACAGCTTTTCCATATCTGTAAATTGCGGATACTCCTGAATTACTCTACACATAAAAGCAGATGTTCGCCCACCTGAAAAGCTAACAACTATTGTTTTTTTCATAATTAATAATACATTAAATAACTATTTGTAAGGCTTGGACCAATTATTTTTAAATAAATAAAGTCATCATAAAGCTATCTTTTTCATCATTAGATAACTTTTTTCTTTGGAATTTAAGCCCCTGCGACTGCATAATTCTAAATACAACAGAATCTAACCGCTGCTTACTCCCTTTCCCTTTGGGGCTTATGTTTAGAACATTTTTTTCCCCGTACCTACTTACAAATAGGTCGTAAGCAATTTGGGATGCGGCTTGATTTTTCCCTACTTGCCTAGCTCCAGTAAGCCCCGCACGCTTATTAAAGACGCAGTTTTGGAGGTTGCTATTTTCAATTGCGCACTTTGCATTGTCTGGAGCTTCGTAAAGAACGAAGTTAATAAAATTAATAAACCTTTTAAAGGTTATAAACCTTACTTCTTTTTGCTCATTTATAATACAAATCGCAAAGCCATTTTGGCGAAATGCTGGATCCAGCCCAATCTTTATCAAGGTATGTTTTTTTTTATATTACAATTATTTTTAAATAAATCACTCTCCAAATAGAGTTTTTAAAGTGCTTTTATCTTTTAAGTGCTTCCGAACAATGCGCTCAAAATCCTTATAAAATACCTCATGTAGTTCTTCTGGGATATTGAATAATATTAAAGAGTGCTTCATTAACATGCTAGAAATATCGATAATCTGGTTAGATACCTCTTTAGCACTCGCCCCATCTATAAGCCTATCTATTTTTGGCTCTAAAGTATGGACCAAGTTTTTACATAAAGATTTAACCTTATTCCTGTAAAAAGGCGTGTACATCTCTAAATTGTCTATTTGCTCGATTATAAGTTGCGCATAAACTAATGTTATTACAACCGTCTGTTTTTCTATATTACTCATTTTATATTTAACTCCTTGTTTAATTTCATAACCCTGTCTTTAGAAACTGGTGTGTTAAGCTTAGCAGATATTTTTTTCGCAATATCTCTGTAACTTAGTTGTGTGCTTGCTAAGTAATTTACAATTTCTTCATCTACCTTATCTAGCCCGTTTAATCGGTCTTCTATTGCCTGTAAAGTATCCTCATTAAAGCTAATGTTATTTACTTTTGGGGCGGTGTCTTGCGCTTGTCTTGCAAGTGTCTTTAAAGTTATACCTTTGTCTTTAAATCCTGTTTTATTGCTGTCTAAGACAACTTTATACTCATAATAGTTACACCAAATCGACAAAGCGACAATAATTAAAATGCAAACAGAAACGCCACCACGCAATCCATCTGTAAGCCTTTTTGCCTTATAAGAATATTTTAAATTTATCTTCTCTTGCTCCGCTTTTAGAATGCTTAATTCTTTATTCGCATCCTGCCAAATAGTATGTTTTGCCCAATCCTTCTTTTTCCCATCCGCCCAATCCGCATTTAATTCTTTTATAGCAGAATAATGGGATATTTTAGCCGTGTTCGATAAAACTTCGCTATTATTTTCTGCTAGATGGTCGCCGACCTCTTTAACGCCCTGCCAATCTGCATAAACATTAAAAACTAAAAGGGGGAAAAGTGCAAAAATTTGAAACCATGCGAACAGCCCCGAACTTCTAAATAGGGTTAAAATAGAGGATGTCAAGTAGCCGATAAGCAGGGAAGTAAATACAGACATCAGAACAGCAATAACAATGCGTATCTCGTAAGGTAAGTCCATAGTGCCGTAGTAGTAACCAAAACTACTAAAAGCTGAATAACAAAGCGCAAAAAATATTATTATTTTACTAATAATGTAAGCTAGAAAGTTTCTATCTTCAAAGCTTCTAGGCAAAAACTTTCTTCTAAATTTTTCTCTTAGATTTTCCTTGTATTTCATAATTTTATTTTAAATAAAAATGTGACCATCTCTTGCAATACTAAAATTTTAATAATAGAATTGCAAAGTTCAGCAAAAAAAATAATAATAATAATGAGAAGGAAGCATAATAATTACGAAATTCAGAATATAAAAGAAAAAGATATTTTTTATGTAAAGATTAAAAAAACAAGAACGGCAAAAGATTACTTGCTAAAGCCTAATTATATTTACATGTTTGCATGCCTAAGAAAGGTAGGCGGGTTCTACCATTTTAATATTTACAGGAATGGAAGGTTTGTAAGATTTGCAATAATGGATTCACTCGACGTAAATTTAACGGGATACTTTTTATACAAAAGGAGGTGTTATTTGTTGTAATTTTTTTTTAAAAGAATGGATTTTAAAGCCTCTTAATATTTTAAGAGGTTTTTTTTTAAAAGAAAAATATATATATTTGTATAATACGCAATGGCATTTTTAATTTGTAGCTGAGTTAAAGATGCTTTCTGCTAAGGTTTATAAACCTTTACCGCCTACACGTCAGCTACCGTGTAGGCTTTTTTTTTATAAATATGAGTAAAATAGACAGGATTAAGGTAGTAAAAGAAAAAAACTACACGATAATCGCAAATGTAATGGCAAGAGATAAAGAACTAAGTTTAAAAGCTAAAGGGCTTTTGTGTTTAATTATGTCCCTGCCAGAAGATTGGGATTATACAACAAAGGGACTAATAACACAAGTAAAAGAAAGTAAAGATTCAGTTTACGCTACTGTAAACGAATTAATTAAAAAAGGATATTGTAAAAGAGAACTTGTAAAGGAAAAAGGTCGGTTCAAAAGGTATGAATATACTTTTTATGAAATTCCGCATACGGAAATTCCGCATACGGAAAACCCGTATACGGAAATTCCGCATACGGAAAACAAGGACAAAACAAAGTATAGAGATAACAAATTAAAGAATGAAATAAATAAAGAAGAAAGCGGTTTAAATTCCAATTTTTCAAAAGAGGACTTAAAAAGAGATGTGAGCCACGCCCCCAATAACGCACCTCCAACAACAGAAGAACCCAAACCGAAATACAAGGCAAAAGAATCTAACCAAGAGCTAGACCAGCTAGTACTGCAATACGAAAGGCTTTTTAAGCGAACCGTAACGCTAAAGGAAAAGCGAGCAGCCGAACTATCCTATTGCCAACTTACTAAGCAAGAAAAAAAAGGGTTATACGAAAACATGGGTAAATACATTCAAGAAACAGAGCCTAAGTATTTATTCAAAACCCTTACTACTTATGTGGAAAAAGCCCCCCGAGCAATAGAAATGACCCCCAATATAAAAATGGTGGTCAAAGAAACTTTTTAAAAAAAATGACAAAACTATTGTTTCTTAAATAGTTAAAATATATAATTGCCATATAATTAATTTAAACAACAAAAAAAATGAGTGAAATAACAGAGTTAGAAAATTTGTATAAAAAACTAAAAGAGCCTTTACCCAAAGAGGCAATAACAAAACACCCCACAAAAACATACCTCTCGAGTATAAAATCTATCTACATCACAGACAGATTAAATTCTGTTTTTGGTGTGGGCGGATTTCACATAGTTGTCGATGTTATCGACATCGACAAAAGCAACGGAATGGTTTTAGTCAAAATCACATTCAAAGTCCCCAAATATGATATATTTCTGCAATGTATCGCAGGCAATGACAACGGGGGCGCATCTTCAAAAAACTTTGATTTAGGGGACGCTGCAAAAGGAGCAATAACAGACGCTTTAAGCAAAGTAGCATCTTGGCTAGGAATAGGCGAAGAAGTATATCAAGGCAAAGCAGCAAACAAAGCAAGTTTAGGGCTTAAAGAATTTAAGACCCGACCCGACGATTTAAAGAAATGGCTAAACGAAACCATTAAAGGGGAAAGTACACTAACCAACGAGTTTATCGCTGCAAAAGGCTATATCGCAGAAGGCTACACCGTCCAAGACCTAAGAGGATGGTGGAAAATAAACAACGAAGTAGCGCAAAAACTAACATCCCCCGAATAAAAAACAAAAAAAGTTATGAAAGAAACAAAAAAAAATAGAAGCAGCTAAAAAGCAATAGAGAAAAGGTAAAAAAGGGGCAATTGGCAAATAAAGAAACAAGCCGACGGATTAAATTATGCAAAGAGCAAGTTAACGGTAAGGCAATCTGTAAAATACGACTACTCCAATACAAAAGCTATCAAAAAGTTGGCAGGGGAAGCAAAGGGCGTTTTCGGAGTAGCGACAGAAAACGGGGAGTTTATAGAGATAAGCCCCGCAATTAAAAAGTCCACCACGGTAGCAGTAGTAACATTAAGCAAATAAAAAATAAGTAAGTCCGTGTAGCAAGGTCTTATCGGAGAGCAACATGGGCACGACTGGCACGGCTTACTTTTACAAGTTAAAATTAAAACTAACTATAAACGTTGTTACCCACCGTTAATTTTAAGATATGGGAATAGATTACTTTAAACAAGAAAACGAACTTATCAAAAAACTGTTTGATTTAGATGAGATTATCAGATTCCAAATGAAACACGATGTTCAAATAATTAAAGAATCTGACTGGCAATATATGTGCTACATAGATAAGAAAGGATTTGGAAGTGGATTAACAACTATGGGAGCATTGGTAATTGGCATAAAACGGTTTAGAGAGCACTTTACTAATAGTGGGTAAATAAGATAGTGGTAAAATTGGATTTTTTTAAATACAATGAAATATGAGCAAAAGACTTGAAATATTAAAAAACTCTTTGAAGAAGAAAGAGCAAAATTTTTACAATAAACTTAAAAACCACATTTGTACAGTAAGACAAGCGAATGGGCAGCCTTTAAATGATAAAAGGAACGGACAAGCAACATTAAATAAATGGGAGAAGCAAAATGAATCTTTGCGGAACTTAAAACAGAGTATTCAAAAAACTAAAGATGCTATTGAAAGAGAAGAAGGCAAGATAAAAAAAGTTAAACTAACAAAAAAAATAATTCCTGCCGAAATATTGGAATTGGTTGAAAATGGTGAATTGATTCAATGGCGAAAACATCCTAACACATTTTTTGTGCCTAATGTAGATAAGGCTCGAATTGTTTGGGATAATAAAAAAAAAGTTGTTGCTCACATGTACGCGCATTTAATAGCTAAACAGGAGCAGCGAACTAAATTCGTTCAATTGTATAATAGACTCAACCTTGTCTTAAATTGCGGTTAACGGTAGTAAGCAGCATAAAAGAATAGAATTATCATTTTCCTGATGCCAAGAAAACGATAAATACAGAACACAAAATAAAAAACCTACAAAAAAAATGATAATAAATCTTGAAAAAGACATCGACAGAAAAAGAGCCAAAGAATACATTAAAAGGTTTCTTGAAGGAAAAAAGAAGATAGAGTTAAAAGAGTTAAACATTAACAAGTTTTCAAGATAGCAAAATAGATATTTGCATTTATGCCTATCTATTTTTGCAACGGAGTTCGGTTATAGTATAGAAACGGTAAAGAGGGAGATATTTAAAGGGATAGTAAATAAAGATGTATTTTTAAAAGATTCCGTTAAAATAAAGGGTAAGTGGGTAGAGGAGTACAAAAGCATAAAAGACCCAAACATAAATTTAACGGAAGCAATAGAGAGATTTAGACATTACTGTGCAAAAGAAGCCGATTTGTATATTCCAAATCCAAATGAAAGGGGCTTTAACAGTTGGGTAATGCAAGTAATGCAGCAAGAGAATAAAGATATTTTTTTTTATTTAGGGTTAATTATTATTTTAGAGCCTAAGTGCATTGCCTTTAGGTTCTTTATTTTTTTTAAACTATAAAAAAAATAAAAATGCAACAAAATGATATAAAAATAGAAAAGGCAGTATTAGGGGCGTTAATTTTAGAAAATGATGCGTTTATAGATGTGCAAGATATTATTCACGAGGATTTATTTTATAACGATTTCCATAAAGCCACATTAACCGCAATAAAATCTTTATTTGCAAAAGGCACAGCAATAGACACATTAACAGTCTTAAATAAACTTAAAGAAGAAAATGTTAAGGCGACGGCGTACGATGTGGTGGAGCTAACAAACGCAATTGAATCGAGTGCAAACATAGAGCATCACATTTACATTTTAAAAGTGCTATCTTATAAAAGAAAAGCCTTAAACATAGCGAAAACAATAATAAGGGAGACCAACGAGAACAAAGACATTTTTAAGGTTTTGCAAGATGCAGAACATTCGCTTTTAAATATAGATACAAACACAAGAAGCACAGAAGCACAAGCCTATAAGATTTCCCAAGAATACGCCACAGAGCTAGACAGCTACATAAAGGGAGATATAGAAGTTTCCATAAATACGGGGCTTTACTTTATAGACAAAAAACTAGGAGGGTACAAGCCAAAGCTTTACATATTAGCAGCCCGCCCAGCGATGGGGAAAACAGTAACGATGGCGCAGATACTTTTAAACATAAGTAAGAAAGGCAAAAGAGTAGGTTTATTCTCCTTAGAAATGGGAAAAAAGGAAATAACGCAAAGATTACTAGCGAATGTTTCCAGAGTAGAATATTCTAAAATAACAAACTACAACCTAAATAGCCAAGAGATAAATAATATTTTAACAGAATCCGAAAAGTTAAATAATTATTTTTTAATTGATGACAAGCCCGCCATAACAGTACAGTACATAAGAGGCAAAGCAATAAGAAATAAACTCGAATTCATTGCGATTGATTACCTTCAGTTGATGAAAGGAGAAGGCAAAAGCAGAGAAGAGATAATTTCTAACATCTCGAGGGGCTTAAAGGAACTACAAAAAGATTTAGATATTCCCATACTAGCACTAGCGCAGCTTAGTAGAGCCGTAGAAAGCAGAGCCGACAAAAAGCCAATACTTTCCGACCTACGAGAAAGCGGAGCGATAGAACAAGATGCGGACGTAGTGCAGTTCTTATTTAGACCAGAGTATTACGGGATAATGGAAGATGCGGAGGGGATAAGCACGGAAGACATTATAGAGGTAATAACATCTAAAAACAGACAAGGCGCAACAGGTAGCGACTTCGCAGAATTTCATAAATCATTCATGGCAATAACGAATAAACAGGAATTTTATTTTTAAAATTAAAAAATTATGAAAAGATTTGAAGTAACTTACATAAGCGAAAACGGGAAAGAAGACAAGATAATATGTAGAGGAAAATCCCCGCAAGAACTACTTAATTTTATGCACGAATACACAAGAAAAAGTGTTTTACGTATAAGGAAAGTAGAAGACACTCGAGAGTATAGTATAGATTTAAGTGTAAGTGGTATTATAAAAAACAGTAGAAAAGCTGTACTAGAAACTACAAAAGTAAATTACAAACCCTTTAGATATGTTTAAAAAAATAATATTATCCTTTGCTCTTAATAGCCTTCCGACCATTATAGAGCCAATTTTACAAAAGTTGAAAGAACAACTTTTTGAGCTAAAGCCACACACACAACTGTATAAAGTTCTTAATTCCCATGCCTTCGAGGTCGCAATTGAAGAATTTCATGAAACGTGGAGAATATGGAAAGGGAAAAGGAAGTAAGATGATAGTAACGAAAATATCCGATAATGTTTTAGAGATAGATATTACAGAGGAGCGCAAAATAAAATAGATACTTCTTTCAGACCTGCATTTCGACAATCCAAAATGTAAGCGGGGAATCCTTAAAAACCACCTAAAGCAAGCAAAGGGACAAAACGCCAAAGGTACTTATTAATGGTGTTTTTTTTTTGTGTAATGCAAGGGAAAGGAGATAGGAGGGGAAGTAAAAACGACATAAGACCGCAGCACAACAAAGCAGACTATTTGCAAACCGTTATAGACGAGGCTATAGAATGGTTCGCTCCATTTAAAGATAACATTCTGTTATTAGGGTATGGAAACCACGAAACCGGCATTATAAGATACCAAGAGCGAGACATCTTAAAGGCTTTTGTATAAAAGTTTAATTTTGTACACGGTACGAGCGTACAGCTCGGTGGGTATGGCGGGTATGTAATAACAAAAGTATTAAGCGACCAACACATAATAAAATACTTTCATAGCTCTGGAGGTGGAGGAGTGGTAACAAAGGGCGTAATACAGCACCAAAGGTTAAACGCCTCTACAAATAACGCAGATTTAATCTGGCAGGGACACGTACACGAAGATTACGAATTAACCACAATACAAGAATATTACTCTCCATTCCAAAAAAAACAATGTATAAGGAGGTGTTAAACGTAAGGACATCTCCATACAAAGAAGAGTTTAACAAAAATATAGAAGCATTCAAAAAAAACATTTTTACGATGTGGATTTTGATTAATAAAAAATAGAAACCTATGCAAGAACGAGAGGAATTTGAAACATTCGAGTTTGAAGACCTAACAGAGGATAATAGCAGTTTTGTTAACTTCGAGTTTGGAGCAACAGAAGAAAAACCCAAGTTATTTTTAGACGAGGATGTGTATATAAAAAGCAATAGCCCGAAGCTTTTAAAGGAAAACCAAATTTTAGCAGAATACGCAGCCGAACTAGCTAAAAAGATTTCCCTAAAAAAGGGAGAAAGAGCAATCGCATATGTGAATGGCTCTTTTATATTTGGGGATTTTATACAAGAACTTATTTACAATTTTAATTTTAAAATAAACGAGCTTACTATCTCTACACTAAGCCTAAACTTAACTAATATAGATGGGTTGGTATGGCTATTTAAGTGGGGGAACATAAAGAAGTTAAATCTTATAATATCGGATTATTTCTATTCGCATTATCGAAACACCTTTGTAAAAGAGATGATTAAAATAATGGAAGATTACAATTTTGAGTTCGCAGTTTGTAGAACTCACACCAAAGTAGCGTTGTTCGATACGGAGAAGGGAAATAAATGTTCTATCTATGGAAGTGCAAATTTAAGAAGTTCCAACTGTTTAGAGATGTTTACGATAGAAGAAAATTCGGAGGTGTACGACTTCCATTACGAAATACACAGGCGAATTTTAGACAAGTACAAAGTTTCTAAAAAAACAGAAACAGGAAATAAATTATTCAAAACTATAAGCGAAAAAGAAAATGGCAAAGAAAAAGACAAGCACGGCTGAAAGCAGCCCAATTAACGACCCTTTTTTTGCAGACCAACAAAGGAGACTTAACAATGCCCGAAGACCCGTCCCACAAGGGGATGCACCATTTTAGCAAATATCCCTGCATAAAGGAATTAACCTTTATAGAAATGTTTAAAATATTGACAATATTGTTTATTATTACAACATTATGGACAGCTTAAAAAAGATAAACACAACGAAAGAAAAAAAAGCCATGTTAGCAAGCTTAGAAAAAACTATGGGGGTTGTGTCTCATGCTGCAAATTTAGCTAAAATAAAGAGACAAAAGCATTATCGATGGATAAAAGAGGATAAAGATTATAGGGAAAGCGTAGAAGAGTTAGACCTGTTTGCTTTAGACTTCGCAGAATCTAAGCTTTTTACAAAGATTAAAGAAGGAGATACGACTTCAATCATTTTTTATTTAAAAACAAAAGGAAGGGTAAGGGGATACGGACAGAACGAAATGCAAACAGTTACTAAGGTCCTAGTTCCTACAAAATGGGTCGATGAATTAGAAGAAGAAAAAGGAACATGATAGAAATTAATTATAAATATGCCCCGCTATACACTAAGACCCCTCCAACACGATACACAATTGTAACAGGGGGGCGAGCTTCAGCTAAATCCTTCACTGTTACAGATGCCGTCGCACAATATATGACCCTGCCCAATCAGGTAATTATGTTTTCTCGTTATACGATGTCCTCCGCCCGTCGTTCTATTATTCCCGAGTTTGAAGAAAAGATAGCTTTAAGAGGGGAGGCATACAGAAACCAGTTTATAATAGGCGCAACAGATATAGCGCACCCCTCCACTAATTCAATTTGTTATTTTTCTGGCATTAAAACATCAACAGGCTCAAATACCGCAAAAATTAAGGGCACAAAAAATATGAATATTTTCGTGTTAGATGAAGCTGAGGAGATGACCGATTATGAGGAGTTTCAAAAAATCGCAGAGACGGTGAGGATGAAGGGGGTTGGAAACAGAATTATTTTAGTAATGAACCCCTCAAATAAAAATCATTTTATTTACTCCAAATTTATAAATACAAATAGAGCTGATTTTACGCACATACATACAACATACCTAGACAACATAAAAAACTTAGACCCCGACTATGTACTAGAGATAGAAAGGACCAAAAGGCTAAACCCAAAGAGGTACAAACACATTTTTTTAGGCGAATGGCTAGATGATGTGGGGGGCTTGCTTTGGAATGATGAAATTATTAACAATTGTCATATTTTTAAGCTTCCAAAGATAGTTAAAACGATTGTAGCAATAGACCCAGCAACAACAAACACGTCAGATTCTGATGAGACGGGCATTATTGTAGTGGGGAGAGATGCAGAGGGTAACGGGTATGTTTTAGAAGATGTTAGCGGGAGATATAGCCCCGAAGGATGGGCAAAAGCAGCAAAACTAGCAGCCGAAAAATGGGGGGCATTTAACTATGTAGCAGAAAAGAACCAAGGGGGCGATATGGTTTACCACATTCTGCGCCAATATGATAGCACAAGAAAAATAAAACTAGTAACCGCTACAAAAGGAAAGCTAGTAAGAGCTGAGCCAATATACTCTTTATACGAACAGGATAAGATTAAGCACGTCGGTAATTTTAAGCAACTGGAAGAACAACTAAAATACTACAATCCAACAAATAGTAAAATCTCCCCCGATAGAATGGATGCTTTAGTATGGGGGTTTACAGAATTAATATTAAATAAAAAAAGACCTTTATATGCTTCAGTTTCTTAAAAATCCATTTAAAAAGACACCCGCTAAAGATGTGGCTTTCGCCCGTGCATTTTATAAGTTGTTTGGTAATGCTTATAAAACTGCAGATTTTAATAACGAGGACATAATAGAAAAAACCTACAATTTTAACGATACGATTTATAGAACTGTAACGCTAATTACGGGGGCTATTTCGCAGCTAGATTACAAACTAATAAAGACAAACGAAGACGGTAATAAAGAAGAAATATATGTTCATCCATTTTTAGATTTTTTAAAGCAGCCAAATCAGCATCAGAATTTTTGGGATTATGCTAATATAGAAATATTGTATTACCTAATAACGGGAAATGCATTTACTTACAAAATAGCCCCCGAGACTGGAGTAAATGCAGGGAAAGTAATGCAGCTGCATAACTTTCCGTCGCAACTTGTAAATATTGTACAAAGCGATAATTATTTTAGCCCTATTTTAAGGTACGAAATACAATATCTTAACGAGATGGCGATAGAACCCAACAGCATAATGCACAGAAAGACCCCGCAGCTAGACTACAAAAGTTTATATGGAATGAGCCCACTAGAACCCGCAAAAAGGCTTATAACCACCAATAACAGTGTAAGGACAGCGAGCGGTAAGATACTACAAAATGGAGGCATGAGTGGGGTATTAGTCGCAAAAGATTCACAAGGATTAGACCAAGCTTCTTTAGAAGATGTTGCGAAAAACCTAAGAGCTAACTTTACAGGAGAGAACGAGTGGGGGAAGTTCCCTATGTTATCAGAAGCACTGGAATGGGTTCAAATAGGGATGAAGGGGGCGGATATGCAACTCGTAGAGATAGACAAAAACACAGAATTAAAGATAGCAGGGCTCTATAATGTGCCATCTGTGCTAATGGCGTACGACGAAAACAGCACATATAACAATATTACAGAAGCGAGAAAGCAGCTATATACAAATTGCGCAATCCCTAATTTTAGGAACTTCCTAAAAAGCATAGAGAAGGAAGTGTTAAGTACATGGGGGGATAGTTCTTTAAGTTTAGAGGTGGATACTCGCAACGTCCCCGAATTGCAGCAAGATAAAAAAGCACTAGCGGAGGCGTTAAGTAAAGCGGATTGGTTAAGCATAAACCAACAGCTAACAGCATGGGGGGAATCCGATTATAGCCACCCAGATGCAGACGTACCACGATACATATTAGAAAAAACATTTTCAGGAAAAACACTCAGGGATGAAACTTTATAAAAAATGAATAATGCTGAGTACATGAAGCAATATGATAAATCTGTTATACAGCAAGAGGGAATTTTATACAATTCTCTTTCTAAATCTTTATTTACAGAATTGTCTTATTTGCACACAAAAATAGATGCAGCGAACAATGCGGAGATGCTAACAATAGTAGAATACTTCCAAATACAGCAAAGCGAGGAGATTATAAAGCAGAGGATAAAAAGGAGCGCAAAATTAGCAGGTAATCTTATACAGAAAAGACTACTTTCTAAAAAAAACGAATTCGATTTTTTAATAGACACTTATATAGAAAGATTTGCGCTTTTTCAAGTAACGAAAATAACGGAAACGATAAGAGGACAAATAAGAACCATTATACAAAATGCAATAAATGAAGGGTTTGGGGCGAAGAAAACGGCGGAGCTATTTAGTAATGCTATGCCTATTATTTCTATTAATCGAGCGCTTGTTATTGCGCGAACAGAAATAAACGGGGCTTTTAATTATGGCGCATATACAAAAGCGCAAGAGATAGCGGGCAAATTCCCAGAGTTAAGCATTCAAAAAAAATGGAAGGCGAATATAGATAACAGGGAAAGAAAAACCCACCGAGCTGCCAATAAATTAGAATATAGAGATATGGGCGAGGCGTTTAATGTTGGGAACTCGTTAATGCAACGCCCCCACGACCCAGCAGGGGAAGCAAAGGAAATAATACAATGTAGATGTACACTTTTATATAAAAGAGAAAGCGAAATATGAAAACAAAAATTTTTAAAAGCTGCGGGATGAAGCCGACCGCACAGATTAAAGACATAAACGAGAAAGAGGGCATTATACAAGGATACTTCGCCTCTTTTAATACAAAAGATGCACACGGCGATATTTTTAGCCAAAAGGCATTTAATCGCTCAGTATCGCATTTTAAAAGTGCTTCTAACAGCAGAATAGCGCATTTATATCAACATAAAGAGCCAATCGCAAAAATTACAGAGTTGGCAATAAACGACAAAGGGTTATTTTTTACTTCCAAAATAAGTAAAAGCAGGTTGGCGCAGGATGTTTTAATAATGTACGAAGAAGGAATTTTAAAAGAGCATTCTGTAGGGTTTTACAATCTAAAAGAAGAAAAAAGCCAAGAGGGCAATATAATATTAGAGGCGCAACTATTAGAAGGCTCTACCGTATTATGGGGTGCGAACGAAAACACACCTTTAACAGCCATTAAATCGCTAGAATCGCTTAACCCAGAACTAATAGACAATTTTTTTACTTTAGTAAATAGGTATATAAAAGAGGGAAAAATAAAAGAGGACACGCAAACCGCACTCCTTTCTAACTCCCAAAATATAATAAAAAGTTTGACCCGCCTAGAAAGCACTCAAACGGGCGATGAGATTTTAATTAAAGAATTTTTAAACCGTTTAGAGGATGGAAGAAAACAAGACACAAGAAACAGCTAAAAGGCTTGAGGCACTAATAGAAACAAAAGCCCAAGAGATGGGCGTGGAGTATAAGAAAGAGGCGGAAGAGAAGTTAACTGCATTACACAAAGAAATTATCGAAAAGGAGCAAAAAGCAAATAAGCGGCTTGACAGCATAGAGATGCAAGCTAAAGCATTTGCACCCATCAGCCCAGAAAAAAACAAAATGATAGGCGATGAGCTTTTTGATAAAATTACACAGTTTAAAAATGGCGGTTTGCAGTCTGTTAATGGAGATTTAGAACTCCAAACAAAAGGCTTAATGTCGCAATCTGGAAGCTTTACGGGGCAGGTGGTTCAGCCCACGCAGTTAACGCCAATTTATAACGACCCCTTCGCAGACCCCACACGGGCGAGAAACTTAGTTGCAAATGGCACGACAGGCGAAACAAATGCCGTAACGTTTACAACTGGATTCCCCGCAGTCACAGATGCGCCGCCTGCAACAGTACTAGAGGCAGCGGAAAAGCCACAAACTGAGTTTAATTTTATCGAGAAAACTTTCCCCGTGCAAGTTATTGCAACCCATGCCACCGTATCAAATCAAATGCTATCAGACAGGTCGCAATTACAATCTTGGATCCAAGCAATTATGATTCAACGGATTTTAGGTGTAGAAGACGAACAAATTATAAATGGAACGGGCTTAACATCTAATTTAACGGGGCTAATAAAAGATGCCACAACAGTAACGCAGGCAAATTCTGGAGCGGCCACAGATGCAGCAGCCACCGATATAGATTGTATTAGAGCGGGGTTAAGTTATCTAGCTAAAACGAGATACAGAGCAGATGCGATATTGCTCAACCCTGCCGACTTCTATAATTTAGTAGGCACGAAAAACGGGGAGTTGTTTTTACTGGATAACGTCGCGTCTTACGATAACAACGGAGGGTTAAGAATTTACGGAATCCCTGTAATTGCACACAACAGCATAACAGAAGGCGCTTGTTTAATGGGGGCGTTTAGAAGTGCCTATTTGTATTTAATGCGAGAGGGGTTAAATGTTAGGTTCTTCGAGCAGCACGCAGACAATGCAACTAAGAACTTGCAAACCATTAGGGTAGAGTTTAGAGCCGTTGGCGTGCCTTTATTACCTTCTGCAATTGCGAAATTTACGTTTAGCACACTTAAAACAGATTTAGGAGCTTAGTAATAAGATAATGGGATACACAGCAAGTTACCCAGAAGCACCTCAATTTCCACCCGCCCCCGATTTTTTGGGGGCGGTTTGTGGTGAGGAATTGGCGACTATCGACGAGGTAAAAGCAAAATTAAGGGTCGATTTCGATTTAGATGAAGTAGAGATAAATGCAATACAGATAGCTAGTAGATTATTCTTGGAAAAGCAAATAAATAGAATAATAGTAGACAGAAAGGAGCAGAAAACAGATTTAAGCAGCGGAGAGAGGGAAACCGCCAAAGCTTTAATTTTGCAATATGCTTTCGCTCTTTACCACGCAACAGAGCTGCCAACACTTTTTAAGCCGTTGTTAAACTCTATAACAGTTAAAAAAAGATTTGCATAAATGAAACTAAAAACCCCATTAAACGAATTAATAACCCTCCATACCGCAGAATTATTAAAAGACAAGTTCGGAGGTATAGGGGAGTATAATATAACGGAAACGCATATATTTTGCAACGTAAAAATAAATAAACGGGCGATAATGCCGAATGTAGTAGAAGGCAATCAGCAAACGTCCCAAAGCTTAGAAATAACAATAAGGCGGGAAAACTTAGAAAGGGTTGTAAATGCAAAAGAAATATTTTACAAAGGGGAGCAAATATATTTAGATTCTATTTCCAACCTAAGCCCAATAAAGGAAAAGTACATTACATTAGATGCTAGAGTTCAAAGTCAAATACAGTATAAATAAGAAAATTCTGAAGCTTAGGGCGGTACAAAGGGCGTTATCTATAAATGCGCTCGAAATAGAAAGCACAGCAAAAAAAGAAGTTAATGTAAGATTTGGTATTTTACAAAATTCTATAACTACAGATTCAACAAAACTAGAAGATGACTACATAATAACAGTAGGTAGCGAAGTGGAATATGCAGCACCGCAAGAGAGCATAAAACCATATTTACAGACGGCACTAGATATGCAAGAAGAGCAGCTTTTAAAAGACATTAAGAATGCAGCAAAAAAAATATAATAATACACTAGAGACAATTATATATTCTTTAGTGGAGTTACTCGACAACTGCAGATTTAACGCCAACCCGATAAATGCTTATACCATTGTGCCGCCAAATACTCCGCACCCTTATTTAAGGATTAGCGAAATATTGCAATTAGAAGATAAGCCATGTTTCCCAGTAGAATACATATTGTTATGTTCTATTGTAACGAAAAAAAAGAGTTTTAATGATGCTTTTGAGATATACAATATAGTGCAAGAAGCTATTAATAAGTATCTAAAATATTATTTTAACACACAAATAATCACAAGCTTTACAAGGGTTCAGCCACAACAAATCACGCAAGACATTACAGCCTTAAAATTTACATTAAGCATTAAAAAAGCATGAACACAACATTTAGAAGAGTTTCTGGCGATGTAGCGGAGCGAATCGACCTAGAAATAAGAAAAGCGAATACGATGAACTTTAGCTTTGTATTCGCAGAAAATAGCGGGCTGCCTTTAGACCTTACTGCATTTAGCACGATAGAGTTTGAAGTGCTAAACAGCCAAGTAAGCCCAGTTATCTCAGCGGATTTAGCAACCGGGTTATCGATTTCTGGAGCAGGGAGCAATATATTATCCTTGGAGAAAAGCGCACAGGAAACAGATATAAACGCAGGCAAATACTCTTACAGAGTAACATTCACAAAGCCGAGCTATCAGCGCATAATTTTATCTGGCTTCTTTTACATAAACGATGGAGTAAAGGATATTACAACGCCAAGAGAGTTAAATGGCATTACATTAGTTTTTATAAATGGTAAGCACTACACGGTAACAGTTTCAAACATTAAATAAATAAAATTATGGCTTTAAATTCAGTAAAAGGCGAATTTTTTAGGGTTTATATAGACCTTACAGGCGCAGGCACGCCAGATGCTTTAATTGGGTGCGCACAGTCTTTTGGCTTGGATATATCGGTGGACGAGGTAGAAGAACCTTTGTGTTCGAACGACTACACCCCGGGAGTTCAAGGGATTTGGAAAAAGACCGCACCGGGCGACAAGTCTTATTCTGCCGAAATAGAAGGTTTAGTTATCCCTACAAATTCCGTAAATATTCAGCAATTCTACAATTTACTAGACCAAGGGACTATTTTCGCTTTTAAAGTGGAGGTATTAGACGATGTAACGCCATCACCCATCCCAACAATATTAAAAACATATTCTGGTAATGCGTGGATTAATTCGCATGGTGTTTCTGCTGCAAACAGCGAGTTTGCAACATATTCTTTAAGTTTAAAAGGTTACGATACTTTATTACTCGCATAAAATTATGGTAAGAGAAATAAAAATAGGAGGCGAAACATTCCCCGCAAAGTTCGGGTTTTCGACATTTATGAAAATAAAAGCCGACATGAGCGAATTAGAAAGTGTAGCGTGTATGTGTTACTATGCGATTAAGACCGCAGCAAAAAGAGAGAAGCCATCTATACTAAGAGACCCTCGCTTTTTAGATTTAGAAATATTTGCAGATGAACTATTCTATAAAGTAACGCAAAACAAAGAAGAGTTGGAAGGTATTACCGAAGCCATAGGGGAAGCCCAAAAAATACTAGAGGGCGACGAAAGCGGGAGCGCACAAAAAAAAAGAAAACAATAGGGGCGCAAGTAGAGGAAGCCTTTTTAGTGCTAGTTGGTAAAGCGGGAATAAACATAAACGACTTCTACGAACTAGAGCCTAGAGAGGCTTCTTTATTGCTTAGGGCCTATTTTGAAAAAGAAGAAGAAAAGTGGATGCATACCAGAGAGCTAATCGCAACGATTATAAATGTAAATGCGACTAAAAAGCGAGACCAAGTAAAAGGTAAAGATATTATTAAGTTGTATTTTGAAAAAGAAGAAAAGAAGATAAGCAAGACCCCCGAAGAATTGTATAAGATAACTTTAGAACTATTAAAAAAACAATAAATGGCAGGGAGTAATACAATTGGGAGCGCATTTGTAGAAATCGGCGCAGATCTAAGCAAGTTTAACGCTGCTATGGCTAAAGTCGAAAAAGACTTAAGAGGGTTTAAAGAAGTCGGGGAAAGATTAAAAAGCGTAGGTTCTAGCCTTACAATAGGCTTAACTGCCCCCATTGCTTTATTCGGGGCTTCGATTATAAAAGTAGCTGGAGACTTCCAAGGGGCGATGCAGGGGATAAAAGCTATCACAAATGCCACAGGAGACGAATTTAAAGCACTAACAGATAAAGCCAAAGAACTAGGAAGCACGACCCAATTTAGCGCAACAGAAGCAGCGCAGGGTATAGAGACACTAGCGAGAAACGGGCTAAAAGCAGAGCAGATACTAGGAGGCGCAGCAGATGCATCTTTAGCACTTGCAGCAGCCACAGGCACAAACCTAGCCAACGCAGCCGACATTGCCACCGATGCAATGTTACAGTTTAATTTTTCCGCCTCGCAGCTTGGGATGGTAGCAGATAGAGTAACAGGTGCAACCGTAAACAGCAAGTTTAGTATAGACGATGTTAGGCTAGCACTAGCGCAAGCGGGAGGCGTTGCGGGAAAAGTTGGTGTAGAGTTCGACGATTTTGTAACTACAATATCCGCCACTAGCTCCGCATTTGCTTCTGGTGCAGATGCAGGAACATCTTTTAAAACGTTCTTAGTATCGTTAAGCCCCAAAACAAAAGAAGCAAAAGCATTACAGGAAAAACTTGGTATAAGCTTTTTCGACAGCACGGGCAAAATGAAAAGTATGGCAGAAATATCCGAAACGCTTAAAAAGGCGTTAGGGGGGATGAGCGAAGAGCAAAAAATATCAACTGCAGAAACGTTATTTGGTACGGATGCAATGCGTACAGCTTTAATGCTTGCAGATACTGGAGCAGATAAGTTTAACAATCTAGCGGAGAACATAAAAAAAGTTAGCGCAGCCGAACAAGCAAAAACAAGAATGCAAGGCTTCAACGCCGCGATGAAAACGCTATCTAGCACATTCGAGGGGCTTCAATTGGCAATTGCAGACACGGGCTTATTAGACTTCGCAGAGAAACTAATAAATATTGTAACGGAACTTATTAGGAAAATATCTAGCCTCAACCCTGCCATTTTAAAATGGGGAACTATAATAGCGGGAGTTATTGCCGTCTTGCCCCCGTTAATCTTTGCCATAGGCTCTATGAGTTCATTGCTGCCAACATTCGCAGCAGGTATAAAATCCGTAACATTAGCATTTACAGGGCTTGGGGTTCCGTTAGCCCCTCTATTATTAAGTATTGCTGCCGTTGCTGCTGTCGCTTTTGTTATTTACGATAATTGGGAACTAGTCTCTAAATTTTTAAAAACCGAGGTACTCCCTATTTTTAACCAACTAAAAGGACTATTCTTTATATTTTTAGACTCGATTAAAAAAACGTATAATGGAATAAAGCCTACACTTTTAAAGCTATTGGATTTATTTAAAAAGCTTGGCAGCTACATATTAAAAAACTTTTTAAGTAAAATTAAAAACGCCTTAAAGTTTGTGTCTTCTATTTTAGGGGCTTTTGAATCGTTTTACACGGGTATATTTAACTTATTGCAAGGAAGAACAGACGAGGGGTTAAAAGACATTGCGAACTTCTTTTTTAAGATATGGAATGGAATCGCCACATATTTAAACAATACCCTTGCAAGTATCGCCTCTAACATATCGGGGTTTTTAGGTAGCTTAGGATTTAATAAGTTAGCCCAAGACATTGCAAAAGTAAGTGTAGAGATTGGGAAAAGCGAACTATTAAAAGCAACTTTATACGATACCTCTCTCGAAAAAATAAATAAGCTTAAAAATACGCTAAAAGAGTTAGAAGCACAGCAAGCCGAAGCTAATAAAAAAGATGAAACAGTAGGGGGAAGCACAACAAAAACCCTAAAAGCCACAAGCGAAGGCGGTGCAACTAATACAGGCTTCCAAATAGAAAAAATACAGCAGATTAGCGAACTATCTAAGTTAATGGAGCTAAACACCACCACAGCAAACCAAGCAATGCTAGACGGCTTAGCAAAATTAGACGAAGGATTAGATATAACCGTTGGTAAAGTTCATAATGCCGTTTCTGCATGGGAAGAATTAAATAACAAGCAATTTGACTTTAAGGATTCTTTGTTAGCCTCTGGCGAAGCTTTTGGGATTCAAGCCACGGAAATGGGAAAAACATCAACAGGGATAAAAGAATACGGAAAGCAATTATTAAAAACAGCCAAAGCCAACGTATCGGCGTTAATAGCCGAAGGCATAGCAGCAGCAGTAAGAAACGCCTTGGCAACAACAAAACTACCAATGCCCGTGCCTATAATTTTGGCAGGGTTAGCAGGAGGAGCAGCAGCAGCACTATTTAATAGCATTATACCAAATTTCGCAAATGGGGGTATAGTAAGCGGAGAAACAATCGCAAGGGTAGGAGAATATGCAAACGCAAGAAGCAACCCCGAAGTAATAGCCCCATTATCCGACTTAACAGGGATATTAAATAATGTTATAGGAGATAAAGGGGGGTTAACGAAAGAAGATTTAAACGAGGCTTTCGCAAGACAAAGCATAACCGTAAACAGCCGCATAGGAATGACCGAAATCCAAAGAGAAGCAGGCAAAACCCAGTACATAGCACGGAAAGGACAGTTTAATGTATAAAATCCGCACTTTTGAAATATGGATGAGCTACAAGATTTATTTAAAGTAACGTTAACTAACTTAGATACATCGTATACAATTATAGCGGAGGCGGATGCGATTAATTTATTTAGTACAAACTTAGTAATAAGAAGAACGAACACCCACGGGATAACTTTTCTTTTTAACTCCCCTATTTCATTTGCATTTAACGCAAAAAACTTTGTTCAAGCCGCTTACAACGAATTGGGCGCAGATGCACGAGTTAAGCTAGATTTATTTATAAGAAAGGGAGATATTTATTTATTACTAACTTCTCAATTTTTAGATTTTTCTACATTTATACAACAGGATAAGCGCAGGAGTTACCCGTCATTTTCTAACAAAACCCCCAACTTTATAACGGTAGAATGCGAGTTAGTGCCTGTTGGCATCGAACAAAAAGTTTTAGATAGATGGGGGGATTCTTTCACAATGGCGCAAACTCTATCTACAGAGCGAAACACATTAAGCGAAAAAGATAAAAAGCAAATACTATTACTATCTAAGCCCTTTCAAACACAAAGCAAGGCACTTTTACGAAGTGGGACATACAAAAGGGAGGCATACAACGATGGCACACTGCCAATAAACTTTTTAGTTGTACCCGCAGAAGTCGCAGTGCAGGAACTAGAAAACACGAAAATAGAAGTTCTCTCTGGCTTTTGGACTAGAATTCAATTTTCTAGCAGTAATGCTTTAACAGTAACGCAAAAAATAACACTAGATTTTAGTTATAGTGTAGATTTAGATTCAAACCCCGACAACTTACCCGATACCGACCCAGACTATCGAGAAATCTCATTTGCAAGCGTGCAAATTGTTTCAGAATCAACCATATTTTACCAAAAAATTATAAATAGTGCACTTACTACTAAGTTAAGCATTTCCGATAATGTAAAATTAGATTTTAGCACACAGCTAAATCTAGCAGCAAACGAAAAAGTAAGAATAGAGTTTTTTTTAGAGCATGACGCAACGGGATCAGCAGACCCCTTTGTAATTAACCCCGAAGTAAAAGCGACAATTAACACAACCATTAACAATATAACAGTAGCGTATGTAATAGACCAAACTGCAAGCAATAGCATAATAAATGCATATCTGATTTATGAAGTATTGCAGCAAGGTATTGAAATAGCATCCGATTTAAACGATTCTTTAATTTCCACGCTATACGGGAGGCAAGATAATAACTATCCGCAAAACGGGCGGGCTTCGCTTAGAATGCTTGCCAATGGAGAAGAAATAAGACAAGTAAACAATCCTAAACCTTTTCAAACTTCTTTATCTAAGCTATTTAGCGATTTAGACGCTATCGACTGCCTAGGGTTAGATTTTAAAGACGAAAAAGTAAGAATAGAGCAAAGAGAAAAGTTCTATATAGACGAGGTATTTTGGCAGTTTAATGATATCCCCGAAATAAACAAGCAATTCGCAGATGTTACCGTTTTTAGGAATATCGAAGGAGGGTATGAAATATTTTTAAGAGAAGATGAGTTTTCTTTAAACGACGAAACAAACCAAAACCGTAACTGGAACAGTGCCAACAGGAATATAAGAACGATAAAAACAGACGGGACAGTAAGAAAATACAATAGCAAGGTTAAAACATTATGTGCCTCCAGTTGGGCGAGGGAAAAGCAAAGGAGAGAGCCACTCGACGATAAAAAAAAGGATTTCGATGATATTAATTTTATTGAGTGCTTAGTATTAGACGGGAGTAATTATAAAACAGAAACAGATGAAAACTTTTACGACATTGCAAATGTTTACAGCCCTTCAAGATTTCCAAATTTAAGAATTACACCGCTGAGGAATTTACACAGGCATTTAAGATTTTTATTTCAAATATTTTGGAAACGTCCACTTAGATACATCTTAACAGGTTGGGACGGTAATGTATTAGCACAACAGGCTACAAACGATGCATCCGAAGTAGTTGTGGGCAAAGTAATAGCGGAAAACACAGATGTAACAAGCGATTTAGCTAATGCAATTCACGAACCGCAAATTGTAACATTTACAGCCTCCTTAGACTTAAATTTTTTATTTGAATTACAGAAAGACGAGAACCGCTATAAGCTAATTCAAGTATCAGATGCAGATGATAATTATGAAACGGGCTGGCTATATGAAGATGGGATTAATATAGATTTTAGCCCTATTGACGGTTTTATGATGAATTTTAGATTACTTGTAAAAGAAACTAATATTCAAAACCCCGTATCTCCCCCACCCCCACCAGTCGACGAGCCTGAGCCACCATTTAAAGAAATCGGATGTGGAGAAACTGCACTAAGTGGAGGAAAAGGGATTACGGAGCTGAATTTTAACTTAAATCCCAACGGGGGAATTTTAATAATAGACTGCCAGGCCTATAGCGTAATAGATAAATTCGAGATAATACACGACGAAATTAAAAAAGCGACAACGTCGATGGCTTCTGGCGATACAAATTACGGGTCATTTGACCCTGCCGACGACGAAAGCAGTGCGGGGCTTGTTGGCACAACTTGGTACATAGGCAGCAGTATCGGAACAGTGCCAACAAGAATAACAGAATTCCAGAATTTAGAACCCACTTTATCTACCTTACCCCTAAGCCCAAACACACAACAACGGTTATGGTGGAGGTACACAAGCGCAGACTATCAAATAGCCACAGTCGCAACGGTAAGAGTTACAGGAACTGGGGGCACGGCATGGGTATTTACAAGAGTGTGCGAGCCAGAGACAAGTTCTAGCCCATGTGGGGACGATTCTTTTGCAGTAGAGGCTGTTAATGGAGATTTAGAAATTGCACTTTATAATTTAGACGGTGTTAATATAGTATGTAAAAAAATAAAAGAAATTTAAAATGGGAGTACAAAGAAAAGATTTTCCAACAGAAGATAATTCTATTCAAGATGGAGATATTCTCGATAGAACACGGGCAAGTGATGAAATAGATGTAAAGTTTAAAGCAAGTGCAATAGAAACATATGTGCGTGCTAAAGGATTTAGAAAAACGGGCGATAATCTAAGCGAATTTAATAACGATACAGGGTTTTTATCTTCCGCTATAACAGACATAAATAACGGAACAGGTATAACAATAAACAAAACAAATCCAAACGTTCTAATTCCCAACTTAACAAATACCGCAGTAACAGCGGGGAGCTATACAAATGCAGATATTACAGTAGATGCACAAGGGAGGATAACCAACGCAGCCAACGGAAGCGGAGGTGGTGGAGGCTGGGCTTTTGTCGGTTATCCAGATGCAAGTTCTCCAAACGATAACGGAGCGTTAACTCAGGATTCAACACAAATTAATTTTACAGGTTTAAACGGGAATGCGCTAGAAATCGATGAAGCATATATTATTTTTTTACAAAATGTACGATGTAGTTCTTCTGATCCCTCAACGTTTAGATTAAGATTTAATAATGATAGCTCAGTATACAATTATAGCACACCCACAGGAACAGCCAGCGATTCAATTAGGAATGCGGGATATGCTTCATATTTAAACGGAGGGGGATTCTCAATCACCTACATAAGAAACACTAAACACAGTTTATTCGCTAGTGTTGAGTATCTTACTCAGATTTTAAATAGGACGGGATTTTTTCATTCTCGAGAGGTTTCAAATTTCAGATGGACAGTAAGCGCTAACATTACACAAATTAATTTAATGGGACTAACTTTTAAAACGGGAACGGTTGCAAAAATTTATAAAGGTTTTATTTAAATAAATATAAAATTAAATACTAATTAATTATGCACTACATAGTAAAAGACACAGTTGGAAAGGAAGGACACTGGGGAGGCTTTCCAACCTTGCAAGATGCGGAAGCACAAGCAGAAAGGCTA
>Ga0210043_1000860_pt1 | contig 30165 bp, 24 predicted proteins | sample CryGeymet201501t_FD_183990 | JGI IMG/M metagenome (GOLD analysis project Ga0210043, IMG submission 183990) | Groundwater microbial communities from Crystal Geyser aquifers in Utah, USA - Crystal Geyser metaG 2015-01t (SPAdes) (version 2) | ecosystem: Environmental > Aquatic > Deep subsurface >... | reverse complement strand
TTGACTATTGGATGTGGTTTTGTTTTGATTTTTCATTGGTGGAACCCCTTTATGATTTTGTTGTCCAAAACTATATTATGGACGGGTTCCGCTTTTTTCAATTCCTAACGGCTTTTGAGTCTAGCTCTCACATCATAACAAAACCTATAACAAAGAACAATTTAATATCAATTTTATGTGAAGAACTAGTTTATAATCTAGATTCTATAGAAGACTTAAATCCTATTAAAATTGAAAGAAATTGGGAATTTGCATTAAATAAATTTCCAGTTGATAAGATAAAGTCTTTCTATGCCTTATTAGTTAGTGATTCGAAATCAAAATGGGAGAAAGCAAATTCAACCATGATGATTCATGATATATCAGATTTTGCAAATGAATTATTAAACCTTTCTAAAGAATTCACGATTGATATTATGAAAGAATATGCAAATGATCTTGAGGAATCAACTAAATCTATAGATATAGAGAGAATTGAAATGCTCATGAAGGAATTTGAATTATTGATTCAGGTTACTGGTCGCCTAATAAAATAGCCTGGTAAGGAAGCATTGTAAATATTTTACTTTCTTGAAAGTTAGAATTCATTGATGTAATTGTTAAATTGTCAATTATTATCTTCTTTGTTTGCCAATCAGGGGGAATATTTATTACACAGGCCTCAGATGAAAAATTCAGGAAAATATAATTTTCAACTCCTTCATATGATCTCTTATAATACAGAATATTCTTATCAGGACTAATAAATGTCTCGATGGTTCCTTTTTTAAGGACATCTGAAGATTTTCTCAAATGAATCAGATTTCTATAAAAATTCCAAATACTAGATTCTTCTGATTTTAATAAGTTTACATTTCTTCTTTCATATTTTGAATATACAGGTAGCCAAGGTTTTCCTTTAGTAAATCCACCTGAATATGAATCGTCCCAAGCCATAGGCTTTCTTTCTGAATCGCGGCCAGGGTGTAAGGGCCAATATCTAATTCCTACAGGATCTCTTAATTCATTTCTAGATACTCTCTCGCTTTCCATTCCTATTTCTTCACCATAGTAAATAAATGGAGTTCCCCTAAGAGTTAAAAGCATAAGAGCTGTTAACTTTGCTCTAACTATAGAGTTTTTACCTGCATAGTATCTTGAAATATGTCTACGGAAATCATGATTGCTTAATGTGTAATTAGGCCAATTATCAAGTCCAAGAGCAGATTGCCATTCATCTATGACTTTTTTGAAATTTTCAGCACCCCAGAATGAATATAAAAATGCGAAATTGAAGGCCATGTGTAATTCATCATTATTACCATAATAAGAAGCTGGAATTGAAACTTTCCCTGGAGGATCCATCATCACTTCACCAACGGACATTCTGTCACCGTATGAATCCAATAACTTTCGTAGATCTTTTAAAAGTTCATGCATTTCTGGTTGATCTCTATCATAGATATGCACTTGACGATCATAAGGTCGAATACCTTTAAATATTCTAGAAGGATTATCACGCCATTCAGAATCTTTATAGAATAAGTTTACAACATCAAGCCGGAAACCATCAACATCCATATCCAACCAATATTTAATCATATTGAAAATGGCTTCTTTGACTTCTGGGTTTCGCCAATTTAAATCAGGTTGTTCATCAAGGAAGGAATGGTAATAATACTGTCCTGTTTTTTCATCCAAAGTCCAAGCTTTGCCACCAAAGGCCGCTAGAAAATTGTTAGGTTCGCTTCCTTCAATACCATCTTTCCAAATATACCAGTCTCGCTTAGAACTAGTCTTAGATGATCTAGAATCTAAAAACCATGGATGCAGATGGGAAGTGTGATTGATTACTAAATCAAGAATGATTTTGATGTTTCGTTTGTGAGCTTCTGCTAAGAGTCTTTTGAAAATTGGTATATCTCCAAAGACAGAGTCTATAGAATTATAATCTGAAATATCGTAGCCAAAATCATACATTGGACTCGGATAAATAGGAGAAAGCCAAATAGCATCTATGCCTAGAGAATTTTTAGTTCCATCATTAAGATAATCTAATTTCTGAATTATCCCCTCTAGATCTCCAATACCATCTCCATTAGAATCATAAAAACTTCTTGGATAAATTTGATATACAACTGCATCTTTCCACCAACTCATAGGTTCTCCTAAAAATATATCTCTTGTATTGCTGGGACAATATTTTTATCCCAGTTGATTCGTGAAGATTGGTAGATCTTATCTCTTATTTTTGCTATAAGAATACTATCAGTTAATCTTTCCGAAGATTGATCCAAAACATAAAATGTATCAAATGCAAAATCAGCACTTGTAGAAATTCTCGCAAACAATAATTCAATTCCTAATTCATTAAGGCTAACTAAAATTCTATACAATAGACCAATAGAATCAGGTAGTCGAATTTCGATAATTGTAAAATTATCATTTGGATTGTTAATGAATTTTACCATTTCATTTACTAGCCCTTCCAGGGTCTCTGATTTTTCTATCCATAATTTTGGAACGAGGGCAACTTCATCCAGACTGATTTCTAGGTTTAAAGTAGATTCTAGAGTCTTTTGCAAATGTTCTAAGGTATTTAAAGGAATATCGCCAGATCCCATTGAATCGGTGACTTGCACTTGAGTAATTAAAAGATCATCTTTCTCATCAGTGTATCTATATGGTCTCATACCAACTAAATTTAAATCAAGAGAACTGACTGAACCAGCGATATGCATCATTACATCTTTTCTAAAATTACTATATACAGTGATCATTGTATATGATGGTTCTTTCTCGAATTCAATATGAAATTTTTTATTGCTTTGTTTGAGAAACTGCAACTGAGTAAAATGTTGTAGAATTCGTCGAAAAGTATTATAACTTAGGTATGAACTGGGTCTACATTCTTTTGCAAAATTTATTATGTGGTTGATAATATTATCTTCTAAATTTTCTTTAGTTAATAAATAATTTTTTAATTTGGAAATATTTGAAGTTTCCAAATCAACTTTAGTATTTTTTTCGATAATAGAATATTTGGTTGATTCATAAAGTTTGAAGAGTATATCTTTCTTCCAATTTGTAAGTATACTTGGCCCAACTGATTTTGTATCAATGATAGTTAAAACATAGAGTAAAGATAGTTTATTTGTATCTTCAACTAGTTCAGAAAATTCTATAACTAAGCTTGGATCATAAATGTCTCTTTTGTTACTTAACTCTGACATATCAATATGATGTTGGACTAAGAATCGAAATAAATCAGACTCTTCGGAATTTAAACCAATACGATCCGAAATCGCCGAAGAAAGTTCCGCTCCGTATTGGCAGTGGTCACCTTCTTTTACTTTCCCAGCATCATGTATTAACATTGCCAAATAAAGAATATAAACAAACTGACAAGAGTTAAATACTTCTTGAACTTCTCTATCTTCGTATTTTTGCTCTACTAATCTATCCAACTCTCTAAGGATTAAGAGTGAATGTTCATCAACAGGATATTCATGATGATAGCTAAACAAAGGAAAATTCAAGCAGGCACCAAACTCAGGAAACAATTTACCAAGTACGTTTGACTCATGCATCCAAGTAAGAAATTTTCCGACTTTGATATTATTTTTTAGTATTTTAAGAAAGCAATCTATTGCTCCCTTATGATTTTTAAAATCATCATCTAAAAAATTAGAAGCAAATCTTAATTCGTTCATTAGGCTAGGTGAAGGTTCAAGATTATTTTCCTGAGCAACTAAGAAGACTAATATGACATCTAGGTATAAACGATCGGGGTTAGTGAATAATTTTTCAGTTTTAGGTGGGTAAAGAAATTTTTTAGACGCGAGAAGGTTGAGTCCATTTGAATTTATACTATTCAAATTTGAATTCGATGGCTTAAACTTTCTTAGGTCTAGATAATAACCAATGTAATTGAATATATCTTTTTGATACTTATAATAAGTGGCTACGAAACTTTCTACCGAAGAAAGACCTTTTGGTCCAAATCCTAAGTTCTCAGCTAAAGTAGGCTGTTGCGCCAATTCCATTCTATCGTTTTTCCTTCCTGAAATCATGTGAAGACTAACTCTTGTTCTAAGGAGAAAATCATAAGCTTGAACAATTCCTAATGAATCAGCTTGGTTGAAAAAATCAAATATACCTATTTTCGAAATGTTTGATGATTCTTTCAGGGTTTTCTCAATCCAATAAATTGTCTGAATATCTCTTAATCCTAAAGGACCATTCTTTATATTAGGTTCTGTTAAAAGTAAAGGAGTATGACTCGCTAAAATGTTTTGTTCTAATTGGATAAATTTTCTTTCATTGAATTCATTTACAAGATCTTGTGGAAAATCATCTAGGAATTCCATTTGGTATTTTAAGAATAATTTCTCAGATCCTATGAGGTATCTGGAATCTAAGATCGCATGAAAGGATTTTATATTATCAATATAGTCTTTTGACTCTTCTACTGTTCGGCAGCTGTGACCGACTTCCATTCCAGAATCAAATAAGAAATTATTTATTTTGGAGATAACAGTCCTTAGAATTTCGTCATCTAGATTATCATGCAGGTATAATAAATCGATATCAGAATGGGGAGCAAGTTCCATTCTTCCATAACCACCAATAGCAACTAAACAGATTTTATCTCCCAATTTAAATTCATTTTCTAAAGAATGGTAGAGTCCATTGATGGTTGAGTCGATGATATATGAGATTTGTTTTGTTAAGAATCTGCCTGAGAGGTTACTTCTTCCCTTTTCCAGAGTTCTTGAGATTCTTGAAGGCAGATCTAGTTTCATGTGGATTAGATTTTAGTTTTTTAAAAAACAAAAATTCGTCTAGAATATATTATCAAGTATTGAAAGATTTACCAATGATTAGATTTATATTAAAGTTTACTGCTGTTTCTGTTTTAGTTTACCTAGGAGTGGCTAGTTTTTATTTTAATCTCGTAACAAAAGATTACTATATGGGGTCTCAGCCCTTATTCTCTCCATTCTTGATTAGTCCAAATGATACTTTATCTTGGGAAGAAGCAATGGTTTGGATGCTTCCTACTCAAATCTTGCGTGGCTTACTAATAGGCTTTACTTTTTCTTTAATTAGAGAATACCTTGAAATGAAAAATTATGCACGAAAAATGCTTATAATATTTTCATTTTACTTCCTATTATCTGGTTTAGCTTCTGTTTCACCTGCAGTGGGTAATTTAGAGGGGATGCTTTTTTTTAAGAATTACATCACCTGGAATGTTCATTTAACAATTTTGTCAGAAATTTTTTTCCAATCAATTTTTATATCTCTGATTTTTTCTTGGTGGATAAATTTAAATTTAGATCAAAGTACTTGATTAATTAACTGGCTACTATACGATTGAGTACCACTTTATATGTTAAACATGAAATTGATACAAGCATCGTTCTTCGTCATCTGTATTTTATTTCAATTTAGCAGATCAATATCTTCCAACTCTTTGGAAAATCTGTGGCAATCAAGGCAAGAATATGAAAGTTATCGCGAATCTTCCTTCGATGCCACAAATGGCAATGATGATTTTATTAAAATTCCAGCTCACGGATCTAAGGTTATCTTTGAATCTACTTCAAGTGGTATAATTCGTCACATTTGGATCACTCTTTGGTCCAAAGATAAAATGATTCTTCGCAATTCGGTAATTAAGATGTATTGGGACAATCAAACTCACCCTAGTGTGCAATCTCCATTAGGTGATTTTTTTGGTCAAGGCTGGGGCGAAGAGTACATTATGAACAGTCTTCCTATCGTTGCTGCACCTAAAAAGGGCAAAGCATTGAATTCTTATTTTTCAATGCCTTTTGCAAAAGGTGCAAAGATAGTAATCGAAAATGAGAGTGATCACGAAATAGGAAGTTTTTATTTTTACATCGATTATGAAAAAAGAAAAGACATTCCACCTAATTCCCCAAGATTTCATGCTCAATGGAATAAGACTTTAACAAAGCCAAATACAAAAGTTGATAGCGAAAACGATCGAAATGTTTTAGGTGCGATGGAAAAAGGAAAGAAATCTCCTGCGAGCAATTATGTTTTTGCTGATATTGAAGGTGAAGGTCATTTTGTAGGAATGCAATACTTCGTAGATTCTCCTACACCAATGTGGTATGGGGAAGGTGACGACATGATATTTATTGATGGAAAATCATGGCCGCCTAGATTAAGAGGAACTGGAACCGAGGATTTTTTTAACACTGCTTGGTGTCCCAAAGAAGTTTTTCACCACCCTTATTTTGGCTATCCGAGAGTCAGTGAAAGTATAGGTTGGATGGGTCGAACTCACCTTTACAGATTTTTTCTGGAATCTCCCATTGTATTTCATAAATCATTCTTAGGAACTATTGAGCATGGACATGCAAATAGCCTAACCTTGGATCTAGCATCTGTAGCTTATTGGTACCAAAAACTTCCAAATAAAAAATTTACTATTCTTCCTAAGAAAGAGCTTCGACAAAACCAACCTGCAATCAATGAAAATGATATCCATAGATGGCGTGATGCGTACCGCAAATCTAAGGGAGGCGGGGAAGTCTGGGGTTCGCAATGAAAGTCGAGATTTCATTTTTTAAAGAATTATTCGAACGAGCACTAGATTCCGTCTGGGTAGTAAATGAAAATGGAATTATTGAATTTATAAACCCAGCTTGTGAAATATTGACAGGATACGATGCAAAGGAACTGATAGGTTCTGATTTTAAGAATTTAATAGCCCAACAAAATAATTTAGAGTTAAACAAAGATTATAATATAAATCAAAAGAACAATGAAATAAATAATATCATTAATCCAATATTCATTACAGGCACTCGTGAATTTTCATTAAAGACTAAAGAAAATACAATTATTCCTGTAGAAATGAAATCATTTGAGCTTCATTCTACTAAAGATGGATCTAAGATGTTTGCTGGCATCATGAGGGATATACAGTTTCGAAAGTCGCTTGAAGAAAATCAAAGAATGACAATGGCAACCTTAAAGAAATTAGCCTTCATTGATGAACTTACTATGATTCCCAATCGTAGATCGTTTTATGATTCATTTCGAAAGTTGATTGCAACGAATATTCGTCACAATCGCCACGCGACACTTGCTATTGTTGATATAGATAATTTTAAAGAAATCAATGATACTTATGGTCATGATATTGGTGATTTAGTTCTGAGAAATATTTCAAAAGCCTTTATTGAGAATCTTCGTGAGGAAGATACAGTAGGTAGAATAGGTGGCGAGGAATTTGGATTTCTTCTTCCAGAGACAGATGATGAAGGAGCATACAGAGTTTTAGAAAGATTAAGACTTGCTGTTAAGCATTATAGATTCTTTGTATTTGAGAATTTTTATTTGAACGTGACAATAAGTTTAGGATATGTTCGTTTTGGACAGACTCAGACTTTAGAACAAGTGATCAAATGCGCCGATATAGCCTTATACAAATCCAAGAATTCTGGTAAAGATACCCTATCTAAATTTTAATTTATAAAAACATATATTTTTTATAAATTTTCTCATTCAGAAAAAGGAATTCATTGAATCATTTTCTTTAATTTTGAAATCTAAGTAAATGAGAGGTTTTCATGATTTATTTTTTACTCGCTTTAGTTCTTCAATCATTAGTTGTAATCTACCTTTTTCCGTGGATAAATCCTCAATTTAAGGTCTTAGGAGATCCCCTAAATTCTATTTGGGTTGTCTTAGCATTTTTATTGATCAATTGGATTATTAGAAAGTTACTCATCATCTTCACATTAGGTATCGGTTGGTTGGTTTATTACCTTAGTTTAGGATTTTTAGGTCTCGTTGTGAATGCTTTTGTTCTAATCTTAATTGGCAAATTTTTCCCTAATTTGCTTTCTGTTCCTGGATTTTGGGCGGCATTCTGGGGCGGTCTATTACTAACACTTGCCTCTTTAGTAATGAAGAAAGATAGCAAAGATTAAATAATGCTTCATCCCATTTATGGATATGTAAATAAATGGGATAAGTAAAACTTAAATTCCTTTAAAATTCAAAGTTTTTAAAATTCTCAAGGACTTAATATTAAATAGTATTTAATGAAATTCAATCGAGGTCTAAATAAAACTGAACAAGAAAAGAAGCTTGTAAAACTTTATAAAGAGTATCTTCAGATTACTAAAGAAATTTCACTGATACCTTATATTGAACTTAAAAAGCCAATATTCTATTCCTTTGGAATTCAATGGTCAATTAATATTCAATCTTCTAAATACATGAATGAATATAAACTAATCCTTGAAAAATACACTAAAGTAAAGAGAATTAAAAATATTAAAAGTTCCCAAAATGTTTATCCAGATGTAATTAAACTTAACAAGAAACAATATTATGATTTCGTACAATTATATCCTGATGCGTTACGTTGGTTTATAAAGTCTAAAACTAAAGACAGAAAGGTAGAATATATTTTTAACAAAATGAATATTCTAAAAAAAGAGATTGTAAAAATCATGATTACACATCTTAAAGATATAAATCCAAACCTTGAAAGTAGAAAAAAAGAAATTCAAAAAACTCTATTTGAGAATATTGAAAATAAAGGAAAAATTGATAATCTTAAGGGTATAAAGAACAAATGGAAAGAAGATGATGTTAAAAGAAAATACAAATTGATTCAAATACTTTTTCCCACAGAGATATCAAATTATTGATTTTATTCAAAACCAATTTCTTTTAAATCAAAGCCTTTACTTAATAAAAATTCCTTGTTGAATAATTTGGATTGGTATCTTGCGCCACCATCGCATAGTACAGTTACAATAGTATGACCAGGTCCAAGTTTTCGTGCAAGTTGTACTGCCGAAGCTAAATTAATTCCAACTGATCCACCTAAAAATAATCCATCTTCTTTTAAAACTTTATTTAAAATTTTAATTGCTTCTACATCATCAATACGAAAGCAATCATCAACTGGCATATCTTCCATATTTTTTGTTATACGAGAATTTCCAATTCCTTCAGTGATTGAATTACCTTCGATTTTAAATTTCCCATTTTTAAAGTAATTATACAATCCTGAACCGTAAGGCTCGGCTACTACAGTTTGAATGTTAGGATTTTGTTTTTTTAGATATAATGCCACACCCGAATAAGTACCACCAGTTCCCATAGCAGCAGTCCAACCATGAATTTCACCCTTGGTTTGGTTCCAAATTTCTGGACCAGTTGTCTCAAAATGGGAAGAACGATTTGCTAAATTATCAAATTGATTCGCCCAAATAGCATTATCCATTTCTGATGCTACTTTTTCTGATACTCGAACGTAGTTTCCTGGATCTTTATAAGGTACTGCTGGCACAGTTCGAACTTCTGCTCCCAAAGTTCTTAAGAGTTCAATTTTTTCTTTGGACTGAGTCTCAGGTATGATGATTAAAGATTTATACCCTTTGCTATTGCAAATATGAGTGAGTCCGATTCCAGTATTTCCAGCTGTACCTTCCACAACCGTTCCACCTTTCTTTAACTTACCACTTCTTTCCGCTTCCTCAATAATAAATAAGGCCGCTCGGTCTTTAACAGATCCTCCTGGATTTAAGAACTCAGCCTTTCCCAAAATATTGCAGCCAGTTTCTTCAGAAAGGGAAGGTATGCGAATCAGAGGCGTATTGCCAACTGAGGAAGAAAATCCGTCTTTTATATTTTGCATGGAGTTCATACATTCATACTTTGAAATCATTCAAATCTTGAAATAATTTTATCCTTTGAATTTTGTTTTTATTAAACTGGAAAATTTTGAGTATGAAACTAGACTTTTCTAAGAAAGAGAGGCGTTCAATTGTAATTTTTTCCAAAATTGTTGACATTTTTTGGAAAAATGTGATTCTAGATGTATAAATTAGCACTCTAATAGATAGAGTGCTAAAAAGAGTATTGAGGCTAAATCAAAATCGTATGGAACTTTCACCACGGCATAGAGTAATCTTGAAATCGCTTGTAGACGAATTTGTCAATGACAACCGTCCTGTAGGCTCAAAGACTCTTTCCGAAAAATATGAAATTGGTTTGTCTGCTGCTACAATTCGAAATGTTCTTAAGGATCTCGAGGATTGGGGTTATTTACTTTCTCGACACACATCGGGTGGTAGGGTTCCAACTGAAAGAGGGTATCGTTTTTATGTAGATAGTTTGGTGAGCTTATACGAGCTAACCTTAAAAGAGAAGCAACGTATCCAGGAAGAATACCTGAAGATGCAATTCAAGTTAGACCAGATCCTGATTGCTACTAGCCGAGTTCTCTCAAATCTTTCTTGTAGTGCAGGAGTTGTTCTCGGGCCAGAGAAATCACTTGATACGCTTAAGCATATAGAATTGATTCATGTGAATGGAGGAGAGGTTCTTGTTATTTTCGTTATGCGGTCAGGGACAGTAATCAACAGAAATATTTTCTTAAATTCACATATTGGACAAGAGTCCTTATACAATGTTTCTAGATATTTGAATGAAAATATTGTTGGATATGATCTTAAGGAAATTCGAGAGAGAATTATTCCTAATTTACATAGTAGAAGAGAAGGGCCTGAAGATTTTTATTATCTCTCTGAAGTTATGGGTCATGTATTTCAAATGGATAGTAATCTAGATGATAATATTTATATTGATGGTTTAAAGAATATTGCTGATAATTTTCGAGAAGAAGACGACCGCTTGCATAATGTACTCTCCTTATTAGATGAAAAGCAATTTCTGAAGAAGTTTTTCTCTGAGTATGTCACCCAAGATGGTATTTATACTATTATTGGTAAGGAAGGAGAAGATTTACTCGGTGGAGTAACGATAATTGCAACTAATTATCGAATGGGTGAGAAGAGAATCGGATCTATGGGAATCATCGGTCCACAAAGAATGAATTATAATAGAACGTTACCGCTACTGGAATTTACATCCAAGTTGGTATCAGATATGTTAACTAAAATTAGCCGGTAGGAGAGAATATGGCAGAAAATACAGATACAGAAACAATTTCTCAAGAAGAGTCGAGTGGTTCGGAAGAGAGTTCAACTGAGAATACACAAACTGAGGAAGTGATTGAAGAAAATTCCTTGGAGAATCAGTTAAAAAAAGCTCAAGAAGAGGCTTTGAATTTTAAAGATTCTTGGCAGAGAGAACGAGCAGAGTTTACGAATTACAAAAGACGCACTGCTAGTGAATTGTTGAACTCAAGAAAGGAAGCTGTTAAAAATTTTATCCATGATCTACTTAACCCAATCGACAATTTGGAAAGAGTTGGAATGGTTAAAACAGAAATTCCTGAACTTAAAGCATTCGTTGATGGTGTTAATATGGTTAAGAAAGAATTAATTTCTGTTATAGAAAAAGAAGGAATTAAGCGATTGGAACCTTTGAATGCAAGTTTTGATCCCATGTTAATGGAAGCAATTAATTCGGTGGAATCTGAAGAATATAAAGAAGAAACCGTGATTGAAGTCTATCAACCAGGATACTATTTCTTGGACGGAGAAAATCAACATTCTATCCGACCAGCTCGAGTGAAAGTTGGTAAGCCACTCGCGAATGGATAGAAAGAAATTAGAAAAATTACCAATAAAATTTTAAGGAGAAAAAGATTATGGCTAAGGAAAAAATCATAGGAATCGACTTAGGAACTACCAATTCATGTGTTGCCGTAATGGAAGGTGGCGACCCTGTAGTGATACAAAACTCAGAGGGAGCAAGAACTACACCATCTATTGTTGCATTTACTACAAAAGGTGAAACTTTAGTGGGACAGTTTGCTAAGAACCAAGCAATTACAAATGCTACGAATACAGTTCGTTCAGCAAAAAGATTCATCGGACGGAGATTCAACGAAGCACAAGAAGAGATGAAACATATTTCATACAAAGTGATTCGTGCTGGAAATGATGGGGTTAAATTTGAAACAGCTCAAGGCGAGTTCACACCTCAAGAGATTTCTGCAAGAATTCTTCAGAAAATGAAAAAAACTGCTGAAGACTATTTGGGTCATGAAGTTACTAAGGCAGTTGTAACTGTTCCTGCCTACTTCAACGACGAGCAGAGACAAGCTACCAAAGACGCAGGCCGAATTGCTGGTTTAGAAGTAGAAAGAATCATAAATGAACCAACAGCTGCAGCCTTGGCTTACGGATTTGATAAGAAGCAAACTAGTTCAAAAATCGCTGTTTATGATTTAGGTGGTGGAACATTTGATGTTTCTATACTCGAATTAGGTGATGGCGTATTTGAAGTAAAATCAACCAATGGGGATACTCATTTAGGTGGGGATGACTTCGACATGGCGATCATGACTTGGATGATCAGCGAGTTTAAGAACCAAACTGGAATTGATGTTTCAGCCGATAAGAATACAGTTCAAAGACTAAAAGAAGCTGCTGAAAAAGCGAAGATCGAGTTATCTGGAACAACCACAACTCAGATCAATATTCCTTTTATTACAGCTGATGCATCAGGTCCAAAACACTTGGACATGACATTAACTCGTGCAAAATTCGATGATCTCACTAAGTCTTTAGTCGAAAGGTCTAGAAAGCCAAGTGTTGACGCTTTGAAAGATGCAGGTCTTTCAGCTTCTGATATTAATGAAGTTGTTCTTGTTGGAGGTTCTACTAGAATTCCAGCAGTTCAAGCATTAGTAAAAGAAATATTCGGTAAAGAGCCTAACCGATCGGTTAACCCTGATGAGGTTGTTGCAATTGGAGCAGCTATCCAAGGTGGAGTTCTAGCGGGAGATGTAACGGATGTATTACTATTGGATGTTACACCTCTATCTCTAGGAATTGAAACCCTAGGTGGAGTGATGACTAAGTTAATCGAAAGGAACACAACAATTCCTACTAGGAAGTCTCAAGTTTTCTCAACAGCAGCTGACAATCAGAATGCTGTGTCTGTTCATGTAATGCAAGGTGAACGAGAGATGGCTAAAGATAACCGTACTCTAGGTAGATTCGATCTTATGGGAATCCCACCAGCTCCACGAGGAGTTCCACAAATTGAAGTTACTTTTGACATTGATGCAAATGGTATCGTTCATGTATCTGCAAAAGATCTTGGAACAGGTAAAGAGCAAAAGATCCGAATTGAATCCTCTTCTGGATTATCAGAAGATGAAATCAACAAGATGGTAAAAGAAGCAGAAGCTCATGCTGATGAAGATAAAAAGTTACGTTCCGTAGCTGAAGCCAAGAATGAGTTAGAAAGTATCACTTATGGTTTAGAAAAAACTGTAAATGAAGCTGGAGACAAAATTGGCGAATCCGAAAAGCAAATGGCTTTAGATGAAGTTAAGAGAGCTAAAGAAGCAATTGATTCTGGAGATCTTGACCGATTGAATAATGCTAAAGAATCGATTACCAAAATCGCAACAGAAATTAGCACCAAACTTTATTCACAAGGTGCTCCAGGAGCTGAAGGTGGACCAACTGGTCCAGAAGAACCAGCTAATGGAAATTCTTCGGAAGAAAAATCATCTAGTGATGAGAAAGTAGTAGATGCTGATTATACAGTAGTGGACGACGAGAAGAAGTAAGAAATGGCAGAGAGAAGTTACTATGATATCCTTGGCGTCGCAAAGGGCGCCTCGGCCGATGAAATCAAATCCGCATATCGCAAGTTAGCGATAAAGTACCACCCTGATAAAAACAAGGGAAATAAAGAAGCGGAGGAAAAATTCAAAGAGGCAACGGAAGCCTATGAAATTCTCCGCGACCCTCAGAAAAAATCTGCTTACGACCAATTTGGTAAAGCAGGTGTTAATGCAGGTGCAGGTTATGGGCAAGGTGGATTCGGACAAGGAGCTTATACTGACTTCTCTGATATCTTTGGAAATTTTGAAGATATATTTGAAGGATTCTTCGGCGGGGGAGGTGGCGGACGTACATCAAGACGTGGCGGCCCCCAAAGAGGATCAGATATTCGTTATAATTTAGAAATAGGCTTAGAAGATGCAGCCCTTGGCAAGGAAGTCAAAATTGATATTCCAAGAAATGAAACTTGTGGTGACTGTAACGGTTCAGGAGCTCAGAAAGGAAGTTCATCTTCTACCTGCCCTGATTGTGGTGGAAACGGCCAGGTTCGTAGAACCCAAGGTTTCTTTTCTGTAACTACAACCTGTCCACGTTGCAATGGAAAAGGAAAAATTATCGCAACTCCTTGCAAGACCTGTCGTGGGGATGGACTAGTTGAAAAAAGAAGAACAATCAATATTAAAATTCCTGCAGGTGTAGAGAACGGCTCTCGATTAAAAGTGACTGGTGAAGGAGAATCTGGGCCAAGCGGCGGTCCAAAAGGTGATCTATATGTGGTGACTCACGTTAAGAAGCATCCATCCTTCGAAAGAAATGGAAGCGATCTAATCGTTGTCAAAACGATCTCTCTTGCCATGGCATGTTTGGGTGGAGAGATAGAAGTTCCGACCATAGATGGCAAGACAATTGCTTTGAAAATTCCAGAAGGCACTGAATCAGGACAAGCCTTCCGCATGAAAGGTCTAGGTATTCCTTATCTTGGGGCTTATGGAAAAGGAGATCAGCACGTAATAGTGAAGATTGAAATTCCTAAGAAATTAAATAAAAAACAAAGAGAATTATTAGAAGAATTTGCCAAAGAATCCGGTGAAAAGCTATCTTTAAATAAAAAAAGTGGATTGTTCTCTTAATAGGGCATTGGCAGCATAATAGAATGACAGAAAAAGTAAAGATTGGCGTTATCGGTACTGGACACATGGGTCAGTACCATGTAAATGTGGCTAAACAACTTTCCTCAGGAACCTTATTGGGCATTTATGATGCGGATCCTGAAAGAGCAAATCAGATTTCTGAGAAACACAAAACCAAAGCATTTCCAACTGTTGAGGCTATGATCGCCGAAGTAGATGCTATTGTGATAGCCGCGCCAACATTTTTACACCACCAATTAGCCAAGCAAGCTCTTTCTGCTGGCAAACATGTGTTAGTTGAAAAGCCTATTGCTGAGACAGTGGAACAGGCAAGAGAATTAGTTAAGATTTCTCAGGATAAGAAATTGGTTTTCCAGGTGGGACATATTGAACGGTTCAATGGAGCTGTGTTAGAACTCGGCAAAATCATTAACCAACCCTTACTTATAGAATCTAGAAGACTATCCCCTTTCAATCCAAGGATTAAAGATGTGGGTGTAGTCCTTGATATGATGATTCATGATATAGATATCGTTTTGAATTTAGTTAAGTCACCAGTAAAATCTGTAAGTGCAAAAGGTGTCAAAGTAGTATCTGAGCATGAAGATATCGCTTCAGTTGTAATCAATTTTGAAAATGGTTGTGTTGCAAACATGAATGCATCTCGATGTACCCAAGCTAAGATTCGAACCTTGAATATTTCTGAAAAAGATACTTATGTATTTTTAGATTTTACAGATCAGGAAATTGAATTACATAGACAAGCAAGTTCAAACACTTTACTTGGTCAAGGCGAAATCAAATACCGCCAAGAATCTATTGTTGAAAAGATATTCGTTCATAAAGATAACCCTCTTAAGCAAGAGCATGAGCATTTTGTAAATTGTATTTTAAATCCTGATCTAAAATACATAGGCGGCGAATCTGACATCAAAACATTGGAAGTTGCTCACATGATTCTTAAAGACATTCATGGGAAATAGTGGAAATAGATAAATAATGGAAAAACCTGAATCTACAAAAGGACTTTTACTAATATCCAACTCATCGGTAGTTACTGATTTTTTTCATAAGACGATAATTTTTATGGTAGATCATGATGAGACGGGAGCTTTTGGAATTACATTGAATAAGATTTCTGATAGTAGTATTCGAGAAATTATCAAAAATGTTCCCGATGTTCCTTCAGCAGATAATCCTATTTGGGTTGGCGGTCCTGTTGATTCTATGTTTGTATGTGTAGTTCATAAAGATGCAGAAGCTCCAGAACCTGGAGTGGAAGTCATTCCTGGTGTGTATATGGGTAGAAGTTATGAACTTCTCATGCACTTAATCGAAAAAGATTCTACTTATCGTATATACCAAGGTTATGCGGGCTGGGGAGCTGGTCAGCTAGAAGCAGAATTTGATAAATTTTCTTGGGTAGTTCACCAGCCCAAAGAAGAATTTCTCTTTAATACGGAAGACTCTGAGACTATTTGGAAGAAGGCATTGGTTGATAAAGGTGGAATCTATAAGTATTTCGTAGAACATACCAAAGATCCAATGTTGAATTAGATTTTATTATTTCGAACGTAAATATCTAATTTAATAAATTATTCTACTGAAGTATAATTGTGCTGAGGTTCTTTTTTCTTTCTTTCAGTAAATCAGCCCAGCCAGAGCGTGGGAAATTTTTTAGAAAATAATCTATCGCTCGTTTCTCTGCTGATATTTCCTTATTTAATTTCGCTTGTATTTCAATATCTCCTTTTAGTTTTAAATCTGCTTTTACATAGATTTCTCCCATAAATACAACTGAACCAGGTTCCAGATTAACATAGGTAAGCTTTCTATCTTCTCTAGTTAGCGGAGGTTTAATTGAACTTAGTGACTTTGAACTAGCGAAAGAATTTCCACCATTTCCTTTCTGAATTAAATGAGTTAATTCCCCAAGTTCATATTGTCCAGGAGTAAGGTTGGTAAAATAAAAATAATGATCAGACTTCTCTGAATACGAAATGGAAGAGTCACCCTTTCGGATTGTAACATTATCGAATTTCGCCTCCCAAAATTCATTAATAATTGGTTCATCTTTTTCGAGAATTGCTGAAAGGATAATCATAGAGGATTGAGCACTTTTCGGATTGAAGCTATAGCAAGAAAGTGTTGATATGAGTAACAAAAGACTCATTGAATATTTTGAAATGAATTTTATAACAGTTATATGATTCATATTTGTCCTCTATTTTATTATCGGTAAGATAAGCATTGAATTCAATCTGTTTCAAATCTTAAAAGTATATTAACTACCGGTTTAAGGTAATTTTCTAATACTTATGAAATTATCATTATGTGGAAAACTTGGAGTTTATTTACGAATAGTAAACCGATTTAAACTATTAATATTGAATTCTATCTTTTAATTTCAAAAGTACGAAATCTGCCCTGAGCATCCTGCCAAACAATATTTACATCAGTAACTTTTGCTTTGGTTGGTCCTCGGTGCATTGCTTTTTCAAAGTCTTCTATGTATAATTTTTCCCCTTCCACAATAACTTCTACTTCTCCATTGGGAAGATTTTGCGTGTAGCCTTTTAGCCGCGATTCTTGTGCTTTTTGGAGAACATAATATCGAAAACCAACTCCTTGTACAATTCCACGTATTGTAATTCTTGCTCGAACTTCTTTTTCTTTTGCCATAGTCTTACAGGGTTCCTAGTTCCTATTTTCTCGTAGATAGATAATTTTCTATTTTCGGTTTAAAATCAGATTTCAGTTTTTTATAGACATCTCTTTTAAATTCAACTATTGAATCTATAATTGAATCCCAATCCATAAATTGAACTTGTTTGAATTCTCTATCATGAATTTCTAGATTGCAATCTGAAGCGGGATGATTCCAGAAGTAAAGATACCACTTCTGCATTTGTCCTTTATAATTAGCCATTTTTCCATGAAGATTTAAGTTAGGTGGAAAATCATAGTAAATCCATTCGGGATAAATGCCAACTAGCTCTGGTTTGGAGATTCCTACTTCTTCATAGAGCTCTCGCTCCGCTGCGAGATCTGGTTCTTCGCCTTCATCAATTCCACCTTGGGGGAATTGCCAAGCACTTCGGAATTGGAATCTTTCTCCAACCAAAAGCATACCCCGTTCGTTAAACACAACCATACCTGCATTCGGGCGATAGGGTTTTTCTAAAATATTTTCCACATTTCTATGAGAAGTCTTGGTTCTATCTGCGAAAGAAAAATTTGTTAATTAGTTGAATTTTTTGTTTTCGTACCAGATAAATCCAAATTTCATGGAACTATCATGAAGATCATACTTGTTCGGCATGGAGAAGCAGAAGATGCATCTCCTGAGACAACAGATCGCCAAAGAGCTCTTACTGCAAAGGGCATTGATGACGTTCATAAGATAGGTGCTTTTGTACGTAATTCTCATATTAAAATCAAAGAAATCTACCACTCTCCTTACAACAGGACAAAACACACAGCTCAGATTTTAGCTGAAGAACTTAACATGACAACTGAAAGTATTTTCTCAGCAGATAGCCTAAGTGCTGGATCTGATTGTTCAAACTTATTGCCAAAGTTTAACTATTGCACGAATTCAGATGCTATCATCGTTGTTGCACACAATCCTGACATTACTATGTTTGCTGCAAAATTACTGGGCGATTCTCATTTCTCTGAGAACATTCATTTTTCTCCAGGAACAACTATAGCTTTAAATGTCGCAAAAGAAAAATTCTGCAAAGGTCAGATTCTTTGGGCGATTTCACCTGATTTTCTATCTTCGCCACAGCCTCTGTCTGTTTAAAGAAAGAATGTTGACTCTAGCCTATTTTCCATAAATCTGGAAAAACAATCCACGGGGTGTAGCGCAGCGGTAGCGCACTTGTCTGGGGGGCAAGGGGTCGCTGGTTCAAATCCAGTCACTCCGAGATTGTAATTTTCCTGCTTAAGGTAAACTCGAAGTTTTAAATCCAATATTCGTATTTGAATTCACAGAATCAATAAAAGTCTTTGAGGTATCATCTGAACCACCAGCCTCTTGTGCAATGGTGTATGTTCGATTAAAAGCATCATCAACGTTGGGAGAACCAACATTAGGTGATGGATAATCACTTGGTACATCAGCTAAGGCAACAACATCTCTAACAAAACCATTATTATCAAATAATCCATAATTTTTGTTAGTTGTAGAAAGTGCGCAAAATCCTTCTTGTTTGGTTGATCCACCAGTCCAGCCGTATTTTGCTGTGGTTAAAAATGGTGTGCTAAACTTTTGCATATAAGCTAGAGTGTAGTAAATAGGATCTGGATCAGCTCCACCGCAAGAACCATTGATGAGCGCAGAAAAAGTTCCATTGTTGATAAGAGTTTTTAAATTAGCTCGATTTACCCTTACAACTGTTCGGAAGCAAAGTTGAGATTTTTCTAGAACTTCATCTAATACAACTCGCCCAGAATCCGAAATGGATGTTGCAGAAATGGGAGCATTTTTCCATGTATAGACTTGTCTACGAAGACCATTGGTATTTGGTTTTACATGAACATATGTTTCAACAACAGTTGAAGTATTATTATCAAAGAAATTTCCATTTGGATTCAACTTAGCAAGGTTGTAGTACATCAAAGCACCTGTTTCATCTAAGTCGGTTGCTGAATTAAAATACAATTGTAAAGCAGGTGAAGCTGGACTTGTTGGATCCCAAATTTCAAATCGATTTTGAAATGTTTTATTTCCAGTGTAAGATCCAGAGGATATGGAGAAACTTTTGTTTAGTTCAATTCTAAGAGTAAAGGTTCTATTCGTTCCAATAGATTGATTTCGAAATACTTGGTCAGTATTTTGGTTGAGTATGTTACTATCTCGAATTCCGCTTAGTACATTATCTATAAAAGTAGAATTTCCACGAGCCCAGGAAGCTGATTGTCTAACAAAACCCCAATCACTTTCACCTGCCTGTAATTTAGATGATAATCGAGATGGATCTAATTGCCATGAAAAGTTGGAATGAATGTCAAACCATGGAGTTTTCTTTATTGGGATACTTAGGGTACTGAATAAAAGTATTAAAATTAAGATAGAATAGTGAAACTTTTTAAAGAGATTCATATAATCATTCCCCCCCTATTCCTGGAGGAACACAGACGGTAAAGCTTGTTTTTAATTTGCAGCCATCGCCTGGGGATGTGGCAGCGTAAAGTAACAGCAAAAGTGCATTATTTCTATTGGAGTCATCTTTCTTCTTACAATTTATGAAAAATACTAGTAACACAATAGAAGAAATAAAAAATACTTTTATGATTGACTTTGCCATAGAAGCTATTGTAATTATAAAAAAGAATTGTCAATTTATATTTTAAGATATAAAATTAGATAATATCGCATTAAATTCGCTCAATCCGCTTATTTTTCAATCAGCTTACAAAATTTTAAAAGCTATTTCGTATAATTTATATACATTCTGATCATTTAAATGTTATTATTTTCCTATTATTATGTCTTGTTGCTATAGAATTGGTCTTTTTGTTTATATTTTGATTGGTATAATTTTTGCAGGTAAAGAGGTGGATGGACAATGCTTATGTTAGGTAATTACGAAACAGAAGAATTTTATGATGAAATGTTCTTGGATTCTGGAGAAGCTCGCAATGAATACGGATTTCTTCGAAATAGAATCGAATCTCTAGGATCCAAAGAGCTTAAGAAAAGAAGTAACTCAGCTGAAAAAGCTTTAATCTCAATGGGAATTACCTTTACAGTCTATGGTGATGATGATGCAGAAGAGAGAATCATGCCCTTCGATGTTATCCCCAGAATATTAAATAAAGAAGAATGGATAGTATTAGAAAAGGGATTGAAGCAGCGTATAACTGCTCTTAATCTTTTTTTGCGAGATATTTACTCAGATCAAAAAATCATTAAAGATGGAATTATACCTAGGGAAATCATAGAATCTAGTACTGGATTTTTAAAGCAATGTATAGGTGTTCGACCAGCAAAGGATGTTTGGATTCACATTACAGGAACTGACCTTGTTAGAGATGGGGAAGGTGTAGTCTACGTTTTAGAAGATAACTTACGATGTCCATCAGGTGTCTCTTATGTCTTAGAGAATCGTGAGGTGATGAAGAGAACTTTTCCAGAACTTTTCGAAAAACTTTCAATACGACCAATATACGATTACCCTTTCCGACTTAGAAATACATTAGAATATCTTACCGATTCTCAAGATCCAGTTGTTGCGGTTTGGACGCCTGGAGTTTTCAATTCAGCTTACTATGAACATTCTTTTCTTGCTCAGAAAATGGGAGTTAGTTTAGTCGAAGGTTCGGATCTTGTTGTTGAAAATGATAAGGTATATATGAAAACTACCTATGGCTTGAAGAAAATAGATGTAATCTATAGAAGAGTTGATGATGTTTTTATGGATCCGAAAGTTTTCCGAAAAGATTCATTACTAGGTGTTCCTGGAATTTTCGAAGCATATAAAAAAGGAAATGTAGCAATCGCAAATGCTCCAGGCACTGGAGTTGCTGATGATAAAGTGATTTATACATTTGTGCCTGAGATCATAAAATACTACTTAGGTGAAGATTCAATAATTCCTAATGTTCCTACATATCTCTGTAGCCAGGGTAAAAATTTAGATTTCGTATTAGAAAATATAGGCAATTTAGTTGTGAAGGCTGCTAATGGTGCTGGTGGATATGGAATGATCATTGGGCCTAAGGCGACATCTCAAGAAATTTCCGAATTTAAAGAATTAATTAAGAAAGATCCTAGAAACTACATCGCACAACCTGTTCTTTCATTATCTAGAGTTCCTACCTTAGTCTCTGAAGATAAGATAGAAGGAAGACATGTGGATCTAAGACCATTTATACTTTTCGGAGAAGATGTTTATATTATGCCAGGCGGCTTAACTAGAGTTGCATTAAAGAAAGGTTCATTGGTCGTAAATTCCTCCCAAGGTGGTGGATCTAAAGACACATGGGTAGTGGGTTAATTAATTAAGGATATATAATATGTTAAGTAGAGTAGCAAGTACTGTCTACTGGATGAGTAGGTATATTGAGAGGGCTGAAAATTATTCTCGATTTATCGATGTAAACCATCAGTTAATGATGGATTTAAATGATGAATATCCTAATCAGTGGATGCCATTGGTTTATACAACAGGTGATGAAGAATTATTTGCAAAAAAATATGAAAATCCCTCTGTTGGAAACGTAATTCACTTTTTAACTTTTGATACAGATAATCCAAATTCGATCTTTTCCTGTATATCAACAGCTAGAGAGAATGCACGTACTGTTCGGGAAAATATTTCTACAACAATGTGGGAAGTATTGAATGAGTTTTATCTGGAAGTAAAATCTATTCGTATGGATTATTTAAGGCTTCCACCAGATGAAATAAATCTTACTACACCGTTCACTTCGTACTCAGGAAAGAATTTAAGCGATTTCTTCAGATTAGTCCGTAACAATTGTCAAATGTTCAATGGAACAACTGATTCAACAATCAATCATGATGATGTTTGGCAGTTTGCTATGATAGGAAGAAATTTGGAAAGAGCGGATAAAACTACTAGAATTTTGGATATGAAGTATTTTATTTTACTTCCAAAACTCCAAGATGTTGGCTCAACTTTAGATCTTCTTCAATGGATTTCTTTATTGAAATCAGCCAGTGCACATGAGATGTACAATAGAATTTACCCTCGAGTGAAACCGTTACATATTGCAGAGTTTATGATTCAAAACCAACAATTTCCACGATCTATTCGATTTTGTTTAGAAGGAATTGAAAAGAATGTGAAAAAGGTTTCTTCTGAGGATTCCAAAATCACTCCAAATATTGCCCAAGATACTGTTGGAAAAGCATTGAAGCATATCGATGATACTACAATGGCAGTTGTTTTTAAAGGTGGATTTCATGAATACATAGACAATGTTCAAGTTCATCTAAATGATATAGGCAATTCGTTACACGAAAGGTTCTTCAGGATATAATAATGTCAATCAAAGTCGCACTGACTCATCGTACAACTTATCAATATGATAAGGAAATTACTCTTTCTCCACATGTGATTCGCCTAAGACCAGCTCCACATTCAAGAACTCAAACACTTTCTTATTCACTGAAGGTTCTCCCTGAGGATCATTTTATCAATTGGCAGCAAGATCCTTTTGGGAATTACCAAGCTAGATTTGTTTTTCCAGAGAAAACAGATAAGTTTGAAGTAAAAGTTGATTTAATTGTTGATATGCGAGTATATAATCCCTTCGATTTTTTTATTGAAAGTTACGCAGAAGAGTTTCCATTCAAATATACTAAAGTCCTAGAGCAAGAATTAGCTCCGTATTTAAGTAAGCATGAGCCAGGTCCATTACTTACTGAATATATAAAAACTGTTGATTTAACACCTAAAATCACAATTGACTTTTTGGTAGAATTGAATCAAAAAATTGCTAACCATATAAAATATATTATCCGAATGGAACCTGGTGTTCAAACTTGCGAGACCACATTACAAAGTGAGATGGGCTCTTGTCGAGACTCTGCCTTTCTCTTAGTTCAAGTCCTTCGTCATCTTGGACTTGCTGCACGATTTGTATCTGGATATTTGATCCAATTAAAGACAGACGTGGTGCCTATTGATGGGCCTCCTGGTCCTTCTGAAGATTTTACAGATCTACATGCTTGGGCTGAGGTATTCTTGCCAGGTGCTGGTTGGGTTGGCTTGGATGCAACATCGGGACTAATGGCAGGTGAAGGACACATTCCATTGGCATGCACCCCTGAGCCAGAATCTGCTGCTGCTGTAACTGGCTTTGTAGAACAAACTAAAACTGAATTTGATTTTGAAATGGTTGTTAAGCGACTTTCCGAAAGTCCAAGAGTAACCAAGCCATATGCGGAAGATGATTGGAATAAAATTATTGAATTGGGTTATTCTATTGACGATCGAATTAAAAAGAATGATATCCAACTAACAATCGGTGGTGAACCTACTTTTGTTTCTACAGAAAACCGAGAGTCTGAAGAGTGGAACTTTGGAGCCTTGGGTGAGAATAAATTTAAAATTTCTGAAAAATTGATTCGTGATTTAGAGAGTCAATTCTCAAAAGATGCATTGCTGCAATATTGCCAAGGGAAATGGTATCCTGGAGAATTAATTCCTCGATGGTCATTGAATTGCTATTGGAGAAAAGATGGAGAGCCTCTATGGAAAAATCCAGATTTACTTGCTAACGATACTACTCCAAAAGGATATGGAATCGCAGAAGCTGGTATTTTCTCAAAAGCATTGGCAGAAGAACTTAGAATCAGTTCTAATTTTTTATTACCTACTTATGAGGATATAGTCTACTATCTTTGGAAAGAAGGTAATTTTCCAGACGATATCGAAGAAAAAATAAAACAGTTCAATGCGTACGAAAAATCCGAAAGGGGAAAACTACTCCATGTCCTCGAGAAAGGACTAACAGAAGTTGTTGGGTATGTTCTTCCTTTAGAATATGACTTTGTTGATGATAGATGGATTTCTAATCAATGGACTTTTGGAAGAAAGAAATGTTATCTTGTTCCTGGTGATTCACCTATTGGATTTAGATTACCACTTGATTCAATTAACGGCAAATTTGTTCCGCAAATACCAGAAGATCCCTTTAATAAAAAAGGGAATCTTCCATCTAGGAGAGAATTAGAGAGTAAACGAAATAAGCATTCCATCTATGACAAGCCCATACCAGAGATCAGATCCAAATCTGCTTTATGTATCGAGCCAAGAAAAGGGAACCTAAGAGTTTTTCTACCTCCACTTTTTAATCTTGAGACATTTTTAGAACTGATAGTAGCTATTGAGCAGACTTGTGAAAAAACAGGTTTGTCAATTATCATAGAAGGTTATGATCCGAGCCGTGACACGAGACTTGAGAGATTTCAAATAACGCCAGATCCAGGTGTAATTGAAGTCAATCTTCATCCTTCCAGTAGCTTTAAAGAAATTTTAGAAAAAACAGAAATTATTTATGATTCAGCTGAGAAACTCAAGCTTACTGCCGAAAAGTTTATGTTAGATGGCAGACATTCTGGTACAGGTGGGGGAAATCATATAACCGTAGGGGCTTCTACGCCAGCAGAAAGTCCATTTCTTAAAAGACCTGATTTACTGAGAAGTATAGTTGCTTATTGGCAAAATCATCCAGGTCTTTCCTATCTATTTTCTGGACTTTTCATTGGACCTACTTCTCAATCACCAAGAATAGATGAAGCAAGAATGGATTCCTTACACGAATTAAATATTGCATTCCAACAAATTGATGGTAAGGAAAATGTTTCTCCTTGGTTAGTAGATAGACTATTTAGAAATATCCTTGTTGATATTACAGGGAATACACATCGTACCGAAATTTCTATAGATAAACTTTTCGATCCTGGTTCGGCATCAGGTAGACAAGGTTTGGTGGAGTTTAGAGCATTTGAGATGCCTCCTCATTTTAAAATGAGTGTAGTTCAGCAAGAGTTAGTCTTAGCTATTCTGGCAATGTTCTGGGAAAAACCTTATAAGAGAAAGCCGATTCATTGGAATACTAGCCTACATGATAAATTTCTATTACCTCATTTCGTTTGGACAGATTTTTCTGAAGTCCTGAGTGATTTGAGAGAAAATGGTTTTGCATTTGAAGATAGATACTTTGATCCCTTCTTTGAGTTTAGATTTCCAGAATATGGAAAGTTAGAAGTAAATGGAATCCAACTAAAGATTCGTATGGCATTAGAGCCTTGGAATGTTATGGGGGAAGAGACTAGTTCGTTTGGAACATCCAGGTCAGTAGATGCTGCTGTTGAAAGAATGGAACTTAAAGCATATGGATTAAATAGCGATAGATATATGATATCTTGCAATGGCTTTCAATTGCCTTTGCAATCTACGCATAACATAAATGAATATGTTGCTGGAGTCCGATTCAAAGCTTGGAATCCAACATTTACTTTGCATCCGAATCTAAAAGCGCAACAAGATTTGATTTTTGATATTTATGATACTTGGAACCAACGTTCTATTGGCGGCTGTACCTACCATGTTTCCCATCCAGGCGGAAGGTCTTATGAAACTTTTCCTGTAAATTCTTTTGAAGCAGAATCTAGAAGAATCAATCGATTTTGGACTCATGGTCATAATGCTGATAAGTCACCCCAGGTTGTTCCAAGAAAAGTCGAAAATTCGAGTTTTCCGTGCACTTTAGATTTACGAATGTTGTAGGATAGAAAACTTAGTGATTGTGGGAAACTCCTTGGAACTTGAAAGTATATTAAAATCCTATAATGCTTCCTCGGAAATATATGATGAATTATTAAATCCAGATGGAACTGTTCGTTCCAAGTATTCTTTTATCCTCAAATCCTTTCAAGAAATGGGTTCTCATGAGCTCAATAAGCGTAAAATGGACGCAGATCGCATTTTGCAAGAGAATGGGGTTACGTATAACATTTACGGGGATAATGAAAAACAAGAAAGAAACTGGTCTCTTGATCTATTCCCAGTATTAGTAGAAAGCAGTGATTGGCGAAAATTAGAGCGAGGCTTAGACCAAAGAGCTGAATTGCTCGATTCTATTCTGAAAGATGTTTATGGTTCTCGACGTTTGGTCTTAGAAAAAAGAATTCCTTCTGAACTAGTTTTTGGTAGCCCTGGATTTTTGCGGCCTTGTAACGGTATGTTTAGCACTATCGGTTTATCCTTTTTTGCCTGTGACCTTGTTCGAGACAAAGATGGTGAGTTTTACGTCATTAATGATCGAATCCAGGCGCCATCTGGATCAGGTTATTCTCTTGAAAATAGGATCGTACTATCTAGAATCTTTCCAAGTATTTATAGAGATTCTAATGTTCACAGAGTTGCTTCTTATTATCGTTCCTTAAGAAAAAACCTTCATAATTTATCGGGCGTTAAGGGAAGAGATCCAGTTGTTGTGCTTTTGACTCCAGGGCCAGGTAACGAAACCTTTTTCGAACATGCATATTTGGCGTCTTATTTGGGTTATACTCTAGTGCAAGGCGAAGACCTTACCGTTAGAGGAAATCATGTATACATGAAGACAGTTGAAGGTCTTCAAATGGTAGATCTTATACTCAAACGAGTTGATGATAATTTTATGGACGCCTTGGAACTTAAGGGCGATTCTTTGTTAGGTGTACCGGGTTTATTGGAAGTTATAAGATCGGGAAATGTCCAAGTAGCCAATCCGATTGGCTCATCTATTTTAGAAAATAGGGCTTTTACACCTTTCATGAATGAGTTATGTCGTTTTTATCTTGGAGAAGAATTAATTCTACCAACTGTACCTAGCTATTGGTTAGGCGATAAAGATTCATTTGAAAAAGTAAAATCAAGATTGAATCAATTTATTATCAAACCAGTATTTCCTAATTCTAACGAGCATAGCTACTGGGTTGGAAATTTATCTGAAGAAGAAGTTCATAAGCTTACTCAAAAAATCAATAAAAGCCCTAATTCTTGGATTGCTCAAGAAATACTTCCATATTCTACAATTCCAATTTTAACAAATGATGGATTGGTTCCAGGCAGAGCAATTTATCGAACATTCACAACGGCATCTGACAATGGATTTCAAATTATGCCAGGTGGTTTAGTTAGAGTAACAACAGATCTAAATGAAATATTTATTACTAGCCAAAGAGGTGCTTTTAGTAAAGATCTATGGATTCTTGCTTCAGAATCTCAGAAAGAAGAATCACTTCCTACCTCAACCCAAGAAAAAATTGAAATTTCTAGAGCAGCTGTTGGAGTTCCAAGTAGAGTTGCGGACAATCTTTTCTGGTTTGCAAGATATTCTGAGCGATCTGAAAATAACGCAAGAATATTAAGAGAAGCAATAAATGGTATATTAAAATTTGAAGATGGTTTTGAACTTAATTCATTACATGGTTTACTTCAACTTCTAACTCACTTAACTTCTACATACCCAGGTTTCATAGGAGATGATTCAAAAGAATTACTTTCTAATCCATTTTCTGAAATCCAAAGATTAATGTACAACCCGACTTACCAAGGTAGTATGGTTTATAATATTAATTCCTTAGCAAGTTCAGCAAAAAATGTTAGAGATAGACTTTCCGACGATACTAGAAAAATTATTAAATTATTAGAATCGCGGAGTAGCGTTTCCTCCTTTTCTTATGATACTATGTTAGAAGATATTTTTCAAAATTTGATACATCTATCTTCTCTTACTGGGCTAGCTTTCGAAAATCTCAGTAGAGAATCAGGATGGTATTTTGTAGAAATAGGCAAAAGACTTGAAAGATCACTAAACCTAATTAGAGTCATGCAGAATCTAATTAGTTTGAATTTACATTATGATAAAAATGCGCTTGAAAGTGTTTTGAATTTTAACGATATTCGTATAACATACAAAAGACGATATCGCTATAAAATGGAATTGGAACCCGTATTTGATATCTTACTTTTTGATGATACTAATCCAAGGTCTCTTAACTTTCAAATAAATGAGCTTTATGAGAATATCAAATACTTACCGAATAAGGATCCTAAAAAATTCTATCCTGAAGATAGACAGGTTCTGGAAATATATACATCTTTTAAATTAAAAGATATGTTTTTGTTTTTGAATAATGGTAATCTATTAGAATTAGAATTCCAAGATTGGATTACAGACATACAGATGAAGTTAAGAAATCTATCTTCGATCGTTTCTGATAGATACTTCAATTATACTGAGAACCAAAGATTATTAGGAGAAAGTTTTAGTGCCTAATTATAGAATTATTCATAAAACGATTTATACATATGCAGATTTTGTATCCCATTGCTTGAATTTGGCGCATATGTATCCATTAAATAATGCTCATCAAGAATGTTATAGAACATTTATTGATGTTAAGCCAAGACCTTCTGTTTCTTCCTTTAGAAAAGATTACTTTGGTAATAATTTATTTTTCTTTGCCATTGAAGATTCTCATAATCAATTAGAAGTTACTGTTGAATCTTCAGTTAAGACAAATGTTCCAATATATTCTTTGTTTTCTAGATCTTGCCCTTGGCAAGATGTTTGGGATCGTCTTGAATCTTCCAAATCCAGAGCAGATATAGAGGCAATTGAATATACTTTGCCTTCATCCTACGCACCATATAACTCTCATTTTGCGGAATATGCGATGAAATCATTCCTTCCAGGTAAATCCATTTTGGAAGCTGTATTTGATTTTACTTTGAGAATTTTTCAAGAATTTAAGTTTGATGCAAAAGCTACAACAATTGTTACACCTTTAGAACAAGTTTTTGCACAGAAAAAAGGGGTGTGTCAAGATTTTACCCACTTCGCTATTTCTGCTTTGAGAAGTATAAAAATTCCAGCTCGTTATGTCAGTGGGTATATAGAGACACATCCACCAGCAGGACAAGAAAAATTACAAGGATCTGATGCGACTCATGCCTGGGTATCTGTATATTGTCCCGATCAAGGTTGGGTAGATTTTGATCCAACAAATGGCAAATTCATAACTGATGAGTATATTATGACCTCAGTTGGACGTGACTACTCAGACGTATCACCGCTTAAAGGTATACTTTATGGCGGTGGAAAGCATAAATTAAAAGTGGAAGTTGATGTACTACGCGAAGATTATTAACAATTAAATCTATTTTACGATTTAATCTGGAAGAAACCAATTTTTTCTTTTAATGTTTCCGCAAGATTCGATAGACTATTAGACGTGGCTGTCATTTCTTCTAATCCAGCTGCATTGGATTGCGTTAAATCATTGATGTTATAAATAGCCTCAGCTACTTCATTGATTGCAAGTTTCTGTTCTTCCATAGAAGTTCGGATTGCTTGAGAAATTTCATTTACCGAGTTTACTTCCTCATTAACTTGATCGTTGATTTTCAATTGACCTTTAGTTTCTAATTGAAGTTCGTTAGTTAATATATCAAAAGAAGAAATACTTTTTATAATATTTTGAATTAGAAGAATAGTTGATTCTATTATTCCCATTCCAGTTTCTATATCTTTCTCATTTGTTTGAATTAATGCACCTATGTCTTTAATTGACTCAGCTGTTTTGTCTGCTAACTTTCCTATTTCATCAGCAACTACTGCAAATCCTTTTCCATAATTGCCTGCTCTTGCAGCTTCAATAGCTGCATTTAATGCAAGTAAGTTGATTTGTTCAGATATTGATGTAATTATTTCAATAACTGAAATAATTTCTTTGGATGAATCTCCAATTCGAACAATACTATCTTGCATTTGATCTAAAGACTTTTGACCTTTGTTTGCTTCCTGCGTTATCACCTTAACCTGATTAGATGCTCCTTCCGAGCTAGACTCAAAAGCCGTTAGGAATTGAAAAAAGCGGAACCCGTCCATAATATAGTTTTGGACAACAAAATCATAAAGGGGTTCCACCAATGAAAAATCAAAACAAAACCACATCCAATAGTCAA
>Ga0210043_1000856_pt1 | contig 30271 bp, 36 predicted proteins | sample CryGeymet201501t_FD_183990 | JGI IMG/M metagenome (GOLD analysis project Ga0210043, IMG submission 183990) | Groundwater microbial communities from Crystal Geyser aquifers in Utah, USA - Crystal Geyser metaG 2015-01t (SPAdes) (version 2) | ecosystem: Environmental > Aquatic > Deep subsurface >... | reverse complement strand
TAAACACCTGAGGATGTCGTATCAGCGGCTCCTGCCCCATCATAGAAACGAAGGGAAATATACAAAGCCTCATCGCTGGCGATGAAATCCATGATTTCCATTCCATCATTTGCCAAAACTCCAGGATGGACAGTATTTTCCCATTCTCCGATTTTGGTCCAGGTTGTGCCTGTAGAATATCGATATACTCTAACCTTATTGTTCACACTATCGTCGGTCCTGACCGCCAAATATAGATTGCCACGGTATGAGACCAATTTACGGCACACAGCGCTGTCCAGCGTTGAAAAATCACCGACGCTGGCCCAAGTGGTCCCCGAGCCGCTATATTTGAAGACCTGTTCGCCTGCGGCGGCGTAGAGATAATCCTGATGGCTGACCATCGAATAAATCGTCTTTGTGCCATGGGTGAAGGTTAGAGAACCGATGGAAGTCCAAGTCGTAATTCCATCAAAAACCCTGACTGTTGGAGCGGTTGCATCGTTTCTGGACTCTCCAGCATAAAGGATTTCGTTGTGATTCGCTAAGGCATTGACGGTTTGGCCCGAAAATATAGCTGTTCCAACGGCAACCCAAGTCGTCCCGGTTGTCCATCGTTTGACATCATCCTCATGGGACGCAAACAATTTGGCATCAACACCGATCACATCAGTGATCAGGTTAGCAGTATTGAAATCTGCTACAGTATTTAACGCCGTTGTTGTTGGCGTTACTGGACCGGTTGTTGAGCTTGAGGTTCCTCCAAAATCTGCGATTCTGTATGCGCCACCGGAATAAACTCCCTGTCCGCCGAAACGTTCGGCTACGACAGCAGACATCGCCATTCTGGCGACAACATTCTGTTTTAAGTCGTCTGCGTCAACATACCCAACGCTTGGCTGATCTGGAATGACGTTGCCGCCAAATCGCTTATCCCATTTGGAGAGTGCCATTCTTTACTCCATTACTCCATTATTTACATTTGATGTTTTCTCCATCTTTGCCATACTCATCCTTTATATGGTTTCTACTTTAATCTCAGCCACAATCTCCTCCTCATCATCATCATTGTTCTAATTCAGTAAGTCTATTAGCTAACTGCTGAATAGCAACCACCAACATAGAAATCATAGCACCTAAATCACGGTATTGTTCGACGTTTTCGCCAACCTTCGTTTGTTCTATTAAAGTCTTTCCATCCTTTACTAATTCTATATCTTCAAAGACATCTACTACTTTATCTTTCCTTGCAAAGTTCGGCAGAGTGCTATGGTCTATCTCTCCATCTTTTCCTTTGATTGCCATAATCTCTGCGACAGCATCCCCTTCGTAGAATGGCGTTCTGTCTGTGAACGACAACGCTGAACAATCCCCGGTGATATAAACATTCCCAGTTGGCAACAACTTCAATACAACGTCAGCTAAAGTGTTGCTATAAAACCACATCTGGTCAGCATTACCACCGCCAAGTCCTGAACCATTGATAATTTGCTGCCAACCAATTGTCCCTACATCCCATTTATACTTAGCCTGGGCTGATGCGCCAGTACTAGTATTCGTGAATTGGAAATTGGCTTCATCATTGAGGTTGGCAGATATAGTCAGGAATTCGCCAGCGGCTGCAACATTTATCTGAGCCTTTGAGCAGTGGAAGGCATCATCAGTCTTGAGGATATCTGCCGCTGAACGGTAAAGTGTAACATCTGAGCCTAGAAGTAAACCACCAACTGCTGTGCCTGCTGTACTCGTTAGATTTAAAGCGGAAGCTGAACCTGCAGCTAGCTTGATTCCATTAGTGGTATCAAAAACCATAGATGCCGAGTCAATTAACTTTCCACCAGTTGTGGAGTATGGAATACGAGTAGCTGTTAGGTTAGAGAGCGAAAGACTAGCAAAGGTAGGGGCGGAGGTAGTGGCAATATCCTGGGTAGTGTTCAGCTGATTCGCTGTAATCTTTAGGTTAGTGGTGTTGTAGTCTACCGCTGCCGTGGGGTTAGCGAAGACGAGACCATCACCCCAAGTTATACCAGTTCCCAGTGAGAGTGAGATACTAGCAGTGCCAGTGAAGGTGGTGAAAGCCGAAGCGGTAACAGCACCAGTTCCTATCAGCAGACCATTAGCTGGGATAACCCCGTTATCCCTAACTTGTAGGAGTACATCCGTCCTCGAACCTTTCGCTGGATAGTCCGAGGTATAGTTCGTCGAGTCTAAGTCAATCACGGCCCACAAGTATCCGGTACCAGTGGTATATGCAGAGAAGTCTATGGTAGCGTTAGCTGTCGTGTCAAAAAGCCAGACCTCTCCCGCATCATCTAACATCATCAGACAGAACGGAGGATAACTTGTCCCTGTTGGTAAATCAGCAAAGACTAGCGCTCCACCACTAAGGAATCCCTCGGCATTATCATAAATGCGGTAAAGTGACCGAGCGATAGCAATCTTCTGGCGTATAACCTGATTAAGGTCGGACGCGATAACAGTATTATCCGCAGCTGATGTAAGATTAAGTCCTATCCTAGTTGAGTATGCCATTTTATACCTCGTCTGGTCCTATAGATAGCCAATTCCTAGTGATTATGGTGTAAATGAATCCCACGCTGTCAGGTCCTGCTGAGAGTCATTAGTCGTCCATTGGGACCAGGTGGCTGTAGAATAGTCCCACATCCCCAGCTCAACATCTCCAGTAGTCCGTTCCGTGATATAGAGTGGCAGTGGGTAGTCTTGGGAACTATTAAGGTAAGGACCCTGCCAATCCTCCGTCCACCCCGTCCTGTAATAACCCGTTAAGGTGGAGGATAGAGTACCTGCGGTGGTTGAGAAACCAGCTATAATCTCTGCCCCATTAGATAGTCGGAGCTTCTGGATATTGTGGAGGTTATAGTCCCCAACTTGGGTGTGATATTCTGTAAAGGTTCCCCCTAATCTGTCGCTCCCTTTATAGGAGAAAAAGTCTCCATCATTAAACCAATTCACAACCCAAGTACCATCATCGTGCTGCCATAGCCAGGGCTCCACATAGCCACCACTTATAGTGGCGATGGTTGTTGTACTCCCTAGACTGTTACAGAAAGCAACAGCGGTAGTTGAACTGGTACCATAATCTGGGTCCCCAACTACCCCACATGCACCTAGGTCAAGACGGCCATCAAAGTAGAAGTCAGACATCGGGAAGGTGTAACGGTATGATGTAGATAGCAGGTCATCGTTTGCCCAATACCTCAACTGCTTTAAGTTCTCCGACATATTGTCCGTGTAGGTGGACGAATAAGACAGGGAGGTAAAGGTGTTGGATATATTAGCGTCCCACCGATTACGATACCCAAGGACAGTGGGGGTACGGGGACCCTTAGCTAGTAGTTGGTGGTCTACCGCACACTGGGTGAAGTTATTTCCGAAAGTGTCGATGGAGTACAGAGTAGTGTATTTCTTCCCCCACTGGTAATCATCCCAAGTAGCTTGGTCCGTTGTGTTGTCCTGCGCCAGGAACTTAGGGATAACATTAGCGCTCCCTTCAGTGAATCCCGTCTTAGCTACCCACTCGGAGTCCTCACTTTGACGAGAGAAGAACTGCAACACATTACTACTACCTGAAATAATACTGCGGAAGACTGACTCCGCCCCAGTTGGGAAACTAGTGAACCCTCGCCCTGGGTACATAGACGGAAATTGGTAAGTCTGACTCCATGAACCTGAGAGTGGAGCCACGAGGCTACCCTCGGTATCAGCCACCACCCCGTCCTGTAGGTCTACTAAGTGAGCTCCACCACTGTACCAATAACCAGTCTTCAATATTGCAGGGTGTGATAGCCGGTTATCATAAGTAACCGCTGTATTAACTTTAGTTAAGTAAGCACTATCATCTGTCGGGGTATACCGTGACCATGTAATTGAATTAATCTGTGCAAATGTGTCACCGTACCAATAAGAAGCAGACTGTGTCCCACCAGGGTAGACTAATGATTGTCCCCCCTGATTGAAGATTGAAAGATTACATGAAATGATGGAGAGGTCCGGCTGCAGTTCGTGGATACTTCCCTGGTCCGGAGTCAGTGGTACTGTCTCGGTGCCAACTAATCCCCAAGGTATGAAGGAATCACTATCCGCTAAGTCCGGGAACAATTGAGTAGTCAACGTCATACCGTTGCAGCTTATAGTAGTGTTGTTCCCATCAATGTATAAAGTCAGTAGGATATTATCATCTGACTCTGTCCCAGTCACAACCTTCGGGAATTTATATCCATACTGCGTCAGGTAGCCGTAGGGGTATGGACTGTTCGCCTGCTGCTGGACCCCTTCCCCAGATAAAGGCCAAACGGCCCTATCCATGTACAAGGGTCTACCCCAACCTAAGTAAGCCCCCGAGGCGTCAGGAGTCAGTGTTATACCAGGGTTAGATTGAACAGGTGGCCAGTACTTAGAGCCAGCGGCGTAGGTCATCCCAAACTTACCACACCCATAGGTGACCTGCAGACTCTTCCCTTGGATAAAGAATACCCACTCAACTCTAACGATGTGGTCACTAGAGAGCCAATCGAGGTCAATCAGGCATTGGATTCCATTCATAATCAGCCTACTACGTGACTCCCACCAACCTTAGAAATACCGACTAGGAACTTTACCTGCCCGCTACTATTCGTCCCTTCTTCGACGGTAATAGGAGCACCACTATCTAGAGCATCTAGTAAGCTCTGAATATCCTTATCACTGGACAATATGGAAGTCTTGAATGCTTCTCCGTCCTGTTTCCTTAGATTAGCGAGGATAGCAGCCCGTAGGTCATTGATTCGCTCGACAGCCATTAAAGCACCTCAGTTTCGTAAGTGCATGGGTAACGCCTAGATAGAGGACGAGCAAGACCATTCCCACCGTCTGCAATATTAGCGGAAATTGATTTAATCCGTAGGAGTAAGTTAGTGGCCCCAGTCTCTCCCCCAGCAGCAAGAGTCACAACATCCCCAGGGTAAATGTTGTACTGAAGGTGTGAATCTATCGAGAGCCCGACATCGAACCTAACATATTTGTGGAATAAGGCATACCCTACAAGATTAACCAACCCCTGACTATTCCAAGCGGGATTGATGGCTATCAGTAATCTTCGCCGACGAATGTAGAGAGGGTCAGAGGTGTCCTGCCAACTCGGAGGGTAGCGGTAGTTTGCCACAAATACCTCCCCCTTTGTCTTCGTCCCCTCCCCTACATCTACACCACCACCAATAACGTAGATATCATTGAAGAACTGCCTATCATTAGCAATGACTCGCTGCGGTGTGTTATTACCACCAGCGGAAGCCACAACTAGAGCCGTAGCTTGCGTACTATCAGCTCGGACAATTGTGCCAACTGTTGCATCACTTAAAGCAGTGATAAAGAGTTTCACATTACCTGTTCCGTCATCCTTAAAGATAAGACGGTCATCAACAGCATAGAACTCCTCAACATCCTTGAAGACATCTAGGACGGATTGACCTATTGAAGTCTTGAGGGTTGGTTCCTTTCCTATCTCTCCAGACGGCAAGGGTTGGGAAGCAGTGAGGGTACCTATTGACATCTCCGTCAAGGTGGCTAGCCCCATCTGGGTGCCGAGTAAACGGTAGACATCCTCCCTTTCCATTCCGTCCAAGTCGTAGGAACCGGTGAAGACGGAGAACTCAGCATCCCGCCACCGACTCTTAACTGAGACATCATACTTTATGTAATAGTCAGATGTGGAATGGTCTACGAACTTACTACCTTGTACCTCATCAATGAATCCGTCGAAGCGGATGTAGTCACCAACCCCAGTATCAATGTGCCACTGACACCTACCATTAAGTTTAGGCCAGTCAACATCATCAAAATCAGTTCTAGCACCTAGGACGGAAATAGAGAGCAGGGACTTATCATCTTCCTGACTCCTTGTCTCCCTCAACTTCTCAAGGCAGAATCGGCTATCCGCTACAATATCTACCGCTGAGAGTCCATTAGATTGAACCACTGGGTCCAGTAGGAACTTTAAGTGAGCAATCGTAGCGGCACGTTTCGTTGATAATGGAAGGGTACCGTCTGTAGGAGCAGTGATTACCCAAGTCCAGCGGTACTTACTTCCTCCGTTACCGTCCCAAACATTATCGTCTCCATTGTAGATAGTGAGAGCGGAAGTCCAAGCAGTATCTGACCCCAAATTGTCAGGGGCATACCATCTACTATCTACTTCAAAGTTCTGGGTCGAGGTGTAACCAATCTCCGTGTAATCCTTAGACAGAAGAGTAAATGAGTCAGGATACTCGATATCACGTAGGACTACCCAAGCTGTACCAGTCCCAGTGACTTGGAACTTAGAGTTAGCCCAAGTGTAACCCACCTCATCTGTACCCCCCCCAGCCTCCTCGGGGAGTGCAACCTCTACTCTACTTGACCGCTTGATGCCAAAGACAGCACCTGCTCCAGTAGTGGGGTTCTTAATAATGAACCGCCGCTCTGTAATAGGCTGCAACCAGATGCGGTGGCTTCTATTGAAGAAGTCCTTAGCTACTAGGTTGAAGCTCCCCAAGTTGAACCACTCCGTCTGATTTGTCGCTCCTGTATAGTCCTGGTTGTACTCATACGTCGTGGCTACCGCAGCACCGGACTCATTAGAGCTTACTTCCAGCTTGTGCTTATAGATTACAGCGGAGCCAGGAACCCCTGGGTCCTCTTGGTTAGAGAACCCACCCCAGAAGAGGGAGATAGGCCGGTTGATGTAATCATTATCCGACGGTCTGAGAGGCATGAAGTCTATGTAGTAGCCCCTGCCATATTCAATGGCATCATAGGCTTCCGTCTCTAGTACCCACTCGGAAGAAAGACTCTCTGCAATGAGAGAGATTCCCTTACCAGTATCTGGTCTATCCATAACAATCATGGAGCTGCCAGTTACCGCCCAATCAGCGAGGACATCAGCATCATCCCGCTCATCAGGAATAGGTACAGGGTTAGCAATATACATCTGAGAGAGTGGTTCATAGATTATGTCAGGTACGGAATTCACTGAGGAGACATTAAAGTCCCCAGAGGCTAGGCGAACAAGGGAGACGTGCCCCTCCTCGAGCTCCTCGATTGAGGGCACATTGATGTAGACTTTGTCTGCCATTATCCTAATACCCTCTCGAGCAACCCCAAGATGTTAGCCTGTAAAGCCTCCCGTATCTTGGATACTTGACCAGAAGGGATACCCTCAATGTCCCCAGCAAATACCTGCCCTAATGTATCTGCTAGTTCCTTCCCTAAACCCTTCTTGAGGTTCTCTAAGTCCTTCGGGCTAACCCAGGGGGACGGAGTCAGACTCTCAAGGACACCGGTAGAGAATCGCTTATCTAGGAAGTCCTGGATACCCTGCTTAGCCCCACCAGATGCCAGAAGTAGCTCCTGCCCAAACGAGAGCTTGGACTGCTTCTCCTTCTCCATCCTAATGCGCTGTTCCTGTATTACTAGAGCCTCCGCTAGTTTCCCCTGGTTCTTATAGAGTTCTTCGAGGGCCTTCATCCTTTCTATTACATCATCGAAGCGGGAGAGGCGAACCTCCATAGACTCCTTAGTCAACTCTGAGATGTTGTAGTAGGATTGAGCAAGCCTCAATTCCTTCTGCATCTTAGAGATTTCGTCTTCCTGCTGAGCCTCCTTGTCTGCTTTGAGAGCAGCTTTCTTTTCAATCCTTAGAGACAGTAGGCTGTTCTGGTAGACCTGAGCAGCAATAAGGTCATTTGCTTTATTGCCATCCATGAGAGCGGCTCGGTACTCAGCCAGTGCTAACTTCCGCCTAGTATTGAACTCTTCCTCAATATCCTTGACGGTAGAGTAATAATCCACTAGAGCCTTTAGTGACTCTAAGTAGTTCCCGACTGATTTACTCCTAGTCTCGAATGCTTTAGTGGCTAGGTCAGCTCTACTTAGGAGTTCCTCAGCTTGGATATTAGACTCGGCAGTCTCTCGAGCTCGTTTAGCATTAGCCAAGTCAGCAGACATTTGAGGAGTTAGTACTCCATTGTTAGCCTTCCGCCGCTCAGCTACCTGCTTCTGGATAGACTCCTCTTCCGCTCTAGCTGCCTTAAGTCTAGCCTCCCTTGATTTCCGCTCTTCCTCTAAGATGTTCTGAGTCCTAACAGGATTGCGGTAGTCTTGGTCACCATGTCTGGCAGCATCCAACTGCTCCGCTGCTTTGAATAACCCAGCGGTAGCATCAGCCTTAGTAGCGAGAGATTGATTAATGGAGGCGATGCGCTCGAAGTGATTCCTAATATTACCGAGAGCTTCTTCTAGTTTACGTAGAGCCTCGGCCAACTTCATAGTGTTGAGGGTCTTCAGTTCTACAGGGTCACCTAGGGAGGCAATGTCAGCCTGCCGGGCAATCAGTTCCTGTTGGATGATTTCCCGCTGCTTCTGTAACTTCTGGACTAGAGCCTCATCCCCTACTTCTACCGCTAGGCTCATCTGAGCATCGATGTTTCTTAGTGTTGCCTCGGAAAGTTTACGGAGCTTCTCGACGTTATCCTTGAAGGCGGTGAGCTTCAACTCAAACATGGCGATGTGACGCTTCCGCACCGCTTCTTCCTTCGGGATAGTACCTTCTAGGAGGTCCTTCTGATACTCCATCTCTATCTGTCTAGCTTGAGCGGAGAACAACTTGCCAGACGGAGAAGACCCCGCAATCATCTTAATGCCAGCGGGTGACATGTTATCGATTAGCTTGGCTTCTTCGATTATCTGAGCATTCTTCGACATCTGGATTTCGAGGATACGGAGCTTGAGCATCTTCTCCATTTCCTCTCTCTTCTTCTTTATCAGCTCGAGTTCTTCCTCGGTCTGGGAGACTCTATCTCTTGCAGCCTGAATCTCTGCATTGCTGATTTGTACCCCGGCAGCTTTCTGTCCTTCCAGGAAGCTGACCTGGTCACGATAAACCTTCAGCTGGTCCTTAAGTTTAGCAATAGCCTCATCCTCCAGAGTATTGCGGTCCTTCAGACTTTGGACAAGTTGTTCGAGAGAAGCAACATCAGCACCTGCAGTATCTAATCCAGACGGAGCAACAGCACGTTCCATGCTCTTTAATATATCTAGTCTTTCCTGGACTGGGGCAATCAGTCGTTCTTTCTCTGATATAGTCATCACCAATCCACGGCTTTCTAGCTTATCCCCTCTCTTTATTCTTTCAATCTTAGCCTCGGCGGCAGCAATCTCGGCATCAATTGCAGCATTGGACTTCCGAGCTTCTTCCCCCTGTGCTTGAAGTACGGACAGCTTCTCCTTCGCTACAGCAAGGTCTTCCTTAGCCTTAGCCAGAGCAGCTGGGTCACCACCGAGTGCTGCTTGGATGGCAGGATTATCTCGGACAGCCTTGTCAAGAGCGGAAGCTGAGACATCCCCCAAATCCATGTTCAATTGGTCAGGGGTAAGCTCCTTTATCTTCTTATCAAACTTCTCGAGTTCCTTGTTTACTTCTGAAAGCTCCAAACTTAAGTCAGCGGCTTGTTTAGCCATGCCCTGGAAACGTGGGGAGTTCTCGGAAGTTGCACCATTCCCCTTGACTCCGAAATCCCAATCCTCCAAACCCGGGTCTCTACCACTTAGCCATGACCATAGCCTCTTAGCCCATCCACCCCGACGCTTATCAAGCTCCTCCTTGATAATCTTGTCGTACTCTTCAATGGTTGCTATGATGTGAGCCTTACCGTCAGAGGTAACCGTGACATTCCCACCACTAGTAGCGAGTGCCTGAGCAACTTGGTCCCTTGCTCTTCCTTCGTTCTCTACATTCTGAGCTTCTGCGGCACCCCCACCTGAAAGTTGTTTACCTAAGAAGAATGCACCAGCCGCCACAGCTATTGCTGGTATAGCTGCACCAAAGAGTTTAAGAACCTTGGTGAATCTCGAAACCTTGGTGGCCGCCCCTAACGCCACCTCTGAAGCTGCTAACTCAGCGTTTGCAGCTGCTCTCTGGTTTAACATTGCACCGAGTTGAGCAGGTGGTACAGCACCAGCAAGGGTTTTAACTTTTGCTGTTGCTTTTGCAAATTCTATCTCTGCTGCTATTCTCCTTGCAGCGGCGGCAGCTGCGGCACCACCGGCGGCACCTGCGGCACCCCCACCAAGGAGATTAGTAGCTCCCTCAGAACCACCCAGCAGCTTAACCGTTACAGTAAGGTCAGCCACCGCTTGAAGTAACTCTGGTAAGCTACCACCAGCGGCTTTGGAAAAGTTAATCACACCACCAAGGAATGGGTACTTCTGGGCGAGAGAGGAAAGTCCACTCTCTAGTTTCTCGAGGGAAGGCCCGAACATTCTAGCGAAGTCAGCGGAACCCTTAGACTTAATATCAGCGAGAGTATCATTCAGACGAAATAACTGCTCATTGTACTTATCAAGGACTCTAATGTCGGCATCATTGAGAATGGGGCTTCCAGCACCTACTAATCCTTGGAAGTCCTTAGCACCTTGGGAGATAGCCTGCCGTATGAAGCTTACATCTCGCTTACCAAAGATTTGCCCAAAGATATTAATCTTCTGGGTATCACTATCCAGTTTGAGGATTTGGTCTAGTGTGTCCTTCAGTAGTGGACCAGTCTCCCGCAGGTTACCATTAGCATCTAGTAGGTTGACACCTAGGCTCTGAACAACCTTACCTGTAGCAGTCAGTCCACCCGTTGCATCAACAGTATCAGTAGCTAGACGGGTCATCAACTTCTGCAGGCCGCTTAGTCCGACACCTGCAAGGTCTGCCACATCTCCTAAGCTATCGACTTCATCCCAAGCGAGACCTACCGTGTCGGCAAGAATCTTCATCTCATGCCAAGCCTTCGCAGACTCAGCAGTCATGTTTCCAAGATTCTTGGCAACATTAGAGATGACTCTAGCACCATCAGCCATGGCCCGGTTGATATCGAGCATCAACTGCTTAGCGTTGATGTTCTTCAACTGACGGAGCTCGCTAGCCATCTTATTGACGCCACCCGCTGCGTCGCTAGCACCACTAGCAGCTTCTCGGCCACCTCCGGCTAAGTCACGGGCACCCTCTGCCGCCTCATCCTCAGCCTTCTTGAGAGCCTTTAGTCGCTCCTCAAGCACAGCGGGATTAGCTTCATCTAAGTCAAACTGTACACCTACTTTAATATCTGGCATAGGTCACCGTATCCTGTCGAGCCGCCGCTGGATTAACTTCTCAATATCTTTGAGGCCATCTTTAGATAGACCTATATAGTTGTACTTAGTCTGTAGGTAGGAAGCATACTCCACCGAGACGATGATAGAAAGGTTGGAATCTTTACTATATGAAATGGAGCCTAGTAGTTTCCCTGACCCAACTAGTGGCTGGAGTGGGTAACCCTTAGACCGCTTCACCTCTAAAGTAGAAGGAGCAAGCGGAGGATAGGCTACATCATCTATACTTCTCGAGGCTAGGATATGACGTTTGATATCATCGACAATGATTTGACCTATCTCCTCACTATTAGTGAAGTTCATAGCCTCCTTGAATTGAGTTATGAATCCGTCAATCGTCATGTCCCAACCATAGCCTGTACCATTTCATACAGGGCTTCAATTAGTTTATCGCTGACGTGTTGCTCTCGGGTCATTAGATTAAGTGCTTCACTGATAGGCATATCAACTTCTGCTAATCTCTTACCAAAGAGCGAGAAAGCAACATGGTTGAAGTTCTCCCAGGTCTGAGGCTCACTTAGAACTTCAACTAGAAGCTGACTAGCTTCTCTCTTCGCTTTATGTTCCTCGGGGTCAGTGATTGGGACATACCCGATGAGGGAGAGGTTATCCGATTCCATACAGATGATATCAATCACTGGTCCTGGGAAGTACTTCTTCAAGCGGTCAATAGCTTCAACTTCCTTCATAGAGTCAAAGCGGAAAGTCATATCCTTGCCGTTTGGTTCTGTACGACAAGCAGTAATAACCTGGCACAACTTATTGGTAAGCTCTGAGACTTCTACTTCATAGGAGAACTCTACACCCTTCTTCTGGCAGGTGTAGAAGGTGGCTAGTCTTTTAAGTTGTGAGATATCAGGAAAGGTCAGGGCATGGATGTAGCATAATATCCCTCCAGGTAATTGCCTCTCTACATAAGGAATCTTATATTCGGGGAGTTCTTCGTTACCAATATTATATGATGGGTACATAATCCAATCCATACTTAATAATGAACTCATTTCTGAATGTGATGCAGTCTTTCTCAGTCCTGAACACTCTCTTGACTCTTTTCCCAGTCTTCCCATTAAGTATAAATCCCACTTTAGAGTCGGAACTCCATAGTGGGATTTGTACTTTACCACTCATATAAGATGCTCTACTGATTGACAAGTTGGGTTAGGAGGGGAAAACCCCTCCTAACGTAAGACCTGAGGTTGGGAAAAGTTCCCTAGATTACGACGCAGCCAACGCACCAGTCGTTGGAGTCCCGCTGTTACGAGCCGAGATGCTCACCGTTTCAGGAGTACCACGGCTACCCTGGCTATCTTCCGCCGAAGTCAGCAGTACCGTCCCTGCGAACAGGGTCGTACCATTCTGACTCAAGTAGACCGCATACTTACTTGTGTTAGTCAGACCAAGGACACTGGTTGTGTCATCCGTCTGGTAGTTATACGTTCCGGATAACTCATGGGTCACAACCGACGTAAAGACTTCCTCTTCCGCTGAATCCTGGCACTGAGCCGTAGTCTGCGAGCTAGAAGCACGATACGAGGTGTTGGTGCCACAAGTGCCATCAAACAAGACCGAGCCACCCGAAGTATCTTTGATTGTGAGCCGACCACTGGTCGATACGAATTGGATACTCATATCCGTCACTCCTTAGTTGTACAGGTTAAAGTGGATTAGGTTCCACTTTCATATTAGTGGTCAGCTATGACCAGTTGAACTTTACTGTGAATTGAGCCGAGACCAACCACCCGTCAGAGTTGGTGTGTTCCTTGTCTACCGTCAGACTAGATGTCTCCGGATGAATTACTACTAGAGCTGCATCAGTAATACGAGAGCGGAGGAATGATTCCTGCCCCTTGAACCATCGCTTGATGATTCCTTCATAGAGAATAGCATCTCTCTGGTCTCCTCTGACGTAAGTCTCGAGAAGGATAGGGACGTTTTCCTCTACATCGAACTCCTGGTCTTGGCACGCTACCCTAGATATCTTCCTTTGTGTTAGGTTGATTAACATATAGGGTCGCTGTCTTACTCCAGCCTTGACGAATTGGTCATTAATCTCACTTAACTCATTAAGTCCCTCCTCTACTAGGAGGACATTCAATGGTCCTATGAGTTGCTTGACCTCATCAAATAAGTCTAGGATGTAGGTTCCTGCAGCCACCTTACTCTCCGAACAGGGTATTCAAGTCCAGAATCCCTGTCCTAGTGAAGTCATCACTACTACGCATTGTGAAGTATCTAGGTTCTCCGTCAAACTTCGGAGTGTAGTTCGTCTGCCTAGATGGAGAAGATAGTCCCATCTTGCCTTTCGCTATCATAGTCAGCCAACTGTTGGCTCTTTCCAACCAGAGGTCTGACCATTCCTTCTCCGATATGACGGAGTTCCGATAAGCTAGAGATAGAACTTCACCGATACACAACCAACTGAGGATAGTCAGTGTTTGACTCTCTAGTGGACTCTCCTGAGGTTCATAAAGAGCGAAGAGGAAGGAGTTGATATAGTCCAGGAGTTTGGGAGCCACGCTACTGACTAATTGTTCAGCTGTTCGTCCAACAGCGACTAGGAGGTCGAGGTCGTTAAGCTCCATCTCGAGACTATCCACAATTGTGTTGATGTCTAGTTCTGAGACATTAGCCATTATGACCTCCCACACCCACACATTGCCTGAGCCTTGAGGGTGTAATAGGGGGCGTGGTCTTCTGGAACTTCTACTGTTCCAATTACGGAGAGAAGGCCCAGGGAGATATAACTATCCACCTCTGGTGTTTGGATAACCTTAAAGGTCTCCCCGTTTCGTCGCTTGTAGAGGTTTCCAGCAGTTACCTGGACGATAAGGAGTTGGATGGTAGGAGCCACCTCATCAAGAAGTGGCTCCTCCATCACTGGAGCCTCGGTCTTAACTTTTGACTTTGGCATCCTTTACTCCTAGGTGGTAACGTCAGCGATGGTGCAGGCACCGTTGATTTGTTCAACAGCGGTGATGTACAGAGTACCAAAGACATCGACACCACCGTGGGAGCCCTTGAGGGGGTTCTCAACCGAGCGCCATTCGATACCGTTCATCACGGAACCGTTGGTCCACTGAACCAGCTTACCATACGAGGGGATGAACTCCGAGCTATCCAAGTCACCCGAGCTTTCGGGCATCGTGGGTAGACCGTTATTCAACAGGGCCACATTACCAGCAGTCCAGAAGTCAACGTTAGAATCCCACGCTCCGTTATTAATCTCGGTCACGTAAGAAGCTTCAGCCACGAGGATGTCCGACAGTCCGAGACGCTGCGCCACGGTACGAGTCGAGGGGATACCGATATCGAACGACATCGCAGCCACGAGACCCGCAACTAGAGCCCAAGCATCCTGACCCATCACGAGGATGTTGCCACGCATACCGGAGTTGGTGATGAGGTCGTCCTGCATCTCCTGCACACCAGCAACCACAGTACCGAAGGTGGCACCGGCAGCATCCCACTTAGTCGTCAGAGACGTGGAGTTACCACAGTTGGCGATGAGACTCAGCCCAACACTCTCTCGGACACGAAGTAGGTTACCCATCACAACGTGGACAGCTGAGGCCAGATACTGACCCGCTACATCTTCGTCCTTAGCATTAGGAACGAAAGCCCTGGCACCATAGCCCTTGACGGCATAGTCGGTCTTTGTCACACCCTGGTCAACGTACATTACATCAGATGTGGGACTAGTCCGCAGTCCAGCAACATCCAGCGCCATGTTCGACTTGTCGAACGTCTGGAACTGACCGGTCTGGTCCGGGGTGTTTACGATAGGCAGCGCCTTGGCCGCAACGAAGTTCTGTCCACCGTAACCTACGGCTAGTTCTCCGAGCACCTTAGGAGCATAGAAGTTTGCAAGGTCGCCCATAATGAAATCTCCTTAAGGGTTACTTAAGCAATACTAACAACATTAGTCGCGATGCGGACAGCGGCCAAGTCATTAGTAACAGCAGCAGCCTGAGCCAGCCCCATATGCCCCACGATGGTAGCATCGGTCGAGATGGCGGTACGAATCTGGCCGGTAGCACCAGCAGCAACCGTGGCACCAACCGCAATCGCAGCGCTGGCATAGGCGAAGTACTCGCCCTCAATCACTACGTCGAGAGCGTCACCAGGGTTGGCATCTTCCTTCGCAATACCTACCGCCTTCTCTCCACTGCCAGCGACGGCGACGTAACCAGTAGTCGTGCTCATCTTGACCACGTCATACTTCTCTACAGTGACCGCAGCCAGCAGTCGACGAACCACTTGGTCGTTGTATCCAATTGCCATAATGATGGCCTCCTTACTCAGCCGACTTCACGGCCTCTGTAGCGATGAAGCGGATGTACTCCTTACCACCAACCTCATGTCCATTATCTTCACAGTACTTCTTAGCTCGTGCCTTGATAGCATCCACGGAGTACTTCTCCTCATTAGTCTCGAGGATATAATCTTCCGTTGGAGAGGTCACGATAAGTGCCTTGAAAGCTTCGTCGGACGAAAAGAACTCCATAACCTTGCCAGCGATAATACCAAACTCACTATGGGTGGAGCTATACTTCTCACTCTTACCCTTGACAATGGTTGGGGCTAAAAGGTTCACAATAGCTGGGGGGACTCCCTTCCCTACCATAGCGACGGAGAAGGAATCCACCTCTGCCTTAATCTTCTCATCTTCTAGGAGAGCATTCCGCTTCTCGAGTTGAAGGTTCCGCTCTTCAAGTTCCTGAATGCGAGCCTCAGTCTCAGAGAACTCTTCCGTCCCTGGAAGTTGAGGCTGCTCCTCGGTTTCTGCTACAGGAGTCTCCTCTGGAGTCTCCTCGGTGGGGGTCTCGATGACTTCTTCTGTCACTTCCACCTCCTCCTGGGTCTCTTCATTTTGTGCTTCAGCCATAGTAGACTCCTGGGCCATCACAGTGGAGTAGCACTCTACACCTTCCTTAATGGCTTGTCCATTTACTGCTCCCTCACTAAATACAGCAGATTTGACGAGAGGGTGAGAGGTAAGAGTAATCCGGTTGATAACCTTAGTAGAGGGGTCTATCTCAATCGAAAGGCCACGAGTACCTTTAGAGAGATTAGAATACACCCCCTCTGGTAGATTTAGATTAGCTCGTAACGTGGGTCCGTCGGCGTAGAATCTATCTGCAAAGCCTGCATCTATAATTCCGACGGTATCTGCGTGCTCTATTGTAATCGGGACACCCTCATCTTCTTCGTTATAAATATCACTGACGAAGGAGAGAGGCATCACACCATAGGAGTTCGTCCTGTTAGCAATGGTACTAATATCCTCATCAGTATAATCAGAATAACCGTACTGACTGTACTGCCCAGCTGCGAAGACTGGCACCTCAAACTTAACTCTATTATCCATGTGTTACCTCCTGACGGGAGTTATCAAACTGTTGTCTCCCGACTTCGGTGTATGTGAGGTGCTTCACCTCTATTGATGGGTTAACGGTAATTGAGAATCCCTGCTGCTTAGCATAGTAAGAGAAGGCTACATCTTCACCAAGTAGAATGTCCCCCCACTTATGCCTCTTGGGAGAGCGGAAGAGACTGTCACGGTGTACATGCCAGAGAACTTCAAGGACGGGTCGATGAATGGCTATAAAACCAAAGCCTACAGCATCAACTTCGAACGGTTCGTCAGGAATAGGTCCCGTAGGTACCTCGAGATTCTTACCATCCCAATGGAAGAAGTTAGGTAAGAATGGGGCGTGTTTCAAAAACACCGGTGCTGATAGGATATCTCCACCCGTCTCTATAAGTGTTGAGATACCATTGGGTCCCCACGTCTCATCACAATCCACGTTGAAGAACCACTCTGCGGTACTATCTTCGATGAAGTGCTCTACCTGTTGTGCTCTTGCGATGTTGATTATACCACCACCAAGGTTGATGAAGGGCACCTCAAACTTCAAGTCAGTGTCTTCAACTCCTAACATGTATTGATAAGTGTGCTGCGTCATTCTAGCAAAGAATGGAGTAGGTACGGTGATTGTGGAGATGTTAGTGGAGAACATCACGGACTTAGGCATCTAAGCCTCCGGCTAACCCATCAGTTAATACTTCTACTGGTAGACCTACCTTCTCGGAGGCCCATTCAATGTGTGACTCAAGCGAAAGGTTGAGGAGTCCTATATCCTTAATGTCCTTGAGGATAGCAGCCCAAGTTTCCATGGACACCGGGTCTGGGTCCTTAATCTCGAAGGTACCGTAATCATCCTGCTGGCCATAGTTGAGAATGACCATTGGTTTGATGATGTTTTGGGTTAACCAAGCACAAAGGTTCTCCACCATCTCCGTTTCTGACTTAAGGTAGACATCTAAGTGGACTGTACTCTGAGCTCGAGTTGAGTACACCCCCTCGTCCACCACAAGCTTAGGAATTGTAAAGCTCAGCAGTAGGTACTTATCAAGGAGTTCGATAGCTTGGTTGAACTCATCACCAGCGGCATGAGCGGATTCAAGGATGGTAGCTTGTGCATCTTTAGGCAGCACCATTAGGAGGTCAGTGCCAATGTTCCTGTACTGGCTCTGTATTCTACCATCATCGTTACCGTCTGTTGAAATAGCTATAGAGGGAGAGCCAAACTTCTCTAAGTAGATAGCATAGAACGAAAGAAGACGGGACTTAACATACCAATAAGGGTAAACCTGAGTAGCTGTAGGGAATCCGAAGTACTCATTATACTCTGGGCGGTAAGTATAGAGAGCAAGCTGTTGAATCCCTGACTCATCATAGTAAGGAATGCTTCCATCTAAAGTGTTGACAGCAATTAAGTTATGCTGCTCATCTTCTTCCCATGCCGCTGAACCCCACCATATATCGGCTGAAGCAGTGTAGAGCTTAGCTAGGTGGACCTCCCCACCTACTGGTTCCTTAACAAGTTCGGACAAGGAAGCCCCGAAGTAGATAGCAGATAGGATGTTCTTAATGTCCCGTCGGATAGCTGGTAGGACCGCACGGTCTACATAGTCCTGAATCTTCTCGTCCTCATTATGGTAATCACCAATTCGGGAAGCAATACCTCTACGGCAGAAATCGTACCCGTACACAACGAGGGGGTCCTTCAGCAACATCTCACGATAAGTATTCAGGTTTCTCTGGGATGGTGAGAATCTGTGCGAAAGGAACTTAACATATGGCTCGTGCAATAGCATTTGAATATCTCCTAAAAGAGTCCAGCGTAGCTGGAGTTGGAGAGGATTTCGTCCCTCTTCACACTAGTACTCCCAGTGGTGCGGATGATGCAATATTGGCTGAGTGTCAGAGCATCTACACAATCATCATGAGCACCATCTGGAAACTGTAGGAGTTCCTTCTCGAGTTCTAGGTACTCTTCAGCGAGGAATATCTTCCCGGCTTCAAATTGTGGGGTCATAGCTTCTAGTCTAGCGGATTTGGATACTGTTACTTTCCGCTCTAGGAAACTTCTTCTATTATAGACGGAAGGAAGGGACTGTAGTACTTGGATGCCAGCTGCTGCTTTCTCAATGTAGACGGTAGGAGCGGAGCCCCAAGACTTAATAGTCTTCAGGAGTTGTGGGAACTCCTCCTTCACTCTGATGAAATCCACCACTCCAATGTTCAAATATTCATCTACCTCGAACTCTATACCTACTGACCAGTCGGAGGTCTTGGAGATAGTTGAGGCGCAGTCCCAAGTGATGAACCTATGAGTAATCTTCCCAGGGACCCTACCATACTTGAGGTAACTTTTTTTGATAAGTTTACCTTCAATAGGTAGTGGGTTCTGTTGGAAGAGGCATTCAAATATTCTGGGGTTCTTACTCCTCAGTTCTAGGAAGTCCTCCACTGGGTAACGTTCAGGCCAGAGGGACTCCCCACTCTCATTAATAGCAGGGACGGTAAGGATATCCCAACCTCCCTCTTTCATAAGTCTCCCGGTTAAGTCATGGTCTGACCATCTAGTAGCTAGGATGATTATATTACCACCGGCTTCTATTCTTGTTCGAGCAACGGAGTTGAACCAATCGTAGAGCTTCTGGGTGTGGTCACGATTCGAGGCTTCCTCGATATCCCGCAACGGGTCGTCTATTATTAAGTAGTCGAAGCCTAAACCAGTAGCTGCTCCTCCAACGGAAGAAGCGAAGTAGGAGATATCCTGTGTCCCTTTAAGTCTCCAGTGGGTGATGTTATCCACCCCTAGTTGGACGGAAGGAAAGACTAAGTGGTAGTAATCACTCTGTAGGAAGGTCCTAGCCTTGAAGCTATTCTCATTACTGAGTTTCTGTCCGTAAGTCATAATCCCTAACTTACAGGACTCAGCGGAGAGTTGAGCTTTACCCATTAACCAGATTGGGAACAGGTGGGAGATAGTGGTCGACTTACTTGTCCTTGGTGGCATGGCCACAATTAACCGCTGGCCATTCCCCATGGATTGGAGTCTCTCTAGCAGTGGTAGGATATGAGTAGGGATAGCCCAACCAGAGACGAAAGAATAAAAATATCCAAGGTCTCTGCGGCATAACTCTAACTTAGCTGCTAGTTGTTGGGTTCTGTCCACGGTGGATGAGTTCCTCGAGTTCCTCATTAGAAAGGGTGGAAAGGTTGGACTGTATCTCTGCCTCAATCTTTACACGGTCCCCGTACCTATCCGGGATACGCTTCGAGAGGAACCACTTAATGAAGTTCAGGTCTGGATTATTGGTATTGGTTGCTGCAGCTTGGGCTATATCGAGAACCTTCTCCGTGATGTAGTCATCAATAGAGAGCCACATCCTACGGAACTCTTCGTCTTCCTTCCTTAGTTTCCGGAAGGTTAACCAGGAGATGTGACTTTCTTCTAGAGACGACACAAGTCTAGCTGTCTGACAGTATCGACAGATGAAGGCTATCCACTTAGAGGGGGCGGTAGTGGTCCGCTCGAAGAAGCTAGCATAATCCACTAGGAGGCTAGCAACTAATTCCTTACTCTCCTCGGCGGGAATAATAGCTGAGCCCGCGTTTCCCATCATCTCACTCCTTGATTAAACGTTATGCTCGAGTTCATGGATTCTATCTTGGAGTACCTTTAGGGCTGCCAGAGCTTCATCCTTCTCCGAGGGTTGCCAGTGTTTGCTTTGTCGCATCCTATCTTCTAATCTACCTAAAGCAGTACGTAAGTGAGAGGTCTCCATATCCTGTCCAACCATCCACTTATCACCTTCTGAAAGGCGAGAGTCGATAGCATCCAACCGTTTAGTCAGCTGCGTAACAATTAAGAGAGTCTGTAGGGTTGTGTCATAGATGATATTAAGGTTTGTACCCTTAGACCCACCATTCCTAATACGTGCCCTTTCCTCCTTAGGATTACTTTCTACACCTGTAATAGGTCCACCCTTAATTGTTTTTCTTACCCAGAGAGCGAGGCCTATACCTGACGGAAGCAATATACAACAAATGAATAAGACCAACATCAATACAATCACGATTTCAGGTCTAACCTCGTTGAGTGCGCGCACAAAGTCCCCAGCACCATCCATGATATACTTAACCCCAGCGGTTATAGTCCAACGAGATGTGGACCTTTCCCCTAATAGTTAGCAAAAAGTGATGATAGATTGGCGCTACCAGAGGTTACGTCCCGGGTATCTGTAGACACATCTAGTACATAGGGCGGAAGGAGAGGAATTATTAGCGAGGGAGGTGATGACTTCTTGGTATCGTCCCGTGATTATCTCGGAGAATGGCTGCTCGAAGATATTACCTAGTGATTCCTTGGCATCGTGGTCGTAGCAGCAGAGGCAGACGTTACCCGCAAAATCGACTGGAAGCTCAATCCATTCTGGTCTAGTACAGTGGACGACGGAAGAAGATGCTGGCCAGTCCTGCTGATTCAGTCTATCGTCTAGCACGATTGGTCGAATCATAAATTCTATGGTTGAATGCCTAGCTTCGAGTTCCTTATAGTATGGTACCCGGTCCTTGTGATACGCGGTGATATGAATCACATTAAATAGTGAGGCATTTTCATCATCTAAGAGTAGCCCATTTGTCCAGCACAGGTATCGTCGTGGCCTATCAGCCAGAGCCTCCATTACTGCCTTAATCTTTGGCAGGTACATTAGCATTTCATTATAGCGAAAGAAGGAGATTAGGCCAGCGAAACCCAACTCCTCTGCTTTGTGGACGGTCTCGGTAATAACTTCTGTTGTTAGGTGATATGGTTTTCCTTGAAACCGGTCTCGACGATTCACTGGACACTCATGGTGGATTGAAGCCATATTACAACGAATCCCAATCTCGAAGTTAAGGATTTGGAGGTTCTCGAGTGGTTTACTCATATTTTCCCATAATTTTTCGCTAATTGAGAATCCGCTGTCTAAGCGGATTGAGTGCTAAAATCCCCAGGGATAATAAGGAAAGTCTCTATCTAATTGAGAATCACTTATGAGGTTGGGAAGTTCAAGGTATACCCTAACTCTGCCGCCTTCCTATCCCGTGCTCTAGCTGCCTCCTCTTCGTCCTTGTAGTATCCTAGGGATATCATCTTCCCTTGGTGGTAGATGTAAGACTTCCAGAGTCCTGTTTGACGATGAAGAGAGACGCCAAGGTAAGCCGAGGAGTAGTTTTGCATTACCAATCCTCCGGCTTACCCCAGAAAGGAGCGACGACAGGGTTAGAGGGAGGGCCATGCTTGATGCAGCGGCTGAGGACTTCAATCATCCAGCGTTGAAAATCCCTAGACTGGTGTGCCTCATAGCGCTGGTAATCGGCAAGGGTCTCCTCCACTGTTTTAACTTCCAAGATAGCCTCCCTGATGAGCCCCTTATCCGTGGTGTTACAGGACATGGTCCAATGGATATCATTGTGGTGGAAGGCTAGGCTCCGCTTACAGAACCTCAACTGTTCATAGTCTGAGTATTCGATGCAGGGTGCCCCATTTAAATGTATAACTGTCTTACGGGATAAGATGTAGGCGTCTCTATTAAATCCTGAAAGGGACGAAAGGTTGAACATTTCATCCCCATCTAGAAGTAGGACGTAGTCACCGCTAGCTAAATCTATTGCACGTTGACGGGAGAGTTCAGCATACCCTACGTGGTTGGACATTTCCCAAATAGTTGGAACTCGGTAACGTTGGAGGAGCTTAGTTGCTACTTCTCGAGTTTGGTCTTCACTCTGTTGGTCGATGATGATGATTTCATCCACTACTCCAAGGATAGAGCGGAGCATCCTCTCAATGTTTTCCTGTTCGTTTCTGACCACACTTATAAGACTAATGGAGCTCATTAAAGTCCCCGAGCGAGGAGGCAAGTATATCCCCGCACCAGATACTTGAAACCATCATCAACAGCATGAGGTAGAACCCTAGCTGCCTTACCTAATCCACCGTGTCCGATAGCGTAGACATCATCTAGTATGAGGAAAGAGCGGTCGGTAAGGTTAGGACGAGCAGCTAGGTACATTGCCTCGTGGTCTTCAATACATCCGTCGATGTGGACATCTGTAGCATCTAGGACGAGAACCTCAATAGGTCCCGAGGTAGCGAGCCACTCTTTCCCGTCAGCTAAGATAGCACTAGCTAATGGGTGCTCCCCTTGGTAGATATGATGGAGAGCATATACAGTATATGGGTCGATGTCCAGAGACGTGAGAATTGAGTCCGTGTCCTTTGCTAATTGTAGGAGATGGAGGGAGATGTGCCCGTCATATTGGTACCCTTTAGAATTATATTCCCTCGTGGCTCCTACTTCTACAATATTGGAACCATCCTTAAGGTACTTAGATAAGGTCTCGATGATATCCTTACGTACTGACGGAACACTTATCAAGTCTGCTAACATTACTCCTCCCTCATGTTAAGATAAGCGAGCTCACCATACTGCTCCTTTGCTGCTTCGTCATAGGCTCTGGCGGCTTCTACTTCTGAATCGTAACGTCCTAGGTACCTAGTCTTACCTTTATCCTTAATGAGAGCAATCCATCTGTCACCTTGTAGGTAACAACCTTTGTACTTTCTATTTCCTACTGGTCTTTGGTGAGCATGGCGCTGGGAGTGGGTACAAGGACGAAGGTTCGAGCGGCGTAGGTCTAGGTGGTCATGGTTCATGAAGAGGACAGCTTCCTCGTTTGGGTAGAGTAAGTGGTGTAGGTAAACCTTCTCACCATTCAACTTACCCATCACGTACCCATTCTTACCTAGGGACCAATTACAAAGGAGGACGGTTTGGAGGTCGTCCAGGTCTACTATAGCTACCTTACCCTTCCCCAGTTCCACTACTAAGTGGTCGTGGTGGATGGTGATAGTCTTTCCAACATTATACCTACTCATCAATTCCCTCAATAGCTATGGCAGAGATTTTCTTTATCTCTTCGATTGGTACTATCATCCCCCAACTATTATAACCGCAGTTCTGGTCTGGTCTGGTCCGCTTGACTGGGTAATTCCACTCACTCTGTAGTGTTGAGCGGAGAACAGGAAAGCGAAGAAAGAACAATCGGTCACTTTGGGGGAGGTAAATACACAACCAAGTCGCTTGGCTGGTATAGAGCCAGCCCTGCCGTCCAGTAACATCGTTGGATATCATCTCAATGAAACAGTTTCCTGTCTCGTCTGCTCTAAAGTCCGTCTTATACTCAAAGGGGTCACCATCTACTATGGCGTCAATTCCTTGGAATTGTTCTTCTATTGTTGCTGGTATAACTGATGCACCCTTAGAAGTAAAATACCTATTCAATAAACCCTCATAGGCTTGTCCGATTTTAAGCGAGGAGTAGAAATCACTGGGCATTTTCCTTTTCCACGTCTTGTAGGAATTCAAGGTAACACTGAGTTACGTGTTCTACAGTGTACCTGCCCATATAAGAGCGAGACCAGTTCAGGTCCCGCTTAGGGCCTCCGAACAGGGCTCTCAGGGTCATATAGTAGAGGTGGTCGGCACTAGGCTCACAGATTGATATGAGTGGGTCTACATCTAAACCATACTCGGGGGACAGAAGGTAATTAGAGGGGACTTGTTGTGGTGTCCAATCAACAGGGTAGCAATACTCAGGTCTTAGGTACTGAGCCATACCTGTATGGATTGGAGCCACTACTGGGATTCCCATAGCCATGGCTTGAGCTGGGCAATACCCGAACCCTTCAGCCCTGGTTGGGTAGACTACAACATCAGCGGAACGGTAAAGGTCATGGAGCTTCTCGTACGAGATATCCTTGTAGATATAATCACAATTGACGTTGCAGTCCTTAACATCTTCGAAGCAGAAGTTCCGGTAGATTGGGGAATCTTTCCAGATGAACTTAAGCTCTGTCATCCCACTGAATCTCCGCATGAGATTCAAGAAGATGTCTGGACCCTTCCTCCATGATGCACCAGCATCGTAGAGAATGGTTGGGGGTCCCGGAATCCTCTCATAATCTCTAAAGAAGATGGGATGAATTGGGATAGGGAGATTCGTGACGGGAACCGATACAGCGTCACGGATAACGTCGGCGGAATCGGGGGAGATAGTGAGAACTTGGTCACAATAGTTGTTGATGTAATCCACCCACTGCGTTGGGGCTACATTAAACTCCCAGGGGATAAGTGGAATGATTCTTGCTTTATGGTCGGGCGGAAAGATTGGGAGGGGATACTTACAAAGTAGGACGACATCTTCTTCTGTTGGAGCTGGGTGGGGCTTATCTACTAGGGAGTTGATGACTTCGGAGTACTCATCCACAATAGGTTTAGTGGTTTGGGTCCACTGCTCAATATAGACATCATAATTTAAAGAAAGCGAAGAAAGAAGGGGGCGGGCAAGTAGGGATAGGGAGTGTGTTTGAAGAACATCACCGGACCAGAAGACCTTCATTCCTTTTCCTCTAGTAGAGTCAAGATGTAATCCGCGACAGCTTGGGCTGAGATGGAGATATCCTTAAACTTCTTGACTAGCTCTACAACTCCACTGGGTGGAGGGGTTGTGAAGTCTTCAACCTCTGGTGGATTAATTAGTAAGGTTTTGACAGGTTCCGCTGGCCAGTCTTGATTAGGGGTCATTAATCATTCCTCTCTAGTTCATAGTTAGTAGTAGTTTTGCAAAGGTGGCGGCTGGTTAGAAAATAAAATCAGATAGACAGGGAACATATTCCCAAGTATAGTAGTTAGAGCTAACTAACCCTATAAGGTTTTAGGATTGAGAGCGGTGAAGGCACCTACTGGAGCTCTCAATAGGAGGCCACTCTTACGAGACCCCCACTCCTCCGAGAGTGGTCTCCCCCTTTTCTTTTATTGAATATCTATCAGGAGTTGACAGCCCAAACTGAGGATGGTAGACTAAGCTACTAAGTAGGGAGCAATAAGACCCAGCCCAGGTCTAGCTCTCTTAGATTACTTCTAGACAGAAGACTCATCAAGTAAAGATTCCGCCGAGAGCGGTGTAGCTCCGAAAGGAGCATGAGTCTCACGTCTAGAAGTAGCAAACCCACCCTGGGCCACATGGGTGGGTTTCGCTTTTATGTGAGGCTAAGGAATGAGTGTCCTTCTACAAGAAGCTGAGAGATATACTGGGGACGTTAACCCTCAAGGTATCCCTGTCTTCCTTCTAGACTCTGACCCATTAGATGATATTAACGAAGAACTGGCTACTCTCAATCTCACTAGAGTAAAAGTAGGAGGACGAGATAGAGATTGCTATCAACTATCCGCTGACCTAAGTTCTAAGGTCCAAGAGTACTTCAAGAGGACTCAGGACGAAGTAGAAAGAGCAGCGGAGAGGATAATCTCCCTGACTATGGGGATGACGAAGGAAGAACTAAGGACGAATAGATATAGATATGCTTCCTTCTATGATTACCAGTGGCATTTCTCTAATCCTGACAATGAGAAGTGGTCTCCCCTATCCTTCAATAATATAGTAGACGGATTACGTGGTTGGCATCTTTACTCCTCGCTTAACCTCCTCGCTAAGTCAGATAGAGTGTATGCCTACATTCAACCAGAAGGGAAAGTCTCAGCTATTCATCTCGATGTAGATATCCCCCACCTTAAGAAGTCTTCCTCACTCTCTATGGATTATATCCTCCATGATAAGAAGAGACGAGAGGTTAAGCAGTATCTTATTGGACAGGGATTCTATGTTCAAGACTCTCGAAAGACTGGACTCCACGCCTTCCGTCCTCTCTCATCTTCTGTAAACCCCGAAGCTCTCTCAGATTATCTCTGGAAGATGTCAGGAGATGTAGAGTGTCTCGGTGGTGAGCTAGATGCATCTAATATCACTGGTAAGCAGCTACCATTTCCTTATCTTCACTATCCTCATCAGATAATTGGAATCAATAGAATCTCTGCTCTCCCTTCCGCTCTGACTGTAATAGAAGAAAAGGAAGACGAAGAAAGGAGAGTAGTAGCTGAGGTAGAAGTTAAGAAGACAGAGGACGAGGAAGAGAATGAGATACTCCTTGCTGTGGAATCCTTCATCAATCGGAGATGTAGAGTTAGAAGTAGAACCCCATATGGAGTAGTGGATAATTGGACAGCCTTCCTATTAGCTGGTGGTCCTAGATGGTCAGGGATGACTATAGAGACAGCAGTGGAAGATGTGGCTAGGACGGCTCCCTCTCATTACTCTGATGAGGATAAAGAGCAGCGAGTGATGAGGCTCATCCCATACCTCAAAGCTAGACCTTCCATTGCTCCACCCCTAGTGACCTTTCCCCCCCCCCTCCCCGCTTATAAGTCTTTAAGTCCTAATGGCTCAACCAAGCCATTCTCAAGAGTTCTATCTGAGACTTTCTTGGAGCTTTCGAAGGGTGTATATAGAGGTAGAAATGATAAGAGAGATATGAATCTCTTACGAGTCAAGACCCTAGGATTAGCTCTAGCTTTCCTAGACTGTCAACTTAGGGGTGGTGGTTACTTCGCTCTTTGTCTCTCTAGAATCAGGAAGTGGACAGGTTACAATAAGGACAACAGTAAAGTCTCTCAGGATATTCTAGAGCATATCAGACTCTTCTTCCCTCAGCCTGTTTATGAGGAAGGAACTGAACCCCTCGTCCTCCGCTGGTACAAACACGGTAAGATGCGGAATGCTATTAATGTCTTACACCCAGGGAACGTAATGCAGGCTCTCTTAGGCGAGGCTCCTTGTTCTAGGAGGGTTACCCCTCTGAATCTGGAGGAATGTGTCCTAGAGCCTCTGAGAGTCCCCAGAGGTTACTCTCTCAGAGTTTATGAAGCCACAATGGAACAGGAGATAGAGTCATGTCAAGTCTACGAGACAGAGTCGTCGGAGGTAAAAGGTCCTGGGATGAGTATAACTTCCTCCCTAAACTCAGAGGTACCGATAAGCAGCGAGAATGGTCAGGTCAGATACGCTACGGCCTCTGGATGCAGTTCAGGGGGTTCTATCAATCAGATGACTCCCCTCTCGACGAGGCAACCACTGAGAGATTATTCTCCCTCTATTACAGCATCTTCGACAACGATGATGCCACTTGGTGGATTGCTAATAGAGAAGTGTGTCTAGGTCCTCTCGTCGCCACAGCATTGGGGTGTGGTAAACCCACCGTACCTCCATACTTTAATCCGAAGCAGATGACGGAGGAAGAATGGTGGCAGGGAGTCTCTAGGTATGAAGAGGAGAACTTCCTCCCGACTCTCATGGGTCAGGGGAATGTTTCGATTGCTCGCTCTATCCGGTACCATAAGCTCGTACTACTACGTAATCAGATTGAAACAATTAAGGAGGAGAATCCTTGGCTGGATGACTTCAATCACAATCGGTTGGATGAGGTCCTTCTTCGTCTTTGTCATAAGGTCTCACCTAAGTGGTGGATTGACCACCAGAGAGATGTCTTTGGGGCCAAGCTACCTCTCATCATAAAAGATGCCGAGAACCCTGAGGGTATGAGAAGTAGGCTCCGATTAGTCTAGCTGTTACATCATTGTGACATAGAATCTTTAGATACTCCTTCCCTATTACCAGCGCTTGCGCTAAACTAACCTATAGAGAACAAGAGGTTCTCGGGAGAGTCACATGACTGGTAAGGAATTGAAGTCAGGAGTTGAGAAGAAGGCTATGACGAAAGAAGAGGCTATTACTAAGGTGATGAGCCAGAAGCTATCGCCCGACCCAATGGAGAATTGGGGGATAGCCAAGAAGGTGGAGGAAGTCATGGCAGAGGACCAGCAGTTACTCACTAAGGAAGAAGCCATCGCTGAAGCTGTTGCTAAGGTATCTGCTGAGATTGAACGAAGAGCTCGCCCATTCTTAGTAAGCACGAGCCGTGAGAGCTAATAATGGAGAAACAGACAAGACAACCTGACATCATCGCTCCTGCTCGCAAAGTAGCGGGAGCTGATGGTAAACTATCCACTAAGCAGGTGGCGGACTTCGTAGGACGGCACGTAGCTACGGTGAGGTTTCACGCTGTTGAGGGGAGACTCCCGGGAGTAATTAAAGTAAGTAACAACTGGAGGTACCCTCTATACCTTGCCGACCCTAAGGCCTACGCTGAACTTATCGGGACAACTGGACGAGGAGCTAGGAGTTACCGCGAGCGGGGTAAGGATGCAAAAGCTAATTGATAGTCTCCTTATTTTACTCCTCTGCGTGGAGGGGTTAGTAGTGCTGGGGGTAGGTATTCCAGTCTTATGTGGACTACCACTATCCTGGCTATATCTTGGGCTTCCTCTTCCGCTTGTTAAAACTTGGCTAATGGGGTTAGTTTTAATAACCCTATGTATAGTGTACAAAGAAGGTGTCACTATATGTTCGAGATTGGAGTGGAGTTTACCTTAGTCCCAGACCCTACTTACTCTCCTAAAGTGTTACCATTAATTAGGAAAGAAGTGGTAATCATAAGGAAGGAAGAGTTCAAACTCGAGGACCATATACCACTCCCACCTCAAGGTTCTCGTGAATTCTGGAACTTGGCTGCCCGAGAATTAGGACTAGTGATAGACTAAAACAGCACACCCCCGGTGCCTAATACCGGGGGTGTGCTGCTGGAGGGGAATGGAAGGGTTACTAATTAAGAAGTTAGCCCGTAGCTACAACTTTAGGCTCCCCCTCCTCGTTCTTCTTCGTTCTTTTCGTTGGAAACCTTAAGCAAGCGTGCCAGCCCCTAAAATTATAGAGTGCCATCCGTCCTGCAACTAAGTGTCCACGAACCACCCTAGCATAAGCCACGGCTACGGTGTCATTATCAAGGAGGATACCATAATGGTCCACCTCCCCCTGCTTCCTAGCAATGACACATCCGGGCCCCACATCATCCACTATGTAATTACAGTCTCTGAGTTTGAATAGTGCCTCATGCTCAGGGGTGAAAAGGTCTAGGTACTCCTCCCCATAAACTTCATCGAGGCAGTCCAAGACGAACTGGTAACTGGACATGGGTCCTTCAGTCTGACTAAGTAATGCAGCAACATCAATTAGTTTAGACATGACTCTATTCCGTGGCTCCGCCTACTAGTTGCAGTGCTTCCCAATTAATGAGGTAGTCTTCGAGAAGTTGAGAAAAGTACCTTCTATGTATGTAATGCTTCCTAGCCCAAGTGTAAAGATTAAATCCAGGGAGTTGCATATCCTCCATAAGTTTTCGTCTATACCTTCTCGTCCCGAAGATTAACATCTAAGTCATCCTCTACTCTCATCCATTGATTCCTTAAGGGTTGAGACAGTCCATTCTGATTTAGGCATCAGCATCATCCTTAGTAATGTCCTCTCCTAGTGCTACAGTTAGTGCGTCTTCCCCGGAAGAAGTCGAAGGCGTTCTGTCAATGAACCCGTACACCGCAGAGAGAGCTGGAGCTAGTCCAAATATGGTGAGAATTAGCCACGGTACAATATCCCCAGGGTTTGATGACTGCTGGAAAGCAACGAGTCCAGCTTGGACAGCACTAATCCAAGTGAATGCGAACAGGAGCAGAGCTTTGACGATGTATCTAGAGTTCATTTCTTTCCCTTGAGCTCGTCCAGTTCTGCCTTGAGTTGCTGTACGGCGACCACTAACATCGAAATCATTGCACCTAAGTCTCTCTCTTGTTCTACAGTCTCCCCAACCTGTTTATCCTTCCTTGCAAAGTTCGGCAGAGTGCTATGGTCTATCTCTCCATCTTTTCCTTTGATTGCCATAATCTCTGCGACAGCATCCCCTTCGTAGAATGGCGTTCTGTCTGTGAACGACAACGC
>Ga0210043_1000855_pt1 | contig 30335 bp, 43 predicted proteins | sample CryGeymet201501t_FD_183990 | JGI IMG/M metagenome (GOLD analysis project Ga0210043, IMG submission 183990) | Groundwater microbial communities from Crystal Geyser aquifers in Utah, USA - Crystal Geyser metaG 2015-01t (SPAdes) (version 2) | ecosystem: Environmental > Aquatic > Deep subsurface >... | reverse complement strand
TATATTTTAGGTAAAGTGAAGTCTATCACCCCTCCTGTGGCTGCTGTTGCTGAAAACAAACTACCAAAAGGCGTTTTTTTAATCTCCCCAGCCTTTTCTGTGATGATATTATCGGGGGAGGCTTCGGCGGGGGCGTTTGTTATTTTATCAAAAAACCATTCTTTTGTTATATACGTTCTAATGTTAGCTGCATCAATTCTTAAAATTGTTGCATCAAAAGCTTCTATGACCCCTCTTCCATTTATTCTTAAAACTAAAATATCCGAGACTGAATTTGTAAGAGATAAAAAATTAATATTATCAAATGAAGCACCTGAATTTAAAATAGCTCTTATTTTTTTTATTGTATTACCTGAAGAAATAAAAGACAAAAGCATAATTCCAGCTCCATTTGCCCCAGTTAATTGATTTTGCAAATTAGCCCCCGGAAACGTGTCTAAAGTAATCCCACCCTTAAATTTTACAGAGTTGTTTGTTTCGCTTGGCAACACATCCGTTACTTGTTGTAAATTAGGTGTAAAAGAATTGACCCTCCTAACAATCCACTCATTCCCTATATTATTCCTCTCGATATACACTAATGCACCTGCCACTCCTGCAAGGGTGGATAGTCCATCTGTCGTTGGGTAGTTGATTGTCCAAGTGCTTTTGAAGCTAAGCCAAGCCTGTTGTTTATAGTCAAGACTCGGTACTCCAACGGTGTTTGGAATAGTTACCACGGTTGCTACTGTGAAAGTAGTTGTCCTGTTTAAGTCGGATAATCCTAAAGTATGCGTAGCAGATGCTATCGTTTGCGCCGGCAATAAAGAAGAAGCAGGCGGCGCTTCGGTATCGGTCAAGTCTAAAAAGTTAGCAGCAATAGCAGGGGTTGCGCTATTTCCAAACGTGCCAAGACCTCCTCGCCAATAATAGATAAATTTCTCCCCACTTCTTAATGCGGTGATGAACTTCTCCCCTTCTATTAAGAATGGTTCGTTTATATCTGTGTTGAAGGCAGTTTCTATCAGTGTTACGCCGACCTCGCCTAGTTCTATAAATAAGGCAGGATTAGACGCTGCGGTTATAGTTACTTCGCCGTTTTTAGTCAATTCTAAATATCCATCTGTAATCGATGTGACTTCTACTTCGCCACTATTCAATGTATAACTTCTATATTCAACTGCCCCCTCAGGGGTTACGAAATAGGTATAAAATACTAATTGTTGCCCTTTCAATGCGGTTACCAAACCCCCGTAAAGGTTAGTAATAGATAGATTAATTGCATCACGAACCCAGTTCATTTCTTCGAAATTAAAATCTACTCCTGCGGTATCGAAAAAGCGTAGTGAAAAGGCGTTTAAAAGAGTTTCCGAGTTTATAATCGGGTTCCTTGGATCGGTGTTGTCAACTGCCGTTCCTGTAACGGATTGAACGAAAGGCAGGTCAATATTTATAACGGTTGTATCCGCTAAAACGAAAGTAAGAACAGGATTATTATATGTTACATCGATTATATTTCCGGAAACAATCACTCCATTAAGATTTGATCGAGTAAACAGAACAGGCAACAATGCTTGTTGCAACGTTTCCACGTTTAAAAATGTGTTTCCATTAACGGTAAAATCTGCAAAATTAGTAAACGCCGCAAGTTCTAGCTTAGTATCATATACGTTTACTATTTTTACTCTACTTCCAGCAATTACGGATATGAAATTTTTTTGATAACGGATGCCGTTTATCTCAAAAGTAACTCCATCTATGTTATTGATTATGATCATTTGATTTTATTAAAATGGAAATTATTATTTTTTACTAAACATTTATCTAAAAACAACTCGTTATTTGTTCTTATTAAATATTTTTCTACAGACCTCCATAGGTTAAAAGCCGAATCTCGGTTCAGCGTATATAGTCCCTTTTTAAAGGAATAATCTACAGGTCGGCTTTCTTGTCCGTTTAACTTTTCCACCATAGAGAACGGCGTGTCTGTTGCACTCCCAAACATCGCATATCTCGCATAAACATAATACGATAACACGGCTTCAAGTCCGTAATTAGTGCAAGTAACGCCGTCGTAAGTGTATTGCCCACCTTCTAATAAAATAGTATAGTCTAAAGGTGTTTCTATTATGGCATCAAAAAGTTTTTCACCAAGCAAAGGTCTTACATCTTGTATTTGAGCTTCAATGATGTATTGATCTAAAATTTCGGAGTTTATGTTTTTAGAAATCTGTTTGTATTTCGCGATAACATCTCTATTAACTAACTTGGTTTGTATCATCTGGAATTAATTTTTGAATGCTTAAATATTGCCCAGAGTAATCCTCGAGGTTTTTTGCTAAGTCGTTTATAATTGTTTCTAAAATATTCCGTTCTTTTGTCGTGTTTTCCCAATAGGAACGCTTCATTTCTTTTAAGGCTTCCCCACTATTACTAAAAACGCCCTCTGATGCTTCCACAAGACCTACAGGAATGTTATTAAACGCAATTAAAATATTTCTTCTTACTGACTTTTCGGTATATTCAAAAATTTTGTCATCGATATTACTTTCTATATTCTTAATCAAAAAAGATTTTTCAAAAGTTTCATCGCCATCAATCGCCATTTCTACGTGGAAAACTCCATCGGCATTTTCTGCACCTAAAAAATCTTTGATTGTTTTTTTGAAGGCATCCCTTTCGCTTTCTTGTTGTAGCAGTTTTTGATTCGGGACTAAATCACCCATTTCATTATAAACAGAGGAAGGTAGATTGTCATCTACTAATGGCCGGGTAATTACCATTGTTTTACCAAACCATCCGTTTCTTAAAATTCTATTTTTATAAACAGAGGCTAAGTACTCATTATCACAATCATTCTGAACACTATCTATCCTAGATAACGGATATATATATTCGTCATCACAATTATAGTAATATACTTGTCCTTTATATTTAGCGAAGTCAGAAGGTTTTAATGGTTCGTTTTTATTTCCAGAAGCTGCTCTAACTTGCGCTTCAACTATTTTAGGATTGGGATTGTAAACATCTAAAACTTCTTTTTTTGACCTCTTATCACTCCAGTCTTTGGAAACTAAAATCTTCCCTGAATAATCTTTATCGTCTTTTTTCCCTATCCTTGGAAAACTAAACGGTATTCTTTTTATTTCCGATATTTTAAAATTTGCATTGTAATTTATGTGAAGAAATAACCCTCTTTGTTTAACAAGCTCGTTAGCTATGTCATCCGCTAAGTAAATGAGTTTTTGTTTTCCGATTTTAATATTATCCGCTTCACCAAAACCTTTCCCAAGCAGGAATTGTATCATGGTGTTTGCCGCGGTTTTCGCCGTTACTGAGTTGTTAATTAATCGGTCTTGTTTTTCAGGGTATTGGTTGTCTATTCCGTTGGAATAAACGTTTGATGCTTTATCCCAAGGGGTTTGCTTTTTGGCAATGTCGATCAATTCTGTCTTTATCATTGCCTATCATTTTTTTTTGTTTGACCGCTTGCCTTTAAGTTCGGGTGCATCGGTCTCTTCTTCTTTTACTTTTGGTGCTTTTTTAGGGAAATACTCAAATATTTTTTCTCCTTTTGATTCTAATAATTTAGCACCCAATTCATCGGTAATGTTTCCATTATTGATGTAATAATTGTCGTTTAATGAGATCGTTATGTTCTCATATTTCGGTTTTAGCTTATACTTTGAATTATTGTTCATCGCTGATTTTTTTTGTATCCATGTTTTGTGGTATCTTTTCATACAACTTCCACATGAAGGATTAAGATTTTTTTCGTTAGTTAACTCAGTGTAGTCTATCAAAAACAAAGTTAACAACCTTTGACCGTCAGCGGCTAGACCACTGACGATCTTGGATGTACTTAATGACTCCCAATTATGGTCCAACTGGCTCTATAAATAAGTTATCAAATGCCGCTTTTGTAGTGGCGTAATCTATGTCTAACAATGTATGAGGTACTCCTGGCTCTTCAAAACCTTCTGCACTTTTAAACACTAACCCAATAGTATTATCGTTTTCAGAAGAATTATTAGTAGCCTCAGCCAACTCTAATCCAGTAAAGAAGCCTAGAACCTCAAAGGCGTCATCGCTTCCTACACCTTTCCATAGTTGCTCTACTACAACTACGTATTTACCACCAAGGGACATGTCTGATACCTGTAATTTGTTCTCAGGAGTAGGATTGAAAACAACGCCAGTAAACCCATGCGACCACTTATTAGGTAGATTTTCTTTAGGTACCAACTGGTAGTTTTTTCCATTACTCTGTTTTATTCCTTGAAAACTATAGCCTGTTTTGCCCGGCAATAGTTGTAAGTTAGTCATCAATATACGGTTAGTTACGTTTACGGTAGATGCCGTTCTATCGATATCGTCTAGATTTATTATTACTGTATTTACCGTTAGTCCTCCTACCGGAAGGGCATCACAATCTAGTAATAAATTTGCGGTTATTTTTCCTGTACAATCTGCCATCTTTTCTGTTTTTAAAAATTAATATGCAACGGATGCAAGATATACTTCCATAAATTTCGCGTCTAAAGAATATGCTCCATCAATAACGTTTACTCGGTTGTATTGGTCGTAAAAAGCATTTACATCTCCAAAATCACCGTCAGATAAAGTACCTATTCTAAGGTTGTCAGGAGTTGACAATACAAGTCTATGAGGGCGAAAACGTACAGTACCGTTGTTTTGGTAAGTATCTATAAAGCGATCCCAAACACTCATTTGTACAACCTCTATTCCTCTATATCTAAGCGTTTGTTTTCCATCCTCGGTAATTATGGTAACACCCCCGGAATTTTGTGTATCCTCCAGGTCGTTTACAAGGCCATCCCAAATGGATTGAGTTGCATAAAACTTGGCATTGGCATTAGCTCTAAGCCGTCCATCTGCTTTTGTGAAAACAGATTTAAAAGTAGATAAAGCCTCACCACTTACTAATTCTTGTGCTGCATAACTTACTCCTGCATTTTTAGCTATGGATGTAAAGCGATTTGTATTTGCACTTCCTGATATTGATGTGAAAATTTGTTTAAACAACCCATCAAACCCAGTGTAGTACGCTACGTCTGTTCCGTTGGTGAAAACACCAGCAGGCACTGCGTCAAAAGTATCTCCATCTTTGTCATCAAACCATGCTTTCTCTAGGATTATCTGATCAAAAGCATCTAAGACTGCTGCCACAAGGAAGTTCCCTATTTGAGATTGCGATCCTTCTGTTATAGTGAAGTAATCCGGATTAACTCTCGTCATTTGATTGACAAGTTTGTTTTGCTGATTAACATCCGAAGTACAATGCTTCAAACGGAAATCTTCCAAAACAGGATCCCAAAACTTATCGGTAAGGGTTATCCCATTTATTTCATTCGGTACACAATTAGCTGCTATTTTTTTACCTAATTGTTCGATACGTCCAGCAAATACGATTTGCTGTTTGCTTTTAATGCCTTGCTCCACGAGGTGAAGTTCGTTCAATGTTGGGTTGGCGAAAGTAAGTTCATTAATTACTCTACTCCAATCTTTTAGTTCTTCGGGATTAAATACAAAAGTCCCATTGTTTATTGCGCTTGCCATGTTTTATCTGTTGTTTTTACGTTTATTTTTTAATGCTTCCAAAGCCGATAATGCCGAGTTAACAACATCATCTTTTGCTTTTGGTTCTTTTTTATCAATTTCAAACTTAGATGTAATTTCTTTTTTCAAGTTTACAAATTCAGTTTTAATTTTGTTTAGTTCTTCTTCTTTTCCAGAAGCGGCATTTACCTTTTCTGATAAAGAAAATTTCTCTGCTTCCAGTTCCGCTATTTTAGCTTTTAACGCGGCCATTTCATCGGCACCGGCATCCGGCTCCAATATTTCGGTTACTGCGCCAGCCACAAAACGGATAGTAACGTCCCCTAATGAAGGGAAGATATAATCACCCTCGGCAGGCACGCCGTCAACTGTTGCTACATCACCCAATACAGGAGTGCCTGTATCTTCAAGTTCTGTAAAATTAACTTCGATGCCATTCGCATCTTGTAAAAGTAGGTTGATTTTTTCTGTTTTAAACATTTTTGCAATGCTGTCAAACTTACTTTCAATCCAGCTTTTATCTTCTTTACTGATTGTTGTACTCATATTTATTGATTTTTGATTATAAAATGCTACTGCCTGCAACTCTTGTATGTGTTCTGTTGCGAACCCTAAGGTTATTGCTTGTTCCGGCTCTAAGAATGTATCTTTTTTAAGCAAGGCTTTAAATGCTTCGGCTTCTGTGCCTGTGGTGTCTTTGTATAAGTCTATTATTTTTTTCTCTAATTTTTTTAACTCTGCAGCCTCATTCTCTAATCCTTCGGATGTTTGGAAGTCTTCCAATCTACTCATAGGTAAATGTATCATGAAATTACAATTACCTTTTATTTTTCTTGTTTGACCTGCCATAAAAATAACGGTTGCTATGCTAGCACACACTCCTGTTGCTATGGTATTTATTGGTCTTTCTATCGATTTTAAGTAGTCATAAATATCAAAGCCTACATCTACTAAACCACCCTCGGAGTTAATGAAAACATCGAATGAAGTTGCGTTTGGTTGACTTTTAATTTGAGAAATCACGTCTAAGAGAGAAACGCCTCTTTCATCTCCTACATCTCCAATTAATCCATTAATAAAAACTTTACCTATCATAGTAACACAAAGATTAGAAATATTTATCTATATTTGTAGGACACAAACTTGTCCTTAATGGTTGTATTCTTTTTAATTGTAATTTTCATGTCTCTTTTTATTACATTTGTTTGTACTTCTTTAATGTTTTGGAAGTTCGTAAAAGCAATTTATTATATTATATTTGATGTGGATAAAGGGTGGGAGATGACTATAAAAGAAAGTGAGGAATATAAATCGTTTGAGAAAAACATAAAAAAAGAGATATGAAAAAACCCTCCTATGTTAGTGTTTTAGGAAAAACAAAATCGGTAATATATACGGAAGAAATAACTCCGGAAATAATTGCAGATTTAAAAGATAATGTTAAATACCAATTAAATAACAAAGGTGTTGACTTAGCCGGAGGTATTGCATTAAGTGGAAAACATTGGAAAGAAATGTTTAAAGTATTGTTAAACTCAAAAAACTAAAAGCCTTGCATCCAAACAGCAACACGCCTAACCGTCCTTTCAGAAATACGAAATTCCTCAGCCGTATTAAATTCGCTTTCCTTTTTATTATTGCATTTCCGTTCCTCTTTATAATATTCGTAAATCACTTTATAATCGAGTACCGTAAGGGGAAGAATGCCTAATTTTATAAGTGTGTTTAAATTCTCTGTTTTACAAATTGCTTCGTATCTATTCATATTTACCATTTATTTAAAGGACACTTTTGTCCTTTTTCTCTTATTTTAGCTGAAAGGGGGCAGCTACATTTCTTGCAGTAATACCCTTCGACTTCCTTTAACTCATTATCTTTAAACAAAAGTATTTTTCCTTTTGCTTTCTCCTGGCATTTCCCGCATATTTTTGCTCGGCTTTTCGCCAAATCCTCAGTAACGCCTTTTAAAAATTTTATCCAACCTTCTATCATATAGTTGCGTTTACTTCTATCTCGTTAGCATTATTAATACCTAACCTTATATCTTCTACATAAACAACGCTTCTTTGCGTGTTTTGAAACGCACTACCTAATGATTCTTTGTTAATGTCATTGGTTATTATGCCGCCCGATTCTGCCATCGTGGTTCCTATTTTTCCACTGCCAAATTTATTGTTGAAATCCATAAACGCACCATAGGCAGGTCTGTTTAAAATTCCAATACCTTCGCCCCCCTCGGCTTCACCGATTAGTTTGTTTCCTGCAAAAATAGGCACGCCGCCCTGTGAGTGTCTATTGCCGTCTATTCCTACAATACCCCCTTGCTCAAAGCTAGCCACTGTGCCTATGCCTTGTATTGCGGCACTTCCTAAGATAAAGCCTATATTTTTAATTGCGTTGGCTTGCAAAAATCCGTTTTGCGCAAGTGCAGCAGTAATTGCACCTAGGTTAAAAGGTGGCGGCGCAACAAGTGTAGCTTGCGCTAGGTTTATTGCTTGTGCTGATGACGTTTCTATCTGTACTCTTGCGGCTGCTATTGCAGCATCAATTGCTATTCCTGCTAATCTAGCGGCTAGGCTATTTCCTAAAATTCCTTTTAAAACGCCAGCGGCTTGTGATGCCAAAGACGTAAGGGCTAATGTTTGTCTTTTTTTAGATTCAATTTCCGCTTTATCCGCTAAAAACTGTGCATTTCTTTCGTCTTGTCGTGCCTTATCTCTTATGGATTGTATTTGATTATTCCTTTCTTGTTCGAATAAAGTTAGCAGTTCTGTTTTTTCCTGCTCATTTAAGTTCATTTCTTCAAGTTCAAAAAGTTTTTTCTCAAAGTCTAACAATGCTTTCGCTTCGGCTCGTTCTTGATCATTTGTGATTGACTGGAGAAATAGTTCATCCTCTAATGCTTGCTTTTTGTCATTAAAATCTTTTGTCCTTTGTAGTTCTTCTTCTTGTTGAGTTATTTGTATCTCCTTTAAATCATTTTGTATTCTTAATACTTCCGTTTGAAATTCTAACTCTGAAAGTTTTTTAGCTTTTAATTTTTCTTGTAATATTATTATTTCATCGGCAGCATCTTTTCTTAGGTCCTCTAATGTGTCTTTTGAAAATCTACGCTTCTCTAATTCTAAAGCAAAAAGTTGTTCTAACTCAGCAATGTTTGCATCTTGCCTTTCTTTTATGGCTGCCAATGCTGCGGCTGCTGCTTCATCCCTAAGCTGTTTTACTACTCCAATATTTCTTTTTTCTATATCTGCTATCCGTTCTTCGTTGGTAATCCTTTGCGCGCGTAATTCTTCAAGTTGTTTTATTTCCTCACGAGAAGTATCGTTTAAAGATTGTTTTATTTCTAACTGTTTTATTTGTAAATCTAAGATTTTATTTTCCTCATTAACTAAATTTTTCGCTAACCTCTCTTGCTCTTTTACGGCCGCTTCTCTTTTTTCAGAGCTTAATGCGGTGTTCTTGGCAATGTTTTCTTGTTCTTTTAGTTGCAGGTTTGTTTTCGCCCTTAGCTGAATAATATCTATTTCTTTTTTCTCTATTTCTTTTTGGAGCCTGTCAATTTCAGCTCCTTTTTTTGCGGCATCATTTATTGCTTGTCCGAATTGTTTTGCTGCATCGGTTACTTTTTTTAAGTTTTCAGCAACTTGATCGCCTAGGTCTGAAAAACCTTCTTTTATTAAATCAAAATCAAAAGTCAATAGACCCTCAACTATTTTACTAAAGGCTTCAAACTGTTTTATTAATTGGTCTTTTACAAAGGCATAAAGCGTTTTTAAACTTTCCAACGGATTACTAAAAGCAGCAAAAAGAAATTTACCCACATCCTGTAATACACCTACAAGTGTACTAAAGATAGCTTGTAGCGGTCTTGTTACGGAAGTCACTTTGTCAATACCGGCTTGCGTGGTAGCCAAAAAGGAAATCAAACTTCCCAACACAACAACGATTGCCCCTATCCCTGTAGATATTAATGCAATGCGAAATAGCTTCAATGCTCCTGATAATGCGTTTGTGGTTATTGCTGCTATTTTTTGAGATTTTGTAAGTGCTTCCGTTCCGGCGGCTGCGTTTTTTATTTGTGAGAACGCGCCAGCGACTTCCGCTTTTAACAAAGAGAAAACACCGGCAAATGGAGTAAGCACACCTTGTATCTCTCTTAAAGAACCGCCGAATAATCCTGTATCTTTTAGTGCTCCTGCAATGGCGGTTTGATAATCTCCGATACCTATCTTTTGCTGCTCATAAGCAGATACATTTTGTTTTATAAAAGCATTGTTTTCGTCTAATTTCTTGTTTATCAAAGCCAAGGTGTCCGTTCCCTCTTTAGTAGATAAATCCAGTTCATTTCGTAGTTTTAAAAGTTCGCTATTATTGGCTCGTGTCTGTGATATTGTAACGTTTTCCCTGTCATAAGCTACTGCAATTGCTTCACTACTATTTTTTAACTCACCGTTTTTTGTCACAAGTTGTTGTAATGCCGTTTTTTGCGCATTGTATTGACTAGATAATCCTTTAATTGCCGCTTCATTAGCGATAAATTGTTGGCTAGATTCTAGTCCGGATTTTTTTAAATTTTTGTTTTCTTCTTTTAAAGATTCCAAAGATTTTTTCACGTCTTGCGCTTCCTTAATGATGTTTTTTGCATCAAGGTTTAGTTCTGCTATTACTATTTTTTCTGCCATTATCCTATACTTATAATTTGATTTGATGTAACACCCTCAAAAATTAATTGGATTCCCCAAAATATAGTTATCTCATAAGGCGAAGGCGTTTGATGTTGTACTGTTGTTGTAAAAGTGTTTCCTGTTAGCAAAATTGGTGCATCAATTATTTCTCCGCTTAAAAAGGATACCTTTCTGAGTGTCATTGTTTCCGGCAATGGCACGTCTGTTTCAAAAGTAACAAATAAATTTCTAACATTGCCCACAATAGATGTAGTTTGAACAGATATTAATTCTAATACTACAGGAGGTGGCTGCATAAAACATCCTGCTATGTTTATGAAATCAGTGTTATTTGATTGTACACTTAGTGTTTGATGTTTTATATTAAACGCCCAACCTCCATCAATTAAATTATCCGTTTGTATAGTAACAGTGTTCGCGTCCACTATTACGTTATATAGAATAGTTATCGTTGGTAGTCCTGTTGTGGGATCCGTTATAGAATACCCGGCTTGAACAACGGCATTAAAAGGTTGTTGTATATTTGTATTAACGGTTAAAACCAACTCGCATAAAGAATAGACTGCATTCGTAATGGTTATAAACAATGAAGGCGGTGGTGGGTTGTTCTCGGTGTTTATTTCTTTCGAGTTAATCTTTAGCATCTCGCATCTAGTAGGACTTCCAGGAGTGAAATTAATTATTTTGTTTACCACAAAATCCGCCCCTAATTGTTTCAAATGATACCTATTTGTAAAATCAAAATTATTAATATCTGTTGGTGAAAGATTTAAAAGTATTTCGGACAATTTAGTATTATTTATAATTACCCTAGTCGCTTTGTAATACTTTGCTATTAAATTTCTCCAACTTGTGAACCCGGCTAAATATGATGTGGTGACCGCCTGTGTGCTAGCAAATATTTCACTCTCTAAAGTAAAAGGGTTTTCATATAATATTTGCTTTAAGAAATGAAATCTTTTATCTAATGGTTTGTAATTAACCGTGCCGTCATCTTTAGGCTCTTTATCCCAAAACCTTGGTCGAATTAGTTTCTTATTTAAAAAAGTTGTTTCCCTAGAATCTACCGAATAGGTTTGCGATGTTAAAACAACTTGATCTTCTTTTAGATTAACGTCCCTTACAAGTATTTCTCCATTGTTGAAGTTTTGATTGTCGTCAGCATATTTGTATATAAAATTATTTTTCCTTGCATACCCTATTTGATATTTAGTAGAATTAAGATTGATAAATTTATTACTCCAGTCCTTAACCTCGCTTTGTAAATACCTTTCTTCTTCGGTTAAGAACAAAATCTTGTCTTGAAATTTATCTGCAAAAGGGGTAAGTCCAAATCTGTTCATTATTTCTTTTACAAAGTCTGTTACTTTGAAATCGATAAATGCTTCTTCAAAGTCAACGGTATCACCTTCTACATTGTTTATTGTTATTTGTAAATTAGAAATTCCTAACTCTATATTTGAGGGGTCAAAGCCTAAATAAATCTTATCTCCTAATTGAAGCGTTAAAGAAAAAAATAAGTCTAATTGGGTTAAAGCGGTGATATTTGAAACAATTTCTATTTTGTTTAATGGATCGTTTACCCAATAATAAAGAGAATAAATAGCGGTTTCGTCTTGCGGAAAGTTAATAGTTCCGTTTAAATTAAACCGATATAATCCACCTTGTTGTATCTCTATAATTTCATTATACGTTCCAATCGACTGTGCATATATATTAGAAACAAATTTCTGTAGTAAATTAGGAAAGTAGAAGGTATTATAAAAGTCGGGACCATTTGAGGAAAAAGGATCTACGCTTTGTATTTCAAAAAGTTCATCGTAAACAAGGTTAAAAACTTCTTCTCCTCCTACTGGCTTAGGGTAAGTTAAAAACAATTCTGTGAAGTCTAACTCCTGAAAGATACTACCCTCAGCAATATATCCAGCATAATTAAATACTTGTTGCCATAGGTAGGAAACTAAAGCCGAAGGCACTAAGTAATCCGCGTTTAAATTTCCTGTGGTAGTAAGAAATTTACCGTTATAATCTGCTAATAAATATCTATATTTCAAAGCATTATTCCAACTTGCAACTATTGTAGTTGTATTCTTTAAATGGTTTAGCTCGGCTATCCCTACATCTTTTAAGGTTATATTCTCTATTTTCTTCCAAAAAGAAATGATGCCCTCATAAATAACAACTTCATAAGAAGTTCCTGTATTGTTTATTGTGGCAAATCCTTTGTAAATTAAAGGCTCCCCTGCATCTGTAAAAAGTTTTGCTACATTTTTTTTGTATGGAAACTGCGAGTTACTCCCGGGGGTTGTTAAGTAATCTAAGGCTTTATGATTATTAGGGGTAAAAGGTGCTTTTATTTTTTGCGTGCGGTCGTTTTCTCTGTTCTGCAAGTTGGCAATATCATTCACCTGCTTGGTTATTGCAATAGGATTCCCTTCTTCTAGTTCTATTAATATTTCATTTATAAATAGCCTCACAATTTCATTGTATTATTTTTCGGTAAATTAATGTCGATAGAATAAACTACTTCTTTCTGCTTTAAATTTTTAGTGGTTATATTTTGATTCCCTATTTGTACTTCGATCCAGTCATTAAATTTGTTTTTAGAAAACCTTTCGCCTGTGAACAAATAGACCTTAGGGCTTTGAAAAATACTTTTAAAGGTTTCGTTTTCTTTTGCGTTTAAAAAGTTTGTGGTTCCTGAAATCTTCGTTTGAGTATCAATCCCTAAAGATAGTAATGGAGAAGTTGTTTGGTCTAAATTAGAAAAATCATTTTCTAACTGGCCTATTAACTTTCTTTTATCTTCTTCAGAATAAATACAGGATAGCAGCCAATAAGTCCATCCACCTAAGTTGTTAAGCCATTTTAAATAAACTCCTTCTTCCGGTGTCATTTTCTCTACCTCTACTACAAAGTCATTTCCAATTAACAAGGGGTTTGTTCCATCGGTTAAAGGTAAAAATAATTCTAAAGTAATATCTGTTCTACCATCTGAGAAAACTAGTCTTGACAATTCAAAATTAAAAGGGAATGTAAAAGAAGCTGAATTACTTAAATTCGTTATTAGAGTGTTAGGGTTTAAAGAATTAGGCGTGTAAAAAGTTATGTCAAAAGGGTATCCCTCCCAATATTTCACAAATGCGGTGTTAAATTTATTTCCAGATATATCATAAGGATTTTTTTGATGTGGCAGTAATGCATTGTTTTTAAATGCAGCTGTATTGTATCTCTTAAAGTCTTGTAGCAGCAAAACCCCTCGTAGAAATTGCCAGGTTTTATACGCCGTCACTTGTCCTTCGTTTTCAAAAAACAAATCAAAACGGATAATCGGATTAAAATATCCTAATTGCCCATATACAAATGATGCTACGTTACTATTTAGTGATATATCTTTTAAGTCTTGAAAGTTATCTGTGTTTAAAAGAGAGGGGAGTATTTCTTTTAAGTTGAAATAAAACACTCCGTTTGGCTGTGGGTAGATTGTAAAAACATTGCCTAATATAGTAATATCTGTGTACGTTGGAGCTCCTAAATTAGAAGAAGAAATAGATAAGTCCGTCCATTCTATTATGTTGTTGTTATACACAAAATTAATTTTGTTCGCCGGTAAATCTGTATTAAATACTATCATGCTACTTCTTTTATTTGTTCTACTGCTTTCCCTATGAAGTCCAAAACATAGCCATCACCTACTTGTTTAATTATCTTATCTATGCGCTCAGGAGTTATAACCTCACTTACCAAGTCAACACCGCCATAATCTCTTCTGTCCCAACCCTCTCTACCTATTTTTCTTGCAATTAGAAAGGCCAATGAAGATATGGATATATTTCCTTCTATTTTATTTGCAATGCCTTTGTCTATAATCCATTGTTCTATGACTGAACTTGGAGGTTGCTTTCCAGGTAATCTACCATACTCTAATTGTTCAGCATATTTTTCTCCTAATAACTTCCCTGATGTTGCATCTGAATTTACTTCTAACTGCTCTATGAAATTACCACTGGCTCGCATCCCTTTTTTTTCATACAAGGATATTATCTCTTGTTTTAGTAGGTCAAATTCTTCTTGTAATATTTTAGCAGGATTAAAGCTCATAATGACTAGGAATGTCTATCGTGTATCTAATTAAAATACCATCAAAATTTGTATCTAAAGCATCCGTAACATCTATGAAGTCCCATCGTATAACATCTATATCCGTACAAAAGAAATCTTTATCTAACATTGTTGAGGCTAGAGAAATTAAAGGCTCGATGTTTCCTTCGTATTTTCCAACAGTTGCGTTGCTTACTTCATTAAAAAACTTTTGGTCGAAATCTGCTTCAACGACCAAAAAGAAGCTGCCAGTGTATCTCTTTTTATTGTTTTCTGTTTTCTCCCCTTTCCTAAAGTCGTGTAAAAAGTAAATGGTATTGTTTTCTCCTTTTGCGGATAAAAGGTTTAGACAAGCCTTCCTTCCATAGTGATACTGCCATCCTTTGGATGTTGCATAGCTTTCTAAAACACGTACTATATCGGTCATTTCTTTTGTTTTAGGTTTTGATATTCTTTCGTTACTTCGTTTTTAGTTTTCACCAAAGATAATAAATATATAATATCTTTGTATTTTTTTTCTGATAAATCAAAAGGATACATTCCATACCTCTCCGCAAGGTCGTCTATTGGGCTAATAGACGCAAATGGTTTTAGCCTTGCTCCCCCGGCTCTTTCCCATAACGAAGAATCTGTATTGCTGCTATATAATAACTCTTGCTCTCGTTTACTAATGCTTATAAACGTTTCCTTGATATAGTTCATCGCTGAAAAATAAAGGCGTATTTTTTCATTCCAAAACACTTTTTCGTTTATCTCATAGATGGTGGTAAACAATTCTACTACTTTCTCCCAAGTATTCATATCCTGAACCAAAGTAAAACAATATGCAACGGTGGAATAGGGTAAATCAATTATACTAACTGTTTTCCCTGCAAAGAAGTTTTCCGGAAGTAAATTTCTTAAAACCACATCATATTCAACTGTGTCCTTCATCTGTGCGTATTGTTCTATGCTTATGTCTCTCATACAATTAACCTTGTGTTTCTTTTTTTATTTTTGATTAACGGATATAAAGCATATCTAATGTCATCGATGTGGTGGTTGTTCTTGTCTAATATTACTGGCAGTATATCACCGCTTCTCTTGTCTATTTTATAAGCATACAAATTAAACTCTTTGATAGTGTTCCTGCAATCGGGATGTATTATTATTTTCCTAAAGGAACGCATAAACTCCACGCCGTCCTCGATTTGTAGTTTTGGCTCGCCTATAATCTTATGGAACCCTTTTCTTTTTACGTGGCTTATACTTTCTGGTCTAGCATTATCGGCTCTTATTACATACCTTTCAAAGTCCGGTATTTCGCTTGAGATAAATGCAACGGTGTCATCTAATTCTAATCCTACTTTATTTGCCTCATATCTGATGTACAAACAATCACCATCTACATAAACAACGTTAGCCGTTGTCGGGTCTTGACTAAACCCCCAGTCCAATCCTTGTAACCTTGTCCAAGTAATTGCAGGCTCAAAGAAGTCAACCTCATATTTCCCTTTAAATACTAAAGCATCTGACTTCTCATTGTAGGCTCCCTCCCATATATGGGCAAAGTCCTCGGGAGATAGTCTTATTCTATCCGCCTCCCTTTCATTTCTTAGTGTTTCCGGTAAAAAAGGATTTTCGTCTGAGTTTACATGAACCAAGACCATATCTTTAGTAATGTTTTGGAAGAACAAATCTACTGGATCGCTTGTTTTTTCAGGATTCCAGCTAAACCATATTTCAGAATCCTCCGCCCTTATGGTTGGTCGTAATAATTTCAGTGATTTTTTGGAAAGTGTTTGTGCTTCTTCAACCCACGCTATATTAAAGCCTTCTAATGATTTTATACTATCAGCCGTATGGTCTTGCATGCCTTGGAATAAAATAACCCCTCTACCCTTATTGGCTCTTATCTCGCTTTGTGTAATGGTGAACAAATGGGATACGCCCATTGCTTCTATTTTTTCTTCTATCAATCTTTTAGCGGAGAATTTTAAAGATTTTTGTATCTCACGAATACATACTGCTGAGGTGTTCGGATTGAATACTAATGCTTCAACTAATGCCTCTCCAAAAAAATGAGATTTTCCCGATCCCCTTCCTCCTTTTGCTCCTTTGTAGCGTTTTGGTGATAAAAGAGGCTTTGCCCATTTAGGAGTTACTATGTTTAGATTCATCTACAATAGTTCTCGTAATTGATGTTATTTCTTTCCCTTTAGAAGTGTGATCGATGTAAGATTGATTTAGTTTTTGATGTTCTTCGGGGGTTGCAATTAATCTATAAAGTGCTAGCAGTTCCGCTGCTTTCTCTGACTTCCAAAGTTTAGCTCTAATACCAGATTTTGTTTTAATCTTATTTTCGTCTAAAAGTTCTTTAAGGGTGTCTAATTCGTCGGAATTAATTGGAAAGTGATCATAGAATGTTTGCTTTGAACAAGGAATAAAGGCTACTATATCTTCTATAAAGAATAAGTTATTTTCTTCTATTGCCTTAATTGCTTGTTGATATAGATTTTCTGTTTTATACGCCATTATTCGCTAATTTCGTTCATCCATTGTTTGTGAAACTCAAAAGATTGTTTATTGTTCTCATAAATATATTGCTCAATTCTTGCGTTATCACTCATATTCCCTGACCCTTCAAAAATATAATAATCATTTTTATCTGTCTTAATTGCCAATACTTTTGAATGATTGTGCGTATAAACGTGCTTACAATTACCGTTTTTTTCGCAAAACCCCCTAAGTTTTATAGCCCATTTTTCAGGTTTTTTTGTTTGATTGAAAAAGTTTGAAATTACAAAGGTAGCTTTTTTAATTTTTCCGCTTTCAATAAAATCAATTATACTATCCACTGTTGGCTGGTTAATGCGGTAAATGGATAGGTACATTTCTTCAATTATTTCATCTTGCAAAACAACAAGCATTAAAGAGTAAGCATTAAACTGTTTTTCTGTTATAATCCTATATTGCTCGTTTTTTTTTGGTTTCGGTGCAATATCAGAAAGTGCTTTTGCTTTTTTATAATGGATTTCATTGTTTTTGATAATCCGCTTAATGGCTTTTTGCTTTATCTTTTCTTCCGAAGAAACTCGAACGCCGTCCTGCTTTTCTTCTTTTTTTTTCCAAATATTTTCAGAAGCCCAATTAGTCATAATTACCAAAAGTAATTAAAAAAGCCAAACAAAACAAATATAATCCCGGAAATAAGAAAAAAGATTTGAATATTAGAATCTGTTTTCTTCTTTGTAAGCTCATAACTAGCTGATGTAATCAGTGCTGTACCTATCATAATCAAAGAGATGTGTATCATAATGTTTTGTTTGTGTGGGTTATGAATAATCACTAGTGTCACCAAACAGCTCCTCTTCCAACCAATCAAACCATTCCTCTTTAAGCATATTCCAATCAATTTTATATGTTGCTAACTCTTTTGCTTTTCGTTGTCTATCAGTTATTAGTTTAGCCATATCCCACAACTTTTGGTTTGTTAAAGGTAGCGAACGCCTAACAGCCATATTCAATTGTGTGTCATTCAATTTTTGTTCTTCTGTTTTCATAATTTCTCTATTTATTTTACTTTTCTGATTAATTAATCCTATATTTTACTCCAAACTTCCCTGACTGCCTTGCAAAAATATCTAAGTCGCCACGTCTTGCTATCTCTAAGTCAATGAACAACTCAATTTTAGAAGTTAGTAGATATGCTGTTTGGAAGTTCATTCCATAAGTCTTAGAACCTGCATTATAGTCTAAAATTCCATATCCTATTGAAGAAGTGAACGCTAGTCTGTCTATCCATTTATTGAAAGTATAACCTATGTTCGCAGTATATCTGCGATAAGTGCCTCCTTTTAACTCTGCTATTTCAAATTCCGGTGCAAAGAAGAAGTACCCGGTTTCCGTTTGATTGCCCCTCCATTCTGATCTAATCGTTATGTCAATAGTTCCTGCGTCATTCCCTTTGTCATCACCAAAGAATAACAGTCTAGCATCTTGCGACACATTAATTGTAATTCCTTGGGCGAAGGATGTTGTGGTTAGTAATAAAAATAATAGTAGTGTTTTCATTGATTTTGTTTTTATACGTACGTTGTTTTTAATACTAATAAACTTCGCAGCTTTCTGAACATCCGTTTTTATCCTCTGTAAATAATTCTAATTGCCGTGCATCTAATTCAGCTATTTTAAAAATATCAACTGGTGATAAATTTCCCCTATAAAAATTAAAAGGCGGTTCTAAATCTGTTTCGCGCGGGTTTAAATTACCGTATTTATCAGTCATTTTTTGCCACCAATCAAAAGTGTTTGGGTTACTTCTAGCATTTCTTACTAGTCTTTTTATGTCTTTTTTCCAACAGTTATCACAATTTCCAAAGTCAGAATGTATTTTTAAATCAAAACTTTGTTCTTTCCACCACTGCAAAATTTCTTTCTTGTTTTTTGGATGCATTTTTACCAAGGGGTAAAGTATTTTTAATTTCTTGTAATTTTCATTTACACGGTCAATTTCATCGGATCTTATTCCTATGGCCTTATAAAACCCTTTCCACCCTATAGATTTTAGAAAACTTTCAATCGCTTTTCGTTTTAATTGGTCAGAACAAAAAGGTGCATTTGTTGAAGGGATTCCCAATAAAGAAATCATTTCTTCAAAGGGTTCTCCATTACGGCTCGCTATTTCAAAATCAACTATTCTATGTTTAACGCTCCATCCTTTTTTAGAATAACTTTTGCTGTGTGAGGCTTCAACCCATACAATCGGGATATTCCAATTAATTTCACATTCCCTAACAAATTCTAAAGTGCCTTCAACCTCTTTTCCAGTGTTTGCAAAAACAGTTAATAATTCATATTCATCCTGTAAATTATCATAACACCATTTTAGCATATAAGCAGATGTTCTACCCCCTGAAAAACTTACTAACAATTTCTTTTTATCCATTATGTTTATTTTTTTTAATTAATCTAGGATAATTAAAAAGCCGCTTTTTTATCGGGGCGGCTTAACCCGGTTAATAATTAAAACAGAATATCTCGTTTAATAGTAACATATACGTTTAAGCCGTTAAACCTTTTTGCTTTTACTACTAATAGGTCGCTACTAAGTTCTTTCAATTCGCCATCAAGTGTGAATATACAAGAACGTTGTGCGTTATCAATAGCTTTAGCTTTAGATGTAAAGTACATATTTGATTCAACATATTCGTTTTCTTGAAAATATTGAGTAGTCAAAACCCATATAAATTTGTTTTTTTTAAGTGCTTGTGTTTTCATAATCTTTAGTTTTAAATTGTTATTATTAATTATTACTATACAAATATAAAACAAATAAAACTAATACGCAAGTATTTTTTTAATTATTTTTAAAAAGTATTATATTTTAAGTGGCTTTACAAAAACAATCAAACTCGGTTGTGATTGTTTTTTTATTTTTTACGGTTTTTCTTTCGTTCTAATGCTTTTTTTAAAGTTTGTGGTTTTTCGTCCGAAACGAGTTTTAAAAATCTTTTTTTGTTAATTTTTTTATATTTTAATAACTGTTCTTCCAACCAATATACATAATCCTCCGAATAGTAAACACACCCAATAGCGGAAATATTACCGACATCAAACCCAGATTCCTTTTTGTACTCTTCGTGTAATTCTATGCTGTAACTCATAAGGCTGCTATCATATATTTTAATTCATCTAAAGCATTTAAATAGCTTTCTGTGGCGTTTTGTGCTTTTGCCGATAAAGTGGTTAACTTTCCGCCTCTTATTCCTGTACGGCTTCCTGTGTACCTAAATTCAGTGTCTGAATGATTAACCATTGATTTATGTTTACGGTGTAAATCTATGGCTTTATCTTTTATTAAACGGCATTTTTCAACATCATCATATTTTGCCCACCATTCACGGAACTTTTCAGAAACATTATAATTAATATTTCCATTCTTTATTTGACTTACTTTTTTATCCATTGCAATTCGGGTTATCACATTTACGTTTTCCGAATAGTCTTAAAAATCCTGTTCTTGGTTTTGTGCTGCCACAATTATCACAAAAAAAAGTGGCTCCTGTTCTTAAGTAAACTGAAAGGGGGCGTTTTAATTCCCCCGGTTGTTTTAGTAAATTGTTCTTATACATTCGCTTATTGATTTAACAGTATTGTAATTTTTAGAAGCATAATCAAAATGCGTGTTTACCATTTCGTTAACATCTTGTGGGTTGTTTCCTTTTTTTATTAGGTTTTCAGTTACTTTGTTTCTTAGAGTTGTCATATCTTTAGGTTTTAAATTATAAGCAAATATAACAAGAACAAACTTAATACACAAGTATTTTTTTAATTATTTTTAAAAAGTATTATTCTCTATATTTCATTACTTTAATTGATTCCATTTTAATAATGATTTCCATTCGTGAGAGGATATTTTCCTTCACCTCTTCGGGTAACTTATTTATTTTTTCTAATAATGGTATTGGTTGTCTATTTGATTGGATCCTTTCCATTTCTGCACGTAATTTGAATAATTCATTTTCTAGATTTTTTATTTTAATGTCTTTTGTTTCATCTATCGTGGGCATTTTGCAACCGAGGACCTTTAGAACACTATCACATTTTTTATGGAACAAGTCCAAGGGGTTGGATAAAATATTCTTTATTTTTTCTACTCCATAAAGAACACTTGAATGGTCTTGTCTGAACACCTTTCCTATTTCATTGAGTGAAAGTTCAGTTGTTGTTTTCAAATGATAATACAAACAAAACCTGCCTATGACTTTTTCTCGCTTACGGCTTTTTACCGTTATATCTGTTTTGAAAACTTCATTGATGTACTCTATTTTTTCTATCATAACTTTAATTTTTTAATAATTTCTACCAAAACATTCACTACAATCGAGTTACCGGCTTGTTTGTATGCTTGACTATCCGATACATGCCAGGTGAACGTGTCCGGAAAGTCCATTAATCTAAAACATTCTCTAGGGGTTAATCTTCTTATTCTGTAGTTAGTAACAACCACATTATCCTTCTGTACAGTTGTAATCGTGTTTGATGTTCCGCTGTGGTTTAATTCTAACCTTTGTTTTGTTGGTGTGCCTATCGTCCTATCTGACATGTTATCGGGGTTTCTTCCGCGAAACGCGCCGATTAAAATCAATCCCTCTTTTTGTGGATTTGCGTTTGCTAAAATGGTGTCAGAATATTCCTGCTCCTTGGCGGTCATTTGCCTATCGGAAAAAAGACCCACATCAACTCTTTTTTTTTGTAAACTTTCCTTTCTTTTTGCTTTTCCTTCTTCGGTTCTTTCGTGCTTTACAACTAAAACACCCTGTTGACAAGATGTATCAATTGTCTGGGCTACGCCTTTACCCACCCTTCCTCTCCTTGTTTCACTATCGGGACGTTCTAAATTAATACTATCGCCTTCGGTTGCTGTTTCATAACCTTTTTTTGTTGCAGATTTGATTTTTAATAATTTCATTCCTGCGTGTAACTCTCCGTCTACTCTTGCCAAAACACAACTCATAATATCATTTTCTTCAAAAACCTTATCAAATGGGTTTTGAATACTTTTCCATTTTAAAATGCTTTTTAATATTTTATCACTCAAAAAATACTTTTCATCCACATTTTCTTCCAATACATCTTTCAATCGTTTTGTTAAATTAAAAGGTTTTGGAAAACTAAAACTATTATCTTCATCGTCCCGGATGCCGATTATAAATACCCTTTCTCGATTTTGTGGCACGCCGTAATCCTTAGCATTCAAAACACGCCAGTAAACATGGTAATTTGCGGATTCTTTAATTGGAAACATAGCCGGATTCCCATTTACAGATTTTCCCCCTAAAAAATCTAACCACCGCTGAAATGTTTTTCCAGCGTCATCGCTTAATAATCCTTTCACATTTTCTATTATAAAATATCTAGGATTATTTTTCTTAATAAATTCATGGGTATTGTAAAATAATATACCTCGCTTATCACCCTCTCCTTTTCTTTTTCCAGCTAAACTAAACGATTGGCAGGGGGGAGAGCTCATATAAATATCTAAAGGATTAATCGGTATTTCCCTATCATAAACATTCTCCGGATAGTAGTCAGGCATTCCGTAATTATGTATATACGTTTGGCGTGCATACTTATCCATATCACAAGCGAATACTGTTTTGTACTTTATTTTAAGTCTTAGCAACGCTTGATCAAAGGCCCCCACTCCACTAAAATCACTTCCTACTTCTATCATATTGTTATTCTTTTTCCGTAATAATCTATATATATATCAAAGTATCCACTTCCGTCAACGTATTTAAACGTGTGTTTTGTGCAAAAGTTTTCCTTTCTTCCTATCCATTTCCGGGTGCCGGGTATTTCTTCAACGCCAATGTTATAAAATGGCTTTCCCTTTTTTCCTATTTGTATTTCGGTTGTATGTAGGTCGGGGATGTTTTCTGTGATCCTCATATCTTAAATATAAAAACCACCCAAATAAATACCGCAACTGCCAAGTAAACAGGTAAATAAGAGGGTGGAATGTTATTATTTCTTTTCATCTTGGCAGTTTGTAGTTGTCAAATATAATGATTATTTATTTAATAATTAGATTAATTTTATTTTTAAATTCTTCTATGCTATCCGCTTCAAATGCAATAGCTCCAATGTTTTTTAATTCCTTCATCCTGAATAATTGTAAGGCTCTTGCGGTTTTACCTAACTTCTTAGCCTCGCAATAGCAAGGGATAGGATATGGCTTTGACGGTAATAAGAAATGTAAATCCGGAAAACCATTCTTATTGCAGCGGATTATCTTAACAGAATACCCTTTCATTCTTTTAATCTCGGCTATTATTTTTGTTTGTACTTTAGATTCCATAATCTTTTCTAAATGCCCGGAGGTCATATTTTTTTTTATCCTGAGTAACGGTTCTATATATCTTTTCTTCTATCCCACCTTCTGAAAAAATGAAATAAACATCTGAGGTGCGCCTGTCATAGGTAACCATTCTATCCCTTGCTTGCTTGTAGCTTACATTAGAGAAGTCAAGGTTATAAAACACTATTGCATCTGCTTTACTTAAATTCGTGCCTTCTCTTATAGACAGTATTTGCCCTGCGATATTTTTAGAAGTGGTGTTAAACTCATCAATATCTGTGGACAAATTTTGTCCAAAAACTTCCTTCAATACCTCTAATTCTTGTTGGTATTTATAGAAGATAGCTATCTTTTGCCCTTTAAATTTTTCTTTTATGAATTCAGCTTTTGAAGTGTCTAATGTTATTTTAGTTCCACATTCCAGCTTTACCGTTCCGCTATAAATTTGATGTAGTTTGCTTTGCAACTTTACCGGGGTATCTGCCAATATAACACCACTTTTACCTTCTAAAACTAGGTCTTTTTGTAGCCTGTTTGCAATCGTATATGTTTTAGATTGCATTTTCACGTACAAGCATTTTTCGTTTATTTCATTTATAAAACCAGTTTCTTTTTGCGTTTTTGTCATTATAAGGTGATTGATAAAAGGCTTTATTTTCTCAAGGTTAGCATCTGAGTAATCGTTCACATGGCTGCCAAAAGCCACATATTTCTTTTTTATATTCACAAATTCTTTCGCCCATTTGTAAAATGTTTTGTACTCTTTAAAAGGTGAAAACGGAGACGCATCTAATTGGTGGTATATTTGGCTCCAACTTTCCGGACATGGCGTGCCTGATAGAAAAATATGATAGTTTGACTTTATGTTTTGCAGGTCCTTTAACCGTTTTGACTTCTTAGCAAAAGATCCGATAGAATGACTTTCATCAATTATAATGCAATTATACTTTTTCTCTACTTTATGCAGGCTCTCATAATTGATAACAGTAAGATTATAGGCTAATTTAAGAGCTTTAAAATCCTTATCAATACTTGGCATTGCTTTCTTTTTTGTAACGAATAAAACATCCTTAAACTCATTTACAACGGATAAAGCAATGGCGGTTTTTCCTGTTCTAACCTCAAAAAACAAGCAGACGATGTTATATTTTAGTAAAATTTCTTTTGCTTTTTTTGTTGCCGTAATTTGATATTCTCTTAGTTCCATTTTAAAATTCTATTTCGTCCTCTTCATTTTTACTTTCAAACCCGGATACACTAAATTTACGAATACCACCATAAGTACTATCCTCTCTTTTCCATTCTTTGTATTCAAAGTACATTCCCAACCAACGCCCGAACCAACTTACATTCATTCTTTGTGGTATTTCTCGGCTTCCATCGTTATATGTTTGTAATATTTCTTTTGTAGTATAAAAATGATTTTCCTTCCATAAAAATTCATTCTCACAAAAATCATAAAAATCCTCACAAGTGTTTGCTATAAGTTTTTTGGTTCTACCTGTTTTAAGTTCAGATTTTAGTAATCCATTTTTAAAGTATTTTTGAATATTACCAATCATATAATTATAAAAAGAGTTCCATTCTTCTTTAGACCATTGATCGCTAAAAAATAATTTTCCAAACTCGTGTACTGGCTTATATTTTTTTGAATAATGCCTATATAGTTCTATTTCAAGTTTACGATCATCGTGGCTATCACCAACCCCTGAAAGTATATAATTTGATGTAAACATAAATTTACAACTCTTTTCAAAAGGAATGACTATTGGCTGCTGAAATTTCTTTTTTAAAGTCAAATCTCCTGTGATAATTGAAAAGAGGCTTTCAAACTTAAAAGTCCGTTCCATATCGTCAAAACAAATAACATTATCGTCTAGGCTTACTGTATCGTATGGAAAATTTCCTTTGTTATCAAACTCTTTTCCATTCAAAGTTACAAGTTTTCTAAGCTGCTTTATCGCATCTGAAATAACAGTTTTACCAGTCCGGCCACTAGGGTTATCGTTTAATGTTTCATCATATAAAATAACAGCCAATCCTTCGTCCGGTCTTTTAAATGTATTTAATAAATAACCAATAGCACATTCAAGTATTAGTTTTCTTTTTTCTTCTTTATTACTTATATTACTTATAAATGTTTCAAAATCTGATGTTTTAGAAGTAATTTCAAATTCTTTATTTATAATATTCCTTTGCCAAACAAAGCCGCCAATATTTATATAATCAATAAAATTTATTTCACTATCTGTAACCTCAACAACTTTATTTTTAAAAAACAAATAACTTTTCTTAGGGGTGTCCCTTACCATTGTTAACTGTTTTGTAGCTAATTGGTTGAGGTAATTTTCTGTAAATTTAGCGGTTGATTTAGCAAAAAAATTATAAACCTTCATGTCAACTTCCATAACATGATTGAGCACAAAATCTTTTATATTGGTTTCATTCACCTCATTTATAATGTTATTATAAACCTTTACAAAAGTAAATTCTTTTTCATTAAGCTGAACTTTATAATAACCTCTATTTTCTAGAAATAATTTAAATTTGTAATCATTAAGGCTTATTTTTCCATTTTTATTGGTATCCCAAAAAACTAAAAAATCATCTTCAAAATCAAAATCAATTATATCTTCAATGTCATCTTCTGATAAACCTTCTTTTCTAAATTCTTTTTTTGCCCTTTGAACACCTTTTCTTAAAACTCTTTCGGCTTCAGCAATTTTATTGTCATCTATTAAAGTAAGGCTGTCAAACTCAGATGTATTTTTATATGCGCTGTTTACAATTTTTTCAACCTCTCCTTTATTTAATCCATTTGAATAAAAATTAACAAACAATTCAATAGCCACTAATTTATTTAAACCTGCTCGGTTTAATCCACAAGCTAATTTAAAAAGGTTATTGTTTCGTTCGCCTACATTTAATGTAAACTTTTTATTAAACCATTTTAATATAACATCAACTTTTTTGTTAGTGTCTTGAATTTGAAAATGTGAAGGGTATTTGTTTTTTCTTGTAACCTCTGTATATTCTTTTTTAAGCACCCAAACTTTTGCTTTTTTATTTATGAATAGGTCCGGATCAAAACTTTCATAACAAACCCGACTTATATCTTTTGTAGCTGTATCTAATTTTGTATCAAAAGTTTCACAAATTGCCTCATAGTATTTTTTATGGTTGTTTATCTCTGCGGGAATTTTTATAAGTGCTTTAACTCCATTGCCTGAAGGACTTATAAATGCCGAATATATATATTCGTTGTTTTGTAAACTATCCCTTAAACATACAGGATCTTCAACATCATCAAAATCTAAACAGGCATAACCAGAGTGTTTTATACAATTTTTAGCGGCCCTATAAGAAAACTCACCACTAAAACAAATAGATTTAAGTTTTGCTTTTAATAGATTTCTTTCATCTTTTGTTTTTTTAGACCTTATTAATTCAATAAAATCTTTATTAACTCCGGATTTAATATCATTTAAAACGTCATCAATCTCTTTAAAGAATGGATTTTCAACATCCCTTATATTTGCAAATACAGTAATCATAATTTATCGGTTTTTTATTTTCTGCTGCACATGCAAAAGCGTTCCGATAAATTCGTGTAGATCTTTTAAAGGTAAATGAGCTGTTACCATATCATTAAAAGTTGATAAAGTTATGGAACAGAATTCCTTTTCTATTGTTATTTCAATTCTTGTGGATTCAGGTTTTTCTACCTGTAATAAGTGGATCATTTTAAATTAATTTAAATTACAAAATCAAAAATACAAAATAAAATTCAATAAAACAAATAATACAGCAAAACAACAAAAAAAAGGAAAATAAAAAAATGCTGTATTCTTTAAAGCGTTGATTTTATTGCTATTTACAAAAAACAATACAGCATAACAGCATTTTTTTATATTTTTCCATTTAAAAAATTTTTTTTACGCTTTTTTTATTTTTTATATTATATATGGGCTGTTTTTTCGTGTTTTGCTGTATTAATCTTTAAAAAAAACCCCTAGCAAATAAACGCTAGGAGTTAATCAAATTTCCGACCCGGAAAACAAATTATTTCTTAAGTATTAAACTATCTTTAGATATTTTAAGTTCAGGCATTTGGAGTTCTTCTCCATCCTCTGATGCGGTTAAAAGTCCTTTTTGCTTAGCAATAAAGGCAGCTTTATACCGTTCCTCCGTTTCTTTTAAAGCATCCCTTTGCGCTTTCCATTCATCAATAGAGGAATAATCAAAACGTTTAACTCCATTTCTTATTTCAAACTTGAAGCCCTGTGTTTCAAATGATTTCTCGCCAAAATTATGAGCTTCTTCCATTGCGTTACTTTCAATCTGCTTGATGGCTAATAAATATTCATCGGCGGTTCTTTTAAGGTGAGCATAAGCAATTAATGCGCTTCTGTCTCCTTTTTCAACTTCGTCTACAAAATGCGCCAACTCCTGCTGGCGCATTTCAAAAAATAATTCTTTACTCATAGTTTAAAATTCAAGTCCATCTTCTCCGGTTTCTACTTCCTCAGCATCTTTAACTTCGTAATTATTAACCTCGCTTTCAGTACTTAGATCATTGCCTGTGTATTTATTGTAATACTCGGCAATATTTACATAAGCATCGATAGCTTGTTGAAGTTCGGTTTTGGTGTAAGGTTTTCCTATTGAAAAGATAGGAACGCTATATTTCGTAGCACCTTTTTTCAGTTCCTCCGCTTCATTTATTTCGATGAAGTGGCTCTCAAATTTACCACTATGCCCTTCTAGTTTGGTTTTCTTATCACCATTCGCAAAAAGTGAAAAAATAGAAACACCGGATCCTTTTAGTGAAATGTTCACTATTTCGCCGTCTAAAAGACAATAAATTGATTTGTGGTATTTACCACCAGCATCAATAATTTTAAGCCGGATATCATTGTAAAGGCCCTCAGCAACAATTTGATTTTGCCCATAGACCTTTACTGTTAGCTCATCTTTTGAAGTGAATTTAATCTCATTAGAATAAATACCATTTTGAAATTTATCAGAAAATCCTTTGATAGTGTGAAATTCTTCTAAAAATTGAATTTTGATAGGTAGTTCAACCTTAATGTTTTCTTTTTTTTCTTTGTCATAATAAGAAAAACATTTGTCATTTGATTTCCATTCAAGGAATTTTTGCGCTGGGTTTAGCGACTTTTTTTCAGTTTGATTTAAAGTTCTGAAACTCATAATTAATAGTTTTAAAATACGATGAAAGAAGCCGTCACCGCTTCGGCTCTATTATAATAGCAAGATAATAATTTTTTTTATCCTGCGCAAATTTTATTTTCTTTAACCGATACAAAAAAAGCATTTAATGCTTGTTTTTCTCCTATGGATGTTTCGCTATAAATTTTTCCGTTAACAGTCCATTTCCCTTTTATTAGTTGAATTGTGTTCATAATATTTTTTTTATGGTTTTTTCCGATACTTTATATTTATCGCTTATTTTTTTGATTGCGATATCAATTTCTTCTTGTATTTTTGATTTAAAAACACGTTTAAGTTTTCTCATTTCCACCTCCTGCGCCAGGAACATTTTATCTAGTTTCTCTTCCAACTTAAACATGTCCTTTTTCATCGCAATACATTTAATGCAAGTTTTCTCGATGTCGATTGATTTCTGTTTGTTTTTCATTTTTTCAAGTGTTTAAATCCTACGATAACGGCTACTAAGTAGCCGAATATCAAAGTTGATGTTAAAATCATAAATTAATTTTTTCTTTGTTGTTAAAAATAATTAAAGCCAATGTTTTCGCCATTAAAGGTTTCATATCACCTTCTTCAACCGCTCTAAGGTTGCTTTCTTTTAAAAAGTCTAAAATAATTTCATTTAAGTTTTCCATTAGTCTAAGTCTAAATATAATAAGTCTTCTAATAATTGATAAAATTTGTTAGGAAATATCCCATTGCTTTGTTTTACCCTATATATAATAGTGTTAAGGTCTTCCAAAGCCATATCTCTGGCTCCGTGGTCGAATTTTGTGATCGGTTCGTTTGCTGGTGAGGCATCATCTCTTGAGCCATGCATAATTGTTTTGTTTTAAATTATTAATAGTACAAATGTAACATAAAAATAATTAAAAAAAAAGTTGTTTATTAAATTTCTTTTGCGTAGGTTTGCATTAATTAAATTAAACACAAAACAATTATGAGAGCAATACACAAGTATTTAGCAACAGACTTAAAAAGCAAAATGGCTGAGAAAAAAGTAACTATGTATGAGATATGCAAGGTTAGGAAAATCTGCTCCGATCCAACCATTAGAAAGATAATAAGCGGCAATGGCGGTGGGACCATTCCAATGCGAGTAATTATTGAGATATATAAATACCTTGGATATAGCGAGATAAAAATCGATGAACCCGGGTTTGTTTTAAATGTAAAGTTATGAAAAACTAAAAGACATGCACTTAGTAAATATGCCTAAAATGAGAGTTAAGAAGTACTCGTTAGGTTGGGTTGTTGAGAGAGAATTTAAAACTTGGTATGGCAAAAAATATTGGAAACATATTGAATCCGTTTATGGCATAGAATCAAAACCTTTGTATTACAAGACAATAGATATTGCTGTCGAAGAAGCAAAAAAGCATTTTGGTTGGGATTTATATCACGGATGCGCTTTGTATGTATAATTAGCGGCAACGGTTGACGGTAAACTCTCGTTGCCGTTTTAAATACGAGAGATAAATTTTCAAAATACAACAGACTTATGGACGAGCTGAAAAATATAAAAATACCACAAGGCAATGTGGTTTTACCGTGTGTTGGCAGCAGTTTTTCATTCGAGAAATTGTTAAAGACAGTTGCCGGTGTTGACCCCGAAGCTAAGTATCAATTACAATACACAGATTACGAAGAAAACCAATGGACTGCACCCTGTTTGCTTTCAAACCATAGAATTGAGCAAATGGCAAATGACAACTCCGTTAAAAAAGTATTCATTGAATTTTCAAACGGAACTAGATTGGTGGTCGTTTCTTAAAATTACCGCTAACGGTTTCGGGCTTGGCGAAGTGGCTGAACCGAAAGCTAAATAGAATTACAAAACTTAAAAATTAAAAACGAATGTTAAATAGAATTACTGAACAGCCATTTTGCCAAACCCGTGTCAGTGGCAG
>Ga0210043_1000854_pt1 | contig 30361 bp, 31 predicted proteins | sample CryGeymet201501t_FD_183990 | JGI IMG/M metagenome (GOLD analysis project Ga0210043, IMG submission 183990) | Groundwater microbial communities from Crystal Geyser aquifers in Utah, USA - Crystal Geyser metaG 2015-01t (SPAdes) (version 2) | ecosystem: Environmental > Aquatic > Deep subsurface >... | reverse complement strand
CGACCTTTCCACTGCTCGACACGATCAAGACGGACGACAACCCCTTTCTCGGGAGCTTCGTCAGGGCCTTCCACGCGCAGTTCCAGACGACGAATACGCACACGGTCAGTGGCACGAGCGGCGAGGTCTGACCTGGCTCGTTCTTCTAGAAGAGTGACTAGAGCGTCTAGTTTTGCATAGATCAGCGCAATATCGTTGACAGACATCGTAGATTGTTCCTGAATAGAGGAGGACTGCATGTTTGACAGTTACCGCGCTTTTGATAGTATAGCATAATATGTTGACTCTAGGATGTGACCCTGATACCCACAAATTGGCTATCGCCGTCACTGACGGAAGCTCTCTCGTGGCATTCTGGCAAGCGTACGTGCATCCTGACCTAAAGGAGGAAGATGCTGTCGTGGCTACAGCCAGAGAGCTTTCGAAACTCAGAATGCGGGACCTGCCAAGCGCACCGAGCATCGTAGCTATCGAACAGATGAGGGTCTACGATCAAAGCACAACAAACCGACTAAAGGTGCATGGCCTGAACGGACTGATCCGGGTGGCCAGCACCGGAGGCGCCGTGGTTGCATGGTCTGCTGAGCACTTCCCTAATAGCATCATAGTAATGCCGACCGCTCCTGAGTGGAAAGGTCAACAATCAAAGATGGCGAACCACGCGCAGACTCTACGCACGCTCGTTGACAATAAAATCAAGACTGCGCTGCTAGATCTCCCCGACGCCAGACGAGGCCATCTCATGGACGCGGTCGGCATTGCATTATGGGCCAGCAGCAGACAACAACAACGACGGAGTGACAAGAATGACCTGCGCACAGCAGCAAGAAAGCGTGCTAAGAAAGCGAAAGGATGATGAAGATGGAAAAACAAGAAATCGTCCTGTCGGAACGAGAGGCCGAAGAACTTCGATGCTATGAAGGCACGGACATATATCAGTGCTATCGAGAGATGCGATTACAGGGTACTAGCCACAACCTCTCCCTGGTTCTCGCGACACACCTGGGCCCCGCAGGACATGTCGGCAAGAGCACGTCGCGACCGAAACAGAAACTCACCAACATTCGCCGCAAGTATCCAGACGGCACGATGAAGGAGATCTGAAGACCGTGACATCCAAGAGTAAAGACACCCTGTGTGAAATGTTTCTAGGACTGCTAATGACGACCGTTATCCTGCTTTGGCTATTCTGGTTAGTGGCGTGTTCAGGAGAAATAAACCCTCCGACATCTATCAGGATGCCATATAGGAACTTGGAGAATCGCGAGGAACAGAGATGAGAGGACTAGCCCTGACATTCATTCTGCTGACCGGATGTTATGCCGATGAACCTCTGCCCGGCGAGGAAGTACCGATCTTGCCCAAGATTCCCGAACGCACTAAGTTCGGAACCTTTATTCCAGTTGGCACAGCATTCGGCCCTATGCAGACAGATGGCCCCGTCAGTTCGTGGTATCAAAACAGGCAGCAAAGACATGCTTGGAGCATTGGCTTCTTCTGGGAGAAGGAAACCGGTCTCTACTGGTATTCTCTCAACAATGGCCCGTACGTCAGAGAGTATCCGAGCGTGCCCTAAGGAGCAGTCGTTCCTGTAATTTTATCCGTCTCTGCCTTGAACTTGGCTGCGGATGCATCGTACCAGAGCCCTTGTGCTTTGCGGACCTCAACAAGCGACTGGTTGGCTTCAATGAGAGAAGCATGCGCCAGACGTAGATCTGCGAAGTAATTGGAAATGTCTGTACCCCAGATAAGCCATACCAGAACGACACTAGCTGGGATAGCTCCCATCGAGCCAAAGATCGTGGACAGCCACCGCATCCACGCACGAGGATTGATGGTGATGCCTTCCTCAGGTGCAGGAGCAGTTCCTGCGACCGAGCGTTCGTCTACAGCTACGGACATTATGCAGCCTCTACAACAAGGTCCAGAATATAGACGCTGTTGACGGTACCCAGTCGCGCATCCGCACGAGCACGGCACAAAATTTCTCCGTCTGCAGTGCCGACAGGTACATCGAACAACGCAGAGGCTTCCGACAAGATGGCAGGGCCGCTCTGGAGTCGAGGAACGATATCGCTCACCGTGAAAGGGCCGTTGTTCGCATTTTGCACCGACACCCCGAGTATGACCGTGCCACCTGCGACGATATCGTGTACGACATCGTCTGCGTATTTCGGGGAAACAATCAGGTTAGGGACAGGATTTCCGTTCACGTCAGTTACGCGAAAGGTGGCTGATACGGAGTTGATGGTGATTTCCATGGGATTAGCTTCCTACTCTAGAGTTAGTGAAAATTGCCCTGAAAGGACCCCCGCGCAACACTGCGCCGATGCCGAGAGTCGTGCTGTTGTATGTCATCTTGAACTCTACGCTGATCCTACTACCGACAGAGTCTAGATCATAGGTAGTCAGATCTAGAACATAACGTTGGGGATTAGTCACGGGTAGTGACGTAATCTGAAATAGGGGAGATGAAGATCTCCCGAACACCTCAAGCACCAAGGCAGTCACAGATGCCACGGCTATCAGATCTCCATTCTCATCCTTGAACGTGAGGTCGATTGCGGCTGTAGATCGCTCGGGGATGTTCATCTTTCAATTATACCTCGAACGCATCTTTGACCCTAAACAGAGAATCGTCCTAGGGAGAACGGAACAACGATATTAGCTGTCACACGCAGCTTGCCTACCACGCGAACCAGTTCTCCTGCAACCACCTCGAAGACGTCCACTTCGATCAGACCCGTTTCCAGCAAAGCGGAAAGCGCAGCCTGCGGGTTTGCGGACACGTTCGCCCCATCAGTTATGACGGTGGCCGTTTGTAACAAAGCCGCAAGAGCAGCTTGGAGATTGGCCACTACATCGAAGGCGTCGGCGTCCGCAGTCGCTGAGAACAGAAGAGCCGCAAGCGCGGTCTGGAGGCTGGCTGACACTTCGAAAGCATCGGCATCCGCAGTCGCTGCGAGCAGCAGGGCCGCAAGCGCTGCTTGGAGATTGGCTACTACATCGAAGGCATCGGCGTCCGCAGTCGCTGCGAGCAGCAGGGCATCAAGCGCCGCTTGGAGATTGGCCACCACTTCGAAGGCGTCGGCATCCGCAGTCGCTGCGAGCAGCAGGGCCGCAAGCGCTGCTTGGAGATTGGCTACTACATCGAAGGCATCGGCGTCCGCAGTCGCTGCTAGCAGCAGGGCCGCAAGCGCCGCTTGGAGATTGGCCACCACTTCGAAGGCGTCGGCATCCGCAGTCGCTGCGAGCAGCAGGGCAGTCAAAGATCCAACGGATGCCACCACATCGAAGGCGTCGGTGTCCGCAGTGGCTGCGAGCAGCAGGGCAGTCAAAGATCCAACGGATGCCACCACATCAAAGGCGTCGGCGTCCGCAGTCGCTGCTAGCAGCAGGGCCGCAAGCGCTGCTTGGAGATTGGCCACCACTTCGAAGGCGTCGGCGTCCGCAGTCGCTGCGAGCAGCAGGGCATCAAGCGCCGCTTGGAGATTGGCCACCACTTCGAAGGCGTCGGCATCCGCAGTCGCTGCGAGCAGCAGGGCAGTCAAAGATCCAACGGATGCCACCACATCGAAGGCGTCGGCGTCCGCAGTCGCTGTGAGCAGCAGGGCCGCAAGCGCTGCTTGGAGATTGGCTACTACATCGAAGGCATCGGCGTCCGCAGTTGCTGCGAGCAGCAGGGCATCAAGCGCCGCTTGGAGATTGGCCACTACATCGAAGGCATCGGCGTCCGCAGTTGCTGCGAGCAGCAGAGCAGTGAGACCTCCCGCTGCAATGAACTCGTCTACGCCTATATCAGGAGTCGTCAAACTGCGGATATCGCCGTCGATATCGTCTATAGCCGTTGCCGTTGCTGTGCCCTTAGCTGAAACATCCGTTGCGTCGCTCGAAAGGTGGAAGTCTCCGTTGGCGGCATCGACGAACGGGTTGAGAATGCTTTGGACTGAATGGATTCCCGGTGCTGAAGTATCATCCGCAGCGCAGTAATCACTACCCGCACGTGAATTTAAGAAACCTTGCCCGAGATTACCGAATGCGATCGAGTTTAGAGGGACACCGTCTAAGATGCCTGTATTTATACAGTTATGACCTACACAGTATTCCCAGACAGCATCGCGAGGACTGCCTCTGTCTATAAACCCGTCACCGAATCGACCACTTACAACGCAGTTCTGTGCAATCAGACCATTAGAGAAATCTCCAGCAGTCAATCCCCAGGAGAAAGATACTGCCGAAGTGGATGACTGATCCGCGTGATGAATGATAAGATAGCGATACTTCGAGAAGTGACTGCCAGGAGTGCTTGTCACGGAACTGGGAGTGATACCGCGATTGTTGTTTCCTCCAACAGCAGTTGTTACGCCTACAGCGAACCATTCGCATTCGACGTAATTCTCATTCATTATGTTCAGTACACGTAGTGTCTCGGTTATTGTTGCAGTACGTCCCGCCCAGGTTCCATTGTGTTTGACCTGATCTCCTGATAAGCGGCGAAAGTGCGTTTCGTCTGTAGTAGCGTCGCCGATAATGATTGTTGCGCCTTCATTGTAGATTTCGTTTGCTAATTCACCTTTCTCGATCCATGTTCCTGGGTCGCCGTTCAGAGCGTCAATAGTTCCTGTATTCGTCCCTGTGGTACTATCCTCGAACGAATCCGTAATAGCCCAAGTACCAACAACATCTGAGACATAGAGCTCCCCGCTGGTAATATCGTGCCATCGCACGATAGCTGTCTTAGTAGCGGTTGCTGAGTCCTGAATAGGATCGCCAGGATTAAACGAGCCGACAATTCCCGATACAGTCCAGTCTTGGATGTCTGTAAGACTGTAGTCAGTCGCAGCTTCCCACGCTGAGATCGTTGAGTAGTCTCCTCCGACTGCCCGAATCGAAGATGCGTGGAGGACCATTGTTTATGCTCTCGACTCAGGTATGTACTTGGCGTCCTGTTCGTTCAGACCTGAATGCTTGTCGATAAGGAACATACGGAACTGCATCCAACTCGCGTGCGCGGTGTAAGTAATGCCTTTGAATGTCCAGTCATTGCCGACAACGAAAAAGCGCATTCCGCCAAAACCCGTGTGATAGTTGCTCCTCTGGGAGGCTGAGATATCATCCATGAGCAGTGAGTAGCGATACTTAAGGTTGTGTTCGGGTTTACCTGTCACAGCGTCGTAGGCGCTTCCCTTCATCCGTTGTGCTAGTTTGAGCCAATCTGCATTGAAGTTAAGGACGACATGGAAGAATGTAGGCCACCTCTCCAGACGCCCGGGCAACGCAACAGGACCGATGGAAACGATATCCCATGCCTTACCGCCGCCAGAGTAGGCAGAAGGACGAGAACGGACAGTCAGCAGCGCGGCCACTATCCCCTCCTAGCTTAGATGCTGTTGCCGGTCAGTTCCAGGGCTCCGCTAACGCCATCGAAGGTTACGTCAATGTTATTGCCGTTCGGCAGGAGAGCGCCGCCGCTGCGCAGCAAGTAACCGATGACAGGGGAAGTTGCCGCTACTGCCGTATCCTTGAACACGAGAAAGCCCGGAATAGTCTTCGTGCCGTCCACAGCAACAGAAGGAAACGTCACCGTACCAGATACTTTGAGACGACATTTACCGCTTGCGGCAATGTCCAGACTGCGCTGCGCGCTTGGAATACTGATAGCTGTGACGCCCGAGTAGATGTTGGCCGTGATAGCGATGTTGTCCATGAACGCATGCGCGTCTTTATCGACGATATAGGACGAGTTCATCGGAACGATCTTCACGTCGGCATCTACTGCGTCAGCCCAGTCTAGCTCGCCCGCAGCGAACGTGAAAAGGCCCTGTCGGTATGCGGTGCTCATTTAATTCTCCTTGTCTCTCTAAGTGCCTGTCCATCGGCTAAAGCTCAGCACTAGTGGTATTTTAGCATGAAAGTGCAGCGAGCCCGGCGAGGACCGCCGGGCTCGAAGCGAAGGAGAGAACATGCCGGGAGAGATGCCGCCCTCCCTCCTGCATTGTATCAAAGAATGTCAAACCCTCTTCGAGATGCGAGGGAAATCAAGGCAGAAATAGATCGCGAAGTCTCCTCCGTAGCGATAGGCAGGTACGCAGAGCTTAAACCCCGCCTTTATGAGATTGTTGCCGCTGGCGATATTATCGCGATCCACGTACGTTATAATAGCCGAAGCACCGACGCTTTTAGCGAACGCGATGCGTGCCTTAACGAGCCTTTGCGCAAGTCCTTGTCGGCGATGATCGGCCAACACCCCTGCCCTGCATAGGAACCACACGCCGGGTTCAGCTCTCACGGGAGCCAACCCAGCAAAACCCACGGGGTTTTCTTCAGAATCCTCCACAAGCCACCACCACCGCCCGTCAACAGAATAGGGTTCGTCCTCCGGAAAACATAGGCGATCAAGCCCTTCTATCACGGATTGGTCATACAGATCGATGGAACGTAGGTTGTGACGGTCTGTCTGGCAGCGGCGAATTCGATAGAACAACGGCATCTCTTCATAATACACCGCAGATGCCCTCAGAAGCCATCAGGAGGCTCTAGGAGACGCCCGGCTCAGATACATCCTATTCTCCCTGAAACAGCGGGCGAACGCCTCGTAGCGACTACTGAGAGCCTCAGAAGGCGGCCCCGGACAAGTAGTCCGGGGCCGGTTGGAGGATCTGCGCCGGGGCAAGACGCAGCGCGGTGTGGACTACTGGAAGTCCACTCCACCGTAGCAAGGAATGAGAAGGTTCAAGGAAGTCACCAGAATCTCGCCCACAAGTGCGAGATTGTTGCGTTGAACAAGGCCGCGAATCAGGTCATCACTGGCCAGCGGGTTTGTAACGTTGTTGAATGGCATAGGAATGAGTACACGATGGAAGGTGCCTGCTGCGGTTCCGGGCGCTCCAATGGCAACGCCTGTATCGGTATAAACTGAGGTAACTCCATCGAAGCCTTCGGTACCAATACTGGCCTTCTCCATCGTCACCTTAGCGTCGATGGTATCCGTGGCAAGTTCTGCGTTCTCTAGACGTACGATCAGTTCGAGAAGGACGTCATGACCGCCGGTATAGTCAGTCGGGAGAGGATCTGTAGAAACGAAGTAGATTCCGTCAGTAGTATTCGTCAAGCGAAGACCTTGGACGCTCGTATCTCGCTCTCCGGGCGCAGCGTGGTTCTCGACCGAGACATGGCCGATACGCTGTACGTCAATCTGACCGTAGCGGACAGTTAGGTTCGCCGAACCTACATCTACACTGACGAAGAGCGATACGGTATCATTCTCAGACAGGTTAATAAAACCTGTCACGGTCACGGACGACCATTCGTCCGCGCCGCTTCTGCCTTGTGCCTGTACTAGAGGGACCGTAGCCGCTCCGTTTACTGCCAACCAGAAGGTGTAAATCTTGTTCACTGAAGACAACACAGAAAGTTGACTGCTGACCTTATAAAGGCCATCGAGTTTCGCTGTCAAAGTATCTGCGACATTGTTGGGAAGCACCCCCTTGGCTTCGTCATCTGTATCCCACGTCGAGAGTAAGACTGGCGTTGTAGTAATGCCTGCTTGTGTCACACCGCCGGTCGTTAGCATCGAGCCATATGCGCGAGCAGATACATCGAGGTTCTGCATCGCGAGCTTGACACGCCTGTAACTACCTCCATCAAAGTCGAACTCTGACAGATAGTGGCGCTTTCCTCCAGTCGGACCGTTTTTAATCAGTCTGCGGTTGCTTGGATCACGAGAAAGGATGCCATCCGAAGTCGTACCTAGCGCAAGAGGAGGAGCATCCTGAACGCGGAACTGTGTCGCTGCTCGACCATCGAAGTCTAGATCCTCACGAAGGAAATATTCTCCCACCATCGCTTCTTTGACGGTCGTTCCGTCCGCGCGGACGACCTTACCATAGATTCGACCGGAGACATCCTGAAACACCTGGAGGTAACCCGCAACGAGCGTCGGTACATCTCCTAGTCCGTTGCGACGAAGGAGATCTACGTCGTTGAGTACTTTCAGGCCAAAGACCCGCGGCTTCTCAGGACCGCTCGGAGAGTTGGTTGTATCGTAGCTACTAAAAGTGCTCATGACTTATGCCCCCATGATCTGGATTGCGATATTGATTGCTGCATCAAGCGGAGAACCTCGCGCAATGATGTCAACAGGACCGGAACTTTGACTCGACACAGGAGCAGAAATGTATCCGGTCGCTCCTTGTGTCGTAATTGCAGTATATCCTGCGTAGGAGAAATCCGCGGGATTGTTTGCGGTGGCTACAACAGTCGGAACCGTACCGAAGAACTTTGGAAAGTCCACCTGCCACGCTCCTGCTACGCCCTCAACCGTGCTCCTATACGTCTGTTCTACGTTCACAATAGCAGAGCCCGGCGTCGATGTCGTGTCCACCGAGATATTGTACTCGATGCCATTGACGGCCACAGTCTCGACCTGTGCCTGAACAGTAAGCCCTATCACACTAGTAGCGTGCATCGGGAGCAGAATCGTCATGGTGCTACCATTACCCGGCACGTCAGGCGTAAATGGTATGTTCCACTCCCACTTGCGGTTGCGAATCCAGCGGCGGAAGAACCAAAACAACCAACTTGGTGCTCGAAGGCCTCGATGCGCAAAGGTCGTGAAACGCGCTTTGACGATCCTACCAGAGATTCTCTGTCCGGGCTTCCACACGCGCCAGGCTCCGCTATCCACGGAGACCTCATTCAGAACACGGATAGGTGATCCATCAGACTGGGTTCCGAACATGCTGATGTCACGGGTACTTCCTACCGGCTTACGCAGCCCGCTAGGCACCCCGCTATTAGGACCATGAAACTGCGAAAACATGTAATAGTCTTCGCTGAAGATGCTGCGTTCTGCAATGCGATTGAGGCTATCGGCCATAGGACAGAATGCAGGGTAGAAGTCATGCACGGCTCCTGCGTCCACAGCAGCAGTTTCAAAACGGCCGTATGGAAATACTGCATCCATCGAGAACATGCCCGGCCCTTGATCCATGCTGAAGACGGAGTTCGGAAAGCCTTCCAACGGAGCTCCGTCCGCAGCATCGAGAGCGAACATGCTAGGTACTTCATTTACATGGAGGGTACCCAGATTAACGCTCATGTTAGGGTATCCATAGGTCGAGTCGATTGTTCCTCCCGCGATCCAGTTATTGGAGAAGTCCTCAACGCGGTTAAAGGTGTCGTCATTCACGACCGTCATATCCCGGAAGACCCAGTCAGACGACCGACATCCATCTGGATCGAAGCGACGGACCCACACGCGCTGCTTATCAGTCTCGGTGCAGAGAGGAACTTTGATATCCTCCGCATCAACTGAAACCTGCGTCGCGTGCATTGCATCACTGGGATCTGTAACAGTCGATGCAGACACTCTGATCTCGACCTGTGTATTTTTCTCTGGCGAGGTCTTCACCTCGACGTTGCCGCTTGTGGCGACAGTATCAGGAGCAGCTACAACCCCTCCTTCGGGCGTATCATCGGCTGCTTCTGGAACGGGCACGTCATTGTTACTTGTAGTAGCGGATGTGTCTGTGTGGGAGACGAGATTAAGTTTGACTCCAACGAAAGGGCCTTCGCCCTGGCTGATGTCTGGCTCAGTGATTCCTACAGGATTACCTCCGCTGCCATCAGGAACAGATGGCTGCGTGTCGGGAAAGAAGTTGTGGGTCCTGTCGCTACCGATGATGAGGTTACCCTTGGAGTCGAGTACCTGCGTGGTGAACTTGATGCCTCGTTCATCAGGCACTGAGATAACTGCTGTGTCGTCCTTGAACGACTTGAAGATCAGTTGGAACGTGTTGGGGTCGCCAATCTCTTCTCGATAGAGACGGCGGCTATACTCAGGACGGTCCAAAGGCTCAAAAGTCAGGCGAAGGCGGGGCATTATAGTTGCTCGATCTTCACGATACCAGATGTCGGCGGGGCAGATACAATCTGTGACGATACCACAAGATTACCTGGCAAAGTATTCGTAGGCACTCGAAGGCCGGGAATGACTCCGCCGATAGGCCCTTTCCAGAGCGTCGGATCCGAGACACGTAAACTGCCATCAAGCAAAACAAGTTTGAGTTCTTGCCGAAAGTTACTGCCCCCTGTCACGCGTTCGATAACCTGTGCCTTACGCGATACAAGTTTTGCAGTCTCACTGCCAAAAAGAACAATGTCGCCCGGATCAAGGATAATCGTACGGAAGTTGCTCGGACGAATAGTCACAAAGCGTTGATTGTTTTCCTCAGCTTTAATCATCGCATTACCAACTCGCTCGGTCTGCGAACGACGACGCACTGCGGGAAAGCTGAAGCGACGTACATTACGGATCAGGGCATCGCTGTTGGCAGGGATGAAGACGGGATCCGCTTCCTGATCGAAGCCTGCTAGTTCGTCAGGAAAGGAGATCTGCAAGTCAGTCGCAATGCCTTCGAGGTCTTTGGTGTCGAAAATTAGTCCGTCTACAGAGTTATCGTTCTCTGCGTCTAGGATGTCATCATCACTGATCGTAAATTCCTTTCCAGTGAGTTTATCAATGACAGCATCGGGATCGATGTTATCGTCATCTATGGGAAAGAACCACTTGCCACGCGAAAACGCAGGGGCAACTCCACTACCTGCCAGCACCTGAGAGACAGCATCATAGAGTTTAAGTCGAACCGTCGTAACCCAATCGGCTTCACTGCGTGTCTCGCCGTCAATGATCTCGTCACAGTAGTCAGCAGCGCGTTTAGCACTGTCCCAATCCACGGAGGCGGGATCTAAACCAAAACCTGCCGATCCTCCACCGCCTACTTCGTCAAGAATGATCTCTGTAGCGATCCAAACAGGATTACGTGTCCAACCCACTACGAACTGCGGCTCGACGAGTGTCGGGTCAAACACAAAGTTTGACGAGTCGAGGAAAGGACCGCTCGTAGTGATGACTGAACCGTCGGGTAGGGTTATCCCTTTGGACTGACTTGCAGCAAGCCAGCGACCAAACTGCTCTGCTTGTGAAACGTGTGAGTAGCCCGAGAACTGTCGGCTCTTCCGCATCTTGAACTGCACGTTGACCTCTGGCAAGGAGTTGAGTCCTTCCTGCTCGTCATATTCGAGAAGCAGAAATGAACGGCGCGGAAAGGATAGTTGCTCCGTCACGAACTCAGTAACTTGTTCGAGGAACACTTCAGACACTCCAGTCATGTCGTCTTCATCGATGCGCAGCACGCGAAAGTCATATCTATTGTGCGGTATGCGCTCAACCGTATTAAGATAACTCTCTGCCACACCAAAACGCTTGAGGTTGCCTCTGAACATGTCAATCAAGCTGAATGACCAGCGCGCGATGCCCGACTGAATACGAGCGGACAATTTCACGATCTCGTCGCTCGTACCTCCCCGAAAGTATGGTACCCAGCCTGATGCAGGGTCAAGTGCTTTGCTGTTAGCAAGAATCGGATCGAGGGTTTCGTCTGATGACTTGGAGTAGCCCTGCGCCTCGGCATCTGGAGCATCGCTCTGTTTGAACCAGATGCGGAAACGGACGTGCTGCGCATCAATACCGGTCTGTTCTCGCCAAAAACCTCCGGATCCAGATGCCAGACCGAGGACTGCCTCATCAACAGATCCTGTAGTCGAATAGTCTCGGAGAATACCCTGAGCCACTTGTTGATTCACGGCACGAGACTGGCCGAGCAGATCGAGCGGGATTGCCGGCTGGTCGTTGTCGCCCTTAGCGAAGAAGGTCTTAATCTCGACACCAAATGGAAGCGTGCGATAAGTTGCGGTCACGTCACCCGCAGGAATGGGAGCACTGAAAACGGCACGAGATTGGCGTGTCTCCTTCGTCTTGAGTTCAAAGATTTCGACGGGAATAAAGGTCGTGTGAGTCTCATTCAAGAACGGAACCGTAACCTCGACTGTGGAACGGTAAGCAAACGAGTAATGTACCTTGATCTCGGTCGCACGTGTCTGGCGAAAGTTGACAGTGAAATACAATAGGTTAGATGCCTGATTGAAGCCTTTTTCGATCTTACCAGTCAGGCGGATACGCGGCCTGCCGTCTGACATCTTTTCAATCTCGTACATGTCTTTCGTGAGTTCAATCCAACCTGTCGTCGTCGTATATTTGTTAGCATTCGCGTTAAAGGCGTTTGTTGTAGTGCCCAACTTGACAGAAACACGGAAGTTATCCCTGTCATTCCACGCAGCAACAGGTAGGTCGATATAAGTGCGAGGAGCCTTGATCGTTCGTTTCGTAAACTGCATGCCCGAATCATCTGGAACAAACTGAGATGCGGGTGAAGTGCTGATCTCTACAGCCTCGTGGATCAGCAATCCTTCCATAGAGTCTCCTGCGGGAGCTCCATAAATTTCTCCGTCTAGATAGACACGCGCTCCGGCTGCCTGCACGTTACTCTTAGGAAAAATCCACTCCTTCCTGTTGTTTCCTACACTTACATCAGTCAGGCGTCTCTCATCTCGCGGAGAATCTAACGTGACGGTTTGAAAGATCGGCGTATCATCAATCCAGACATTAAGATCGCCTCCATCCATGGGTCCGATACCTGTGTCGAACAGCAACCGCATTTTGATCTTGGTATTGGTATTGAAATACGTCTGGCCGACATACGGATGATTGATGACGCGAGAGAATAAAGGAGGTGCCCAACGTGGTGCGCCTCCTCCCATTGGAGTGGGGTTATCTGGAGGAGCCTCGTTTTTCTCAAGCCCGAACTTAGAGCCGCCAGGACCAGGCTTTTCCGGCAGATTTTGAGCAGCAATCACTGCTGATGCGATTGAAGCGAGAAATGCGATCAGGGCGAGAACAGCCGTTATGCCAAAGTCTGCAAACAGAAGATCCATTAGAAACTCCTCTGGTTAGAGTAAGGCCACGCGCTGAAACGAAGAGGTTTACCTTCAGGAAAGCGCTCAGCGCAGTTGCTGATGGTCTGATTACACCGCAGAAGCGACGACACGCTCTTGCAGAACGGACCTTTGTAAAGCCATTGGCATCGCGTACCGCGCGAGTTAAGTACAGGGATCTCCAGTTTAAGTGCGTTGAATGCTGTGCCGAAACCGAAACCTGCGGCAGTATCGTTCATTCTCGCGCCTGACAGTACCCACGGTCCGTCCTTGATTTGTGACATCTCTCTTTCAGCTTCATCGCTCGGATTAATGCTGGCGAACACCAAACGCAACGTGAGTAAAGAACCGTTCATAGACTCTTCGTTGCCGTTCAAGCGCTCGTACCACGAAGCATCAAGATTCGAGAAGCTGATCTGATTCGTCGGAGGCTCACTCTCCAGCGTATCGCGCTTGGTATCGAACGTGCCGTCTGTAATCTTCCAGTCGCGCCCTCCCCAGTTGAGACTGCGATGAGTCAGAGATAGATATTGAATAGCCTCAGAGACGTGGCGAGGAGGCGCAAGTTCGGCCAAAATGAAGATATCGTCGATGCCCGCGTCGCTAAGACGAGTTAAGAACGGCACAGAAAGATTAAGCACTGGTCGTTGCCTCCGTCGGATTTACGAATCGAGCCCCTGGTTCCGTCTCGATGAGTTTGACGTCAAACGAGCGCGGCGCATCTATATCTAGCATACGTGGATCTGCCAGTCCCGTACCGTTTTGTGTAGGCGATTCGAGGAAGAAGACAGGAATGTAATAATTCGCCTGAAGGCGAACAGTACCTGAGGAAGGGGGAACAGCGAAAGTTACGATTGGTGCTGTGCCGTTGCCTGAGAAGCCAAAGGAAAGCGGAGAGACCTCGACCTCCCCTCCTCCAGTGTCTATAAAGACTCTCACTGACGAAGAATCGATCCATTTGTGCTCAAAGGCAAAGACGGCTTGAATTCCCGTAAGTACGAAGACCGTATTCTCGCGGTGCAAAGACGGGCCGGTGTATGGCATGTAGAGGAACATGCTAGCTTTGTTGTTATCTACGAAGTCTATGAAGTCGGCATAGCCGAGGCCAAGACTGTTTGGCTGAGGAAAAGCCACGGTCACGTTGGAAAGAAACTCGAGTGCGTCACCTCGAACTAGGACGTACTTCTTACCAGAGCGTGCTGCATTGGTTCGGCGTTGCGCTTCTACATGACGCTCGAACGGTACAGGATCCTTAGAGACAGAAAAGAGGAAGATATCAGGCATTAGCGCCTCTTGATCTCCGCAAGGGTGCGGGGCTCCTTGATACCTGGCGATATAGCGCGAATGGTATCAGTGTTCAGACCGTCGTTGACGATCTGTTCGCTGAAAATGAGAACACTACTAATTGTCGGCGAAGCGCTACGAGACGACGTGATAGAGCCTCCCTCGGCAAAACCTCGACCTAGACCCTGTCGCGTCCTAGGCAGTCTAACACCTTTTGTCAATGACCGGACAGTTTCGACCGGAAGAGAGCCGGAACGGATCATCTCCATAAAAGCTAGACCGTACTTCTTGACTGCTGCGACGGGCTGCATGAATTCATTGTGTGCTGCCCAGATGGGAATGGTATCTGACGGATGCAGTCCTTTAGGACGCACTACACCGTGTGGAATTCCTCCTTCGATCTTACCTCCGGCAGCAGCTCCCTTAGCGGGCAGAGATCTGACTCCGCCTGCCGTAATAGCACCTCCATCAGAAGCTCCCGAGATTTCACCGAAGCCTAAGGAGATTAGTGCCTCAGCAACGGCCAAACGAACCAGTTCTTTAATGATCTGACTGACAAGGTTACGGAAGAAGTCTAGAAGGATCTGTCCTGCGTCTTCTGGCGCTTCTAGAGCCTTAGCCAAAGCGTCTGAGAAGTCGTTAAGTGCGCCTTCGGTAAGGGTTGCTGCTGCCTTGAATGGACCAGCACTGTCAATGAATCTATTCAGTCCTTCTTCGATGCCGCCTGATCCGCCACGTGCTTCAAGCCCTCTACGTTTTTGCACAATCTCAATCTCAAGATTCAAAACTGCGAGAAGTTCTTTCTGCGCTTCAGTTAAATCTTCGACTGAAGTTTTGGTGTCAAGTATTGCCTGTCGTCGGTTCTTGAGGATCAAAAGTTCTGCGTCCAATGCAGTAGCACGAGCGACGCTACCTCTCTGTTCTAGACCTTGCAGTTCTGCATCAAGCCTGATCTGTTCCTCCTTGGCCATAGTGATGGTCCTAATGTCTTCTTCAGAAAGACCTGAACTATTACCGGGCGATTCAAGCTGCTTGCGTTTCTCCAAAAGCGCGATCTCAGCATTGAGAACTGCGAGACGGGATTGATCCACAGGAGAGAGTTCTGAAAGACTCGATTGGGGCACTGTAGAGAGCTGTTCGAGTTCTTTCCTGGTGTCGAGCAATGCCTGTCGTCGGTTCTTGAGGATCAGAAGTTCTGCGGATAGTCTGGTGATGCTAGCATCACTATCTGTCTGTTCTACGGCTCGCAACTCGGCCTCAAGCGTGATCAGTTGCTCCTTAGCATCAGCGATGGCTTTAATATCTTGCTCTGAAAGACCCGAGCCTGATTCAATCTTCTTGCGTTTCTCCAAAAGTGCGATTTCAGCATTGAGAACTGCGAGACGGGATTGATCCACAGGAGAGAGTTCTGAAAAACTTGTCGCACTCTCAGAAACGAGTTTTTCAAGTTCTGTCTTGGTGCCAAGTAATTCCTGTAGTTTATTTTCAAGGATCCGAATATCTTCAGAGAAGAATGGAGTGTCAGTTCCTTTATCTGCCCGCTTGAAAAACGTAATCTGATCAATAAGAGACTTCACAGTCGCCTGATCTACAGACGAGAGTTTTGAAAGATTAAATTGTTCCGCAGAAGAGAGTTTTTCGATCTCTACCCTGGAGTCAAGCAATGCCTGTCGTTGCTCTTTAAGAAGCCGAATATCTTCAGCCACTAAGGCAGTGCCAGTTTTGCTATCTGCCCGCTGCAAAAGCGCGATCCGATTATTAAGATCCGTCAAAGTCGATTGCTGTCCAGGCGAGAGTTCTGAAAGACTCAATGGTCTCACAGAAGAGAGTTCCTTGAGTTCTTTCCTGGTGTCGAGCAATACCTGTCGTCGGTTCTTAAGGATACGAAGTTCTGCGGCTTGTTTAGTAGCACGAGCGTCACTACCTGTCTGCTCTAGAGCTTGTAACTCGGCTTCAAGCGAGATCAGTCGTTCCTTATTCGTAGTGATGGCTGTAATATCTTGTTGTGAAGAACGAGAACCTCCGCCGCCGGTAGCGCCCTTGAGATTGCTGGTGTTTATTCCGCCAAGAGCATCCCGCAGTGCCTTTGCTACTTTATCAGCAGCGGCAGTGGCAGCATCTTCTGTGTCATTCGGTTCATCGAAAATCAGATTGCCCAAGCCGAGGCTGGTAAGTCCCTTTTTAATCTTCTCACCGAGGAAAGTACTTAAATCATCGCCAGACAAAGGCGGTTTCCCTTCCTTCTTCAGCCTTTCATTCTCTTTCTTCAGCCTCTCATTCTTCTCTTTCTCTCGATCGAGGATACCGTTAAGTGATTTATTTAGTGCAATTCTTGCCAGATCAAGATCTAACTGGGCATTGACTATCTTGTTGTCTGCTTCTCTAGATCCCTTTTCAAAAAACACGGCTCCCGCGTTAAGATTCTGAACTCCAGCATTCAGAGCGTTTGAGATAGCCTTTGGAGTGAATCTTTTCGTAGCTTTTCGTAGTTTATCAACAAGATTTGCAGTCCCTCTCAGAAGAAAAGCAAGCACGTCGTCGAATGTGCGACGAATAGTCTGGATGAGTCCTGTGAAAATTAAAATGAACGCTTTCTTGAGAACATCGCCAAGTCCAATAGCTGCTGACTTAATCAATTTAAAGAATGCTTCCCAGCTAATCTCTATGCCCGTAACGCCTTCTAATATCTTCTTGAAGACTACAGCGAACAATGCAACCACTAATGCGGGCAGGAGAACGAAGCGTGCAGCAAAGAGAGCAATCTTGAGCCCAATCTTCCCTACTAGTGCCTGTATGGTACGCAGTGCAGAACCTTGAGCTATCAGAGAACCAAATACTGTCCGGAGAATTGAAACTATTCCTAGCCAGATAAACTTCAGAGGTAATGAAAGCGCGATGAGTACTCTCAAACTCGGCACAAAGAGTTTTAGAGTGCCGAGTATGGCTCCGAATATGGTCTGAAGCACGATCAGAACAGTGGCCCAGCGTAAGGTCTTATTAATGATATTCTCTGTTTCTATTCCACTCATTTCGAATAAAGAGGAGAGAATGCCAAAAACCGCTTTGCCGATACTAAAGAGATCTCCCAATCCTTCTATGATGCCGCGCAACACAATACCAAAGATAACACCTACAACGCGGATGCCTTCTCCAATAGCACTGGTTGCCTCAAAGATGCTAACAAAGTTAAGTTTCCCTAATTCAGTACTGATAGATCGGACGGCATCCCGAATACCATCGAAAAGCGGTTCAACAGCTGCGACTGCTTTAGGGTTTGCAATAAATGAGTCAGCAAAATCCTCTTTCGAGGCGTTTACGATAGCACGAAGTTTAGTCGTAAGTTCAGTAAAGAGTCCTTGTCCTGCTACAGATGCGATGAATCCTAGGACATCTGAAAAACGGGCCTTCAGACCTGAGAAAGTGTCTGCTGTGATCTTGGCTGCCTCTGCGGTACCTGCGAGTCCATTAGTGATGAGGGCAAAGAGTTCCGCAGGATTCTTGGTCGCTCGGACGAGTTCGTTAAGCCTATCCGCAGTGACACCGAATGCTTTAGCGATGCGCGTTGTGCGTTCAGCACCTGTGCCGGAGAAAAGAGAACGAAGTTCCTCTCCAAGCTGATTCTGCGGAATATTAAGAGAGCTCGCAGCCTGAGATACGAGCACAACTGCCTTCTGAATCTGATCGAGGTCTAGATTCGCAGCCAGACCGGACGGGAGACCCTCCTGCAAGGATCTCAGCAACTCGGGAAACGTAGCTGTCGTACGTAGGGACTCGGCGCGCAGTCGCTGAACTAGTGAGCGCGCAAGCTCCGTCGCTTTCGCGAACCCGATGCTCTCGTTGGTCAGATTGCCGAACTGATCACGCGTCTTGATGATGTTCGTAAGGAGACCTGCGATACCAATTTCGCTCGCCTCTATCTGCGAATTGAATTCTATACCAGTTGTGATAAGACTTGCGAACGCACTGGTACCTACTCGCACCGCCTTAAAAACCGCAAGAATGCCAATTAGACGACGAAGAGTGAACGAAATTCGATTTCCTTTTTCGTTCGTCTTGTCCAACTGCAACCCGAAAAAGCTCTGTGCTGCCGATGCTTTCTTCGTAGCAGCAGCTCCCCGCGCTTGTTGCTGTGCAAAACGCTCCCCCTCCCGAGCAGCACGAGCGCGCGTTGCTGAGAGACGGGCCTGTGCATTTTCTATATTGACGGTCTGAAGTGCAGTGCGCTGGCGTTCTGTGGCAAGACGTTGTTCTGCGGTCGCAGCATTTTGAACCTGAGTTGCAGTACGCAGTCGTTCTGTGGCAAGACGTTGTTCTGCGGTCGCAGCATTTTGAGCTTGAATTGCAGTGCGCTGACGCTCTGTATTAAGGCGCTGTTCAGCAGTCGCAGCCTTTCTGGCTTGAGTGCTAGTGCGCAGCCTCTCAATGCTAAGGCGTTGTTCAGCAGCCGCTACATTTTCAGCCTGAAGCGCAGTGCGCTGGCGTTCAGTGCTAAGGCGCTGCTCGACGATGAGAGCCTTGGCCGTCTCGGCTCGCGCCTTGGCCTGTGCCGCACTAGCTTTGTTTGTTGCTATTGAGAGAGTAGACAGCCTGCGCGCGCTGAGTACCTGCTCCTGAGATACCTTGCGCGTAGTCTTTAAAGTTGCAGTAAGTTCTGTGCGGAACTTACGGAGTTCCTGTATACCGTTAACAAGGACCTGAATCTCGTACCGAAGACCTCCCCGATCAATGCTAGCCATCTCTGTATTTTACCCTAGATACCTCTGGCAAAGGAGGCGAGGAACTCCTGCTCGCTCTTTGTGCCAATAGGACGGTCCCCGTCCCTTGTATACAGATCCTTTGCCAGCCTTTTTACGGCCTTTCCGTCGCCCTGTGATGCAACATTCTGACGAATGAGATCCTCTTGACCGTGCCGTTTTCTGACATTCATCATCAGTTCGAGTGCTTCGTCGAACTGGTCAAGGGCTAAATCGAGAATTTCATCGGGCGCAAAGCCAAAATGAACTAGTTCCATCACAGCTTCGCGGAAATCCCGCCACTTCTGGTCTTCAGTACGACTGTCGTTGATGTCTACTCGGGCGACAGCTCGTCGGCGACAAGCGCCTCGTCGAGCTTGGCCCTCATTGCTTTTCCCACTGCTCCACCGAACACACTCATGTTGGCTGTAAGTGTCGCACGTAGCAGAGGAAGGATAACGTCAGTAGTCGCGTTCTCCAGCGTTTCAGTGTCACAGACACCGCGAGAAGAATCCTCAATCAGAAGCAAGACGCGATGAATGTTGTCCTCGTCGAGCAGGGCTTTGATACCTTCTGAGAGGTCTTCCTTACGACGCTTGATGCGCTCCTTAGCGTGGACAGGAGAAATGGCGTCGATGGTCGTGGTCTCGACAGGGACGATATCCTTCGGCTGTCCTTCTTCTGCAACATTGATCTCTTGATGGGCCACAATCTTCTTCGTGTAGTCGCCCTTATTCGGATCGAACAACCCGACAGCGGCTTGCGCCATGTCAGCGACAACCGACTGCGCAGCCAAAAGCGCGCGTAGGCGCACGGGATAGAACTCAATGCTCTCTCCCTCCAGCTCGATAACATGCGGCTTCGTCTTGACACTGGACAAAATGGCCGCGAGCCCCTTCTTTTCGTTCGACATAGTAGCCTCCAAGCTGCCGTTTTTTGAGATATTGGGAACCCCGATGCTCGGGGCTCCCTTTAAACTTCAGACAGGTTTAGACGCTGAGTCGGCGGATCGTCAGCGTCGGACTGTTCGGCGACGCCTTCTCGTTGGTCTCGGCCGAACCTGACAGACTCAACGTGGCGAACTCTTCACCAACAAGAGCGAAATCTCCCTCAGCCGATAGGGTCACAGAATGGAACATGTACTCCATCTGCGATCCGTTACCTGTCTGATTCGCATTGCGCGAAATGAACATCATCTGTCCTGCAATGCGCGCCAAAGAAAGCGCACGGATCTCGCTGAGAGTCAAAGAAGCATACGTGAATGCGACCAGCAACGAAGAACCGTTGGTGATCGAGCCGTCTTCCTCAATACGGATGCGCCCCAACTCGTAGTCCACAGTGTAGTCCGTCCCTTCGATGTAGGTCACTGTGCCTGCCGAGTTCTTGACTGAGACGAGCGAGATGCGATACACTCGATTAGCGTTGTCTGCGGCCACCGGAGGATACGTACTCGGTGCGGCTACGTCATACAGCAGATACCACTTGCCAAGACCGTTGGTAGCAGAGACAATGACGTTGTCATTTCCTGCCACAGGAGCAACGCTTGCGCCAATAACCGCAGTGTCGCTAGACGTGCCGCTCATTAAGAGAGCGAGATTGTCAACGTCGATCTCAGACAACTCCGCTGTGAAATTGATGTTCTGCTGTAGGACCACCTCTCGATCCTTGACCGAGAGGCCGTTCAGCTTGCTGAAGTGCTCTAGCGTTTCAGCCTCGACTGTGACGGTGAAAGCCTCCGCGTGACCCAGAGTACGCATATTCTTCGCTCGACCGTCTGCATCAAGATCGTCTCCAAAAAAGAGTTCGCCGCGACCCAGAAGGTAGTCGCGGGGATCGGGGATACCTTTACGTGCCATGATTCAGTTCTCCGTGGGAAATAGAGTTCAAAATGTATTTTAACCTGAAGCGACCGGAGCTGGACGAACTTCGAGTTCTAGCCTGAAATGAGCCCCGCTAGACGGATCATTAGCCGGGGGAAACGTGATATCAACGGACGACACGCGCAGGTACAGAATCGGAGTCTTGAGCGTGTTATCCATCGGGATCGTGCGCCCTAGTTTGTGGATAAAAGGCTCAATGTCTACCGGCTGGCGGAAGTCAATGAGAAGGACCCAGATATAGTTATCCACGTCCTGAAGCACTTCGCCAAAGAGTTTGCTGTCTTCTGCGTCCTTCATCACGACCCCGATAGGGGCCGCCTCCATTGAGTCGGCCCTGATCGTTGACGGTCCGACAGAGACCTCTCTGTAGTTCCCCGTGCCGTCCGGCTCAGGTGCAGCAGCATACGTAATGACTGGGAAAGTCTCCAACTGTAATGCAGTTCGAAGGACAGCATGGACCTTTTCGTGAACGGACATTACTTCTGGATCCAGTTGTCCCATGAGCAATAACTGAGTGAGTTACCGAGTACTTGCCAGCATTCTAGCGAGTTCTCTCCTACGCCGTCCGTACTGGCATTAATCACAAGAGCACGTCCTGCTCTTGGAGTCCCGATCTCGATGGTTTCGTCGAGAATGCCGAGAGCCCTATCTATGTCAGATTGAAGGCGACTAAGTTCAATCTCTTTCTCGCGAGAAGACATTTCACGGAAGGCAGATACGTCGTTCCACTCTTGATAGATGCGGCTAGCATTACCTTCTTTAGATAAGACTGTTAGCCATCTCAACAGAGTCAAACGCAGCATGTTTTGCTCGCACGTTGATGCGATCAGGTAGCGATACTCGTCCTCCGTTTGCGGCGGCTCTACGGGGATAATAGAGCTTAATGCATTGAGTTTTGCTAGCCCTAGTCTGGTATAGAATTCGACTCTGGCTGTTTCTATAGCGAAGTCCAACTGATCCAACACTGCATGCCCTGCGTCGAGATTGGTGACGCGCTGCTTCTGCTTGGTCGTGGCTAGATCAGTGAAGATAGGCTCACTCATCAGGTAAATATCCTAGCCGCTACAGTCTCTGCGTATTGTTGTAGCCTGCATCGCCGAGCATGTTCTGCTGAGACGGAGGCTTGGTATTCTTCTTGACCTTATCTGCAAGAATTTCGGCCTCTCGCTCCATCGTTTCTTCGAGCACAGCGCGCACCATCAAACTACGCTCATCGTCGTCGAAGCAGAGGAACATCACAACAGCATTACGGCCTTCCGATGCAAAATACTCGCTCATCTCCGCGACAGCCTCGTCAGGCACTCGCTCCAAGGCGCTCACGACAAGTGCGTCGAGGTCAGTGCTTTTTAGGTCTGCGGGCAGGAAACCATCCGTCTTAGCTTTTGATGGCTTCAGATCTTCCGTCAGGGAGATAATGGTTTCCGGGCCTCCGAGCGATCGCGGCGCATCGAACGAACTAGGGGATTGCATCTGAGCTTCGCTTGCTCTAGAAATGCCATTGCTGCGCCGAATCTCGTCTGGATGTACCTGCGCAGCAAGTGCGACGATCTGACCCTTCTTCTGCATGTTGGAAATCTGCTCGGACGTACATCCAGCAGAGATGAGAGCCTCTTGACTGACGACACTGCCGGGTTTATGCATCTTACCCGTCAGAGACAGATTAACAGCTGTCTTATACTGCATGGTTCAGCTTCTCCTTGTTCTCAAGTTCATACACTAGGCCGAGCAGGAATGTCCTACCCGGCCTTTAGTGTACGGGATTATAACCTTAGACGACAGTCATCTGGACGACCGCCTCAGGGCGGCGCATCACAGGGAACGGACGACTATGAGCTAGGGCGATGGTCGCGCTCGGGTCTTTCTCGATCCAAGACTTGGAGAATCGCTTGGATCGGATAAGACCCTGGTCGAAGGCATCCATGTCGGGGATCGCACCATACTCGATGCTAAAGCCCGCACGCGGATCCTGCGAGACAAAAAACGCCTGATCATCAGCAACTAGATTGACAGGCACGCCAGCCTGGTCGTCCACTTCGCGGGCATACTCCCACCAGTTCAGGCCGAAGACACGGCCAAGGAAGTAGGCACCCTGTCCGTCGAAATCCCCGCCAAGAATCTGCGGCGTGTCCTGCTCCGCATTACGGCGGTTAAGAATGTCGCGAACCTTCTGGTTATCTAGGAAGGCATTGGCTGCGGTCTTCCCCAGAATTGCATCCGTGATACGGACGCCAACTGCATCATTCGCCAGCCGCTTGGCATCTCGCGTGTTCTGCGCGATGTTCCCCGTGGTAGTGTTCCACAGGTCAACGCCCGCCAGCACGATCGTGTTGGCGGCATCTCGAGCAAAATCGAACTCGAAAGCATCGGCCTCGATGCTGTCGTCTTGATCATACGAGATGACGCCAGTGAGAGCCCGACACACCATCCACTCTACGCGGTTCGCGATCTGGTCGGCCATATGCTGCATATCCAGCGCGATGTGTTCTTGTACCGGGCTAATGTTCGCGCCAGAAGGCACAAAGACAGGAGTGCCCGGCGTACGTCCGAAAAGAAGAGGACTCGGCTTGAAACTGAGCTTGACTCTAATGTTCGGAGCTTCGATCACGCGGAAGCTCTTGCTGACTCCTGCGACCGGATAAGCGACAGAGTTCTTTCGCACAAAGGGCACCATCTTGCGACCGGCAAACCACTTGCCGATCTCCAGCGTTTCCGTGGAGTGAGTGTTTTCCTGGCGGAAGAGAAGCTGACGAACAAAAGACTGGGGATCCTTGATGTCATTGATCGTCTCAGTAAGAGACTGCCAAGACAGTTCGGGGACGAGGGTAGGCATTCTTTATGCTCCTTAGATTCTGTTTCTGGTTAGCGGATCTTCTCCAGGCTACGAACGATGATGCCTGCGTCACGAGCGTCGCTCTGTAGCGCCGCATCAAGCTGTGCAGAAGTACCTCCGTCAGAGACGAGGTCGTCTCGGTGGGCCTCACCCGACAGCATGACAGTGCCGACTACAGTGTCTGCGACTTGCAGCACCAGCGGATCAGTTTTGTCGTTCATAACGATGCCCTTGACGAGTCCCGTGCCGTTCAGCCCGCCAGTAGCCCATTCTTGCCACAGATTCGTAGCCGTGTTAAACGTCACGACAGTTCCCTGCGGCAACTCCTTAAGTGCGCCGGATGCAAAGATCGCCGAAATCGTGTACGTGGGGATAAGACGCAGACGCTGGCCTTCAACTCGGTCGGCGATCATAGGAGTCTTGTGTAGTACCATTGAGTTTTTCTCCTAGAGAATCAGTCTTGATTGTACCTGATAGTGGTAATGTTCGTTAAATTACTTCGCACCCTGCTTCGCATTAAGATATGCAGCAAGATTCTTACCATGCTGACGCGCCTTCTCAAACAGCGCTTCCTCGGTATCTTCAGTGCTCACCTTCGGCGAGATATTGCGGCGAGGCTTGCCTCCCGACTTGCACTCCTCGCCAAGCGCCTTGGCAAGATCCGCATTGATTTCGCGGCGCTTGGCCACGAACGCTCGGATCTGCTCAGCGTCCTTGAAGTCTACCGACTTACGGAGATCAGCGATCTCCGTCTCAGCCGCTTCCTTCAGAAGTTCCTCATCGCTCTTCTGCTCGGAATCAAGCTGTTCTTCTGCCCTGGCGAGCAAGACTTCTTCGTCGACCGTCTCGTCACTAGTAACGATTTCGACTTCTGCCGCCTTCTTCAGGGCCTCGATCTCTGCAAGCAACGGAGAGGTAGCTTCCTCGATCGCCTTTGCAATAGCTTCCTTGACCTGCTCTTCGTTCATGATTTCCTCCTCGGACGGGTGCTGATTTAAGGTATCGTTGGCGATCTTGGCGGCCAAGACCATAGCGGTCTCGGGCTCTGCGCCCATAGAAGCCGTCATTCTTTGCGTCAATTGAATAATGAGTTCCGGTCGGTCGAACGCGCGGAAGGCACTTAGTTCTACGGCATCAAGATTGCCGTCCTTCTCGAACCAAGCACGCAATGCATTGCTAAGTCGCACATTCTTCGCGACAATGACTTCGCGCATAGCGTCTGCTTTAGTTACATCAGTACGTACCTTGGCGGGGCCATACAGAGAAACACCCTGCCATTCGCCGTCGCGATACGCTTTGCGAAGCTCAGGAGAGTTGATCTGCATCTTCACCGCCCAGCCGCCGGTCACGTCCATAGGACTACCGTCGTAGCCAGGCCAGTCCAGGAAGCGTTCATCGCTCTTTTGGATGATGAAGGATTCCGTAACGTGAGCAGCGTCCTTCGAAAGCTCTTGGCAATCATGAACAATGTCAACCTTAGCTGCGTTCTTCATGTACGAGTGAGCCATCTTTTCGATGACATCTGCGCTGGCGAAGTCCCCATCTGAGTCGGGGATATTCGGTGCCCAAACGACAGCGAGTAGTTCACCCTTCTCGTCAAAGTCAGGCAACTCCTTCGTCAGACCTACGAAATGTACTTCTGCCGTGTCAGCCTTAAATAGGGTCATGAACCCATTCTTGCCGCGAGGACACAAGCTGATGAATCGGATATCGGCGTCGAGGATTTCTCGCTTCTTTTGAGTGGGCATAGATACTCTCTATCCTACAGTCCTTTGGATCCTCGGCTTTTTCGAGTTAAAATTCTGGTAGGAGGACCTGCATGAATAATAACAGAAAATCGCCGGACGAGTCTGAAAAGTATGTCGGCGCTCGTCGCGTGACTATTGGAAACCGCCAACATATGGCGATGTTCGAGAAGCCCTCCGGCGGTATTTCTTGGAGTATTTACCTACACAAGGCAATCGAAAACTCCCAGAATATCTCTAATCGTACAGTCAACTCGGGGATTGTGCCTCATCCATTCGACTGGGCTGCAACGAAGCGTTTCAAGAGTTCAGACCCTCATCATTCGTCCTGTATCGAGGCTAAGATCAGCGCCACTGTTGGACTCGGCTTCAAGGATGCGGCGACTGAAGCTAAACTCGACCCCCTCAGCGAAACGACCGTCCAAGATGTCATTACTGCTGCTGCTGAAGACTACCATACGGTTGGTAACTGCTTCATCGAAGTCGTGCGAGACGGAGAAACGATCGTTGGTATCTTCCATGTCGCGGCAGAAGACGTACATATCTACGTCGAGGACGGGAAAACGCTCAACTTCCACTATCGCGTTCGCACGGAGAGCGGCTCCGAAACCGTAGCTGCTGCTTTTGGGAAGAAGAAAGAAATGCTAGAGCGTAAGATCTTGCTCAGCAGGGATCTTCAAGACCAGGACAGCATTTCGGAGATTATCCATATTCGTCGTCCAAGCGCGTTGAATCGCTGGTATGGAGTGCCTGATTGGTTGGCTGCCGTCTCTCAGATAGAACTGGCTCAATGCATCAGCCAGTACAACTACGACTTCTTTCTCAACAACGGTGTCCCCGAGTTCATCTTTATCCTCTCAGGAGCGGACCTCGGCGAAGTCTGGGATAAGGAGATCGTTCCCGCTCTCAAGGGAGCAACAGGAATCGGAAACGGTCACAGTACCGTAGCGATCAATATTCCTGATGAGAATGTACAAGCGGTCGTTCAGAAGCTCGGTGTAGAGATGGCTGATGGATGGTTCCAGAACATGTTAGACACCGTCGCCGTCCGCATCGTCACAGCACACCGCGTACCTCCCATCATTACAGGCATCCAGATTCCGGGCAAACTTGGAGCAAACAACGAACACGTTAACGCCATGTGGCTGTTTCAGGGCCTAGTCATCGGTCCCGCTCAGAAAGTTTTGCAGAAGGGCCTCGGTGTTACGCTCGGTAGTGACTCGGGAGTGCTTGGCCTCTCTGGTCCAGAACCTTTCGAGTTCAATACTATCACCGACACTATTCCGACTGCTCGGGTTGAGATGTCGTCATCTCCTACCGAGCCAAACAAGGAAATCGGCACTCGCAAGGACATCCCAGGATCGGCCCAAGAGGAGACTCCACAGGAACGTCAAGCGGCCGCTTTGAAGAAGTTCGAGACGCGTATTGCTAAGGCGCGTGAGACTCTAGGCAACGAGATCGTAGACTCCATCATCTCGAAAGCGATGGGCATTGTGGCTCCTGTACAGGACCTGTAATGGTTCTCACTCTTGAGGAAATCAAGAGGACCGTTTCCCGCGTTATCGCGAACGACGCGAAGGAAAAGGTTCGTCGTTTCACACCGTCGCGCACTCTAAAGGATGCCTTGCGCGTTACCTTCGAAGGTGGACGGTGGTGGATCGGAGTGCCCCACTATTGGGCTGTGTTCTATCATGATGGTCGAGGTCCTGTTCGCTCTTCGCGTCCTGGAGGATTCCTTGTCTGGTACAAAAACCCTAAAGATGACCCTCGCCACGGTGGAGACTTTCCAGTCAGGAAGAGCCAGATTCGCTCCCTACGACAATCTGGTATTTCTTTGGAGAGACTCCGAGCGGATATCGAATCTGGGCGAGCAGTCATCGCACGCACTTCTCCTCGATCTGGCGAATCTGTTGCAGGGAAGCCTTTCTTCATCAGAGGTCTTCGTAGCTACTTTGCTCAAGGCGGCAATGCTCGCTCTCAGGATGCCTTCAATGCCCTGGTGCATAGAGACATGCCAGATGCCTTTCGCCTGTCCGTCATCAAGCAACTTGTGCGTGTGTGACTAGTCCCCTAGCCGATCCTTCAGACGTTTCGCGAGCGTACGAGCGTCTATATTCTCCTCGTACTCGATAATTGAATACGTCTTTGTAGCACCGCAGGACGTACAGTAGCGTTCTTGTGTAGCAAAACCCTTGCCTGCCATAGTACGGTAGACATGCATCTTGCCCTTACAGTTCTTTTTCGAACAATCCATGTTTATCTCACTGCAACGCGCGCACCAGCAGTAGCATGCGGGTAAAACGCAAGAACGATGGCGTCTGCGTGATCGGGACTGCTATCGTTAATCCCTCGATGCTTGAAATCTTCCTTGCTCTCCAGTTTAATGCGACCTCCTCCGGATCGTCCGGATGCGATATGATATTGCCGCGTAGAGAGTTCGCGAATCAGGTTGCTGTCGTTGGGAATCGAAACAGCATGTTGCTTCACCAATTCTCCTAATGAGAAGTATGCCTCTGTGACACGATCAAAATACTCCTTTGATGCACGGGCTCGGCTTTGATTTTGGAACTCCAATATCTGCTTACCCCGCCGATGAAAGATATGCATGACGCCTTGTCCCATGCCGCCCGCGTCAGCCACATAGAAGGTCTCATTGTCGCTCCACTTCGCGCTCTTTTGCATCTCGAATGATTTTGCCACCACAACATCCGGCTCGGTTTTGGAAAATACCGCGCTACCGACCACAGCAAGGCCAGAACGGCGGTAGATCACGCTGCGGTCCGATCCAAAGCGCGCGAAGTCGATCCCGAACTGTTTAGACTGCATACCAGCAGGTGCGAACTTCTTGAAGTTCATCATAGCCGTAGCAACATCGAGGTTCGCACACTTCTCGAGATCATCCGAATTCATGACAGAATTCGGATCCTGCGTCGGAAACTCGCCGAGAACACGAACTCGGTATACATCGGAGTCTCTTCCATATAAGTCTTCCATTCGACTTAGGTTTGTCTTATCCACAATGTAGTCTGGCGCTTCTTCACAGTTGAACGTGTGTAGTGACAAGAATGTTGAACGTTGTTTATGGAAGAACTCGTAGAACGGTCCATCTCGACGTGTCGGGTTACCACACGTCAGAAACAAACGATCGTGGTTCGTTAAAGTACCGAAAATCGTCTCCATGATCTCGGGTTCGATGCCAGAACCTTCATCCACGATGAAACTCATACTTTCATGGTGCAGACCTGCAATGTTTTCGTTACGGGCAGCAGACAGCCCAATAACGCCCCAGTCGCGGAAACCGAACAAAGAGGCGCGCTGTGTCTGAATATCCCAGATGCGGCGTAAAGACGGGTCTGCTTTTTCAAGATGTAACGCAAGTTCCTTGATGAATACATCCTTGACCTGTCGCATCGTAGGTGCTGTTACATAGGTCGGTGCCATGAAAGAACGGAACGCACGAAATGCGGCGATCCACGTTTCTACTAAGGTTTTTCCGACTCCCTGGCCTGACTTAACAGCAATGAATGTAGGATTACCGAGATTACCTTGTATATCGTCAAGTACCTTGCGCTGATGATGAGACGGCTCAGGAAATCCGAATGCAGTACCAAACTTGTAGATATCGTTTCGCAAGTGATGAAATACTCGTTTGTATGTCTTCAAGTTAATCATCAGAAATTGTCTCCTCTAGTTCTTCGAACTGTTCTGGAGCACTCCATTCAATGAGTTCCTGTCCTTCCTCTTTGTCATCGGTCATTTCGACTACTTGTGTCGGATCTGGTCCTTCAGATCTAGCTATTGTTCTCAACACCTTTGCTAGATCTCCCAGACCTCCTTCTTCAGTCGGATAGATTCCTAGGATACGAGCATATTCCTTGAAGGCTTTGATTTCGTTGGAAAGATCGCAAGCATCCTTCGCACGTCGCATGATGCTCTCTAGTCTGTTGATCGCGACGCTACGAGCTAGGTCTGTTTCTCCTTGCAGTTTAGAGTGAATCTCTTGTTGTGCTTCGCGTACAATGGCATGTGCTATCTTTCTCGAAAAGCGGAAAGTACGCCGAATATAATCGAGAGTGTGAACAGTCCCGTCCAAAGTTAGACGTTTGGCCACGTCGGCAATGAATAATTCCCGTCGTAGAAAATCATCTTCATAGACAGAAAGCTGGGACGGGTTATGGAGAGGTAAAGGTGAACGCTCTCGCACGATAGTCACAATGCGCTGTTGTGCTTTGAGCTTTTCCTGCTGGAACAGCAGGTCTATCAGAGCATCAGCCTCTTCTGGCCGTATTTCAACGAATTCAGAGATGTTGATGTCATAAGTGTCATCCACGCCTTGAATTATATCACGTCATGGCTACTTTTAACCATTACCTGTGATTGCGCTTGATGACGGCTTCTCTAATGTCTGCCCCGCACCACGGACAGTAATATGGGATCAGGAGAACTGTTCGGAGCGGTGTCGGTAGAAGACTCGGTCTTGCCTTCCCGTTTTCATTCAGGGGGGCGTAGACCATGTCTTCTGGCATGGTCGGCCTCCAGTCAAGGGCGTGGTCTGGGCCTTGCTCCCACGGCCACGCTTCGTCGAGGTTCTCTCGAATAATACCGGTGTCGAAACGCCTAGCCATCTGGCAGCACTTGCCGGAGTAGATCACGCGGCGCAAGAGTTTAGGCTGCGGGGGTATCCAGAAGATCCAATTGATTGCTGACAGGACAATGAATCCTGAGTTCAGGACAACGAATGCTGTCTGCCCCGCACTCAGGGATACCCATAGCCAGAGTGATGAACCCACCAGATTGACTAGCCACCCCCATCGACTCTGGTGCCCAATAGCCAACACTCCCACAAACACAAGGGCGGACGCGATCCACGGCATCATCAATCGAGTGATAGGTCGCGGGCAGCAAGAAACGCCTTTCCGGCGACTTCCATGGCCTGCATGTCACCCGGGAAGTTCTTCTCTACGAAACGTGCGGCATCGAGGAGAGCCTGATCGACCTCCTGCTCTTTTGTGACTAATCGCAGTCCCTTTTCTACGCCAGGTTCGTCGAGTGCGG
>Ga0210043_1000853_pt1 | contig 30399 bp, 32 predicted proteins | sample CryGeymet201501t_FD_183990 | JGI IMG/M metagenome (GOLD analysis project Ga0210043, IMG submission 183990) | Groundwater microbial communities from Crystal Geyser aquifers in Utah, USA - Crystal Geyser metaG 2015-01t (SPAdes) (version 2) | ecosystem: Environmental > Aquatic > Deep subsurface >... | reverse complement strand
GGTCAGCTGCGCAAAGGCCATGGCGCGGAATTGCTCTGGACAGCTCAAGCTGCGCACGCCGGAATCGCCACCGTAGCGTGCCACGATGCGCGCCAAGCTGGTCCAGGGAATGAATTCCATGATCTGCGCGAACAGCGTTTTGCCCATGTTCATAGCTCACCTCCAGAGAAATCGACCTCTGGACGTTACTTGAACCGGAATATAGGTAAACTGATTTCAAATCGGCACCAAAATATTTACGCTATAAACCCCGCCGTTATTGCGATTCGTGGCGGGAATGGCTAATTTAACCGGACACTACTGAATGAAAATAATTAATCACACAATCAAGCAAAGTTTGTATTGTCGATCATGTGGAAGTAAATCTAATTTACTTCAACAAGGTAAATTGATTGGAATTGATATCTCTTATTTTGAATGTCCAACTTGCGGCTATGTCCAGACTGAAACGCCACACTGGTTAGATCAAGCCTATACAGAGGCGATTAATAATAGTGATACCGGCATCTTGGTGCGCAATCAAATCAATGCACAAATTGTGCTCGCGACGATGTTGATGCTTGGAAAGTTGGAGGGCACTTTGGTCGATTGCGCTGGCGGATATGGAATACTGGTGCGTCTTCTTCGAGACTTTGGCATCAATGCGTTATGGTCTGATCGCTACTGCCAGAACCTATTGGCAAAGGGGTTTGAGCATTCCGCAGAAAAATCAGATTTGGTAACCGCCTTTGAAGCCTTTGAACATTTCGTTAATCCGGCAGAAGAATTGGATAGATTGCTTACTATTGCGCCGAATGTTTTATTCTCAACTGAACTTATTGCTGACCATGCACCACAGCAAGACGATTGGTGGTATTACGGAAAAGAACATGGGCAGCACATCGGTTTTTTTAGAATTAGAACGTTGGAGAAACTTGCGCGAGAACGTGGGAAGTTTCTGGTCAGCAACGGAACATCGTATCATTTAATTACCGATAAACCCGTTAAGCAGATAATGTGGAAGCTAATGATTAGAGCCAACAAATTTATGCCGATTTTACTGCGACATAGGCTGGCAAGCAAAGTGTGGTCAGATCATGAACTGATGGCGAGTGTAAATAAATAATGCGCATTGCATACGACTATCAAACCTTCGTCCTGCAAAACTACGGTGGTATATCTCGCTATTTCACTTGTCTTGCGCAAGGACTTATTGACTTGCAGCAGCAGGTCAAAATATTTGCACCTTTACACAGAAATCGTTATGTTGGTGCCTTGCCTTTGGGTACAGTGATCGGTCGTGAGTTTGTATGGTTTCCACCTAAAACCAAACGAACTATTCAACTACTTTCTGCATATAATCATACAGCCGCCATGAAAATGATAGCCAATTGGCAGCCTGATATCGTGCACGAAACTTATTATTCCCGTTTTAGTTCCGCACCCAAAAACTATCCCACAGTGATTACGGTGTATGACATGATTCATGAACTATTTTATAACGAATTCTCTGCGCGAGACAACACGAGCGAATTAAAAAAAACTGCCGTAGCGCGCGCAGATCATGTCATTTGCATTTCTGAAAATTCCAAGCAAGATTTAATACGGATTTTTGGCACCCCAGCCAGTAAGATTTCGGTGATTCTTCTTGGATTTGATGCATTTTGTGATCAACGCACGGTTCCAGTTGCAGAATCAACAAATGCTCGCCCTTTTCTACTGTATGTTGGCAGCCGGCGTCGGTATAAGAATTTTGCAAGATTCCTAAAATCTGTTGCAGCCTCTAAAAAATTGTTAAGCGATTATGATGTTATAGCCTTTGGAGGGGGTGAATTTTCCGCAGTTGAGATGGCACTCATTCAATCTTTAGGATTTACGTTCAAACAAGTTAGGCAAATCACTGGCAATGATGCTTTGTTAGGCGATTATTACAGCACAGCAAGTGCTTTCGTCTATCCTTCATTGTATGAAGGCTTTGGCATTCCTCCTTTAGAGGCGATGGCACACCAGTGCCCAGTGATTGCCAGCAATACCAGTTCAATGCCTGAGGTGATTGGAGATGCGGCTGAATTTTTTAATCCTTTTGATGTCGATGAAATGTGCTTTGCGATTGAGGCAGTTGTTTATTCGGAGAGTCGCATGGACGATTTGCGAAAAAAAGGATTGGCACGGTTAGCACATTTTTCTTGGAAGAAATGCGCCCAAGAAACACTGGCTGTTTATCAAACGCTCTTGGGTAAATATTGATGCAAAAAACCGCACTTATTTGTGGTGTCAGCGGTCAAGATGGCAGCTATCTTGCCCAACTCTTGTTGAGAAAAGGTTACTCGGTATTTGGAACATCGCGCGATGCGCAAGGTTCTGCGTTTGGCAACCTAACAACCCTGGGCATTAAAGAAAAAATTAAACTCATCTCAATGGTACCTGAAGACTTTCGCAGTGTATTCATGGCTATAAAGCAAAGCAATCCAGATGAAATTTATTACTTGGCGGGGCAATCTTCGGTAGGTCTTTCGTTTGAACAACCTGCGGAAACGATTCAAAGTGTAGTGATTGGCATTCTCAATATGCTAGAAGCCATTCGCATTGCTGATATAGAAATCCGTCTTTATCATGCCGGATCAAGTGAATGTTTTGGCGATACGCAAGGTCGTCCGGCGAATGAACAAACGCCGTTTAATCCGCGCAGTCCGTATGCCGTAGCAAAAGGATCGGCATATTGGCTAGTAAATAATTATCGCGAGGCATATAACTTACACGCCTCTACCGGAATTTTGTTTAATCACGAATCTCCCTTGCGCCCAACGCGTTTTGTGACGCAAAAAATTATCAGTACGGCCAAGCGCATCTCCACTGGAGCAAATGAAAAGTTGATCTTGGGACGTATTGATATTTCACGAGATTGGGGTTGGGCGCCAGAATATGTGGAGGCAATGTGGTTGATGCTGCAGAGGGATAAAGCAGAAGACTTTGTGATCGCTACAGGAAAAACATATTCATTGGAAGATTTTGTACGGCTAACTTTTGAGGGGTTCGGATTGAATTGGCAGGAGCATGTGGAACAGTCCAAAACACTAATGCGACCTACTGATTTGTTAGTCAGCAGTGCAGATACAAGTAAGGCAAATAAAATTTTAGGTTGGCAAGCAAAAGTGGGTATGCCACAAGTGGTGGCGAAAATGATTAATTCTGAAATTAATGCTTTTGATTGTACACCTTGATTGTATTGACAATAGTCAATCCGCCAGCACACCCCGCGCGCGCAACCGTTCTAGGATCGACTCACCGGCCCTGCGAAACGCTTCCGCACTGTAAAGCGGCATGACCCTCGCGCGCGCGGCTTTGCCCATGGCGGCAAGATTCTCCGGGTGACTCAAGGCTTCTTCCAGCGCATTCGCGAGCGCGCTGACGTCGCCCGGCGACAATAGCCAGCCGCTGCGCCCGTGTTCCAGTGTATAGGGAATTTGCCCCACCGCCGAGGCGATGACGGGCAGGCTTGCCTGCATCGCTTCATGCACGGCGATGCAGAAACCTTCCACGCGCGACGGTTGCAAATACAGGTGCAGCGAGGCGAGGAATTCCTGCGGTCGGTCGGCGAAACCGATCAAACTGACTTCGGTGATGCCGGTGAGTTGCAGTTGCGCGGTTATTGCCTCTCGATCACGGCCATCACCGGCGATCAGGATTTCGAACGGTGCGGCCGGTTTGAAGCCTCTTTGCTTGAGCAAACCCAGCGCTTCGATCAGGAGGTCATACCCTTTTTGCGGGTGCAGCCGCCCCAGAATTCCGATCCTCAAGGTTTCCCCCGGCTGCCATGGATGCGCTTGCGGCGCATCGGGATTGACAGAGAACAGGGGCCAGGATGCCATCCGCTCGGGCGGCACATGAAAGCGTTTGGCGGTAATTTCGGTGACCATGTCCGAATCACCAATCCACATCGCCGGGCGTTTGCGCAGGGCATAGAACAGTACCTTGCGCGTCCATTTGAGATTGGCGTTGTGCTGCCAGCAGACGACGGGAAGTGAATATTTTTTTCCGAGCAGCAGGCCGATGATGCTGGCGCGCGCCACCGAAGTCCAGAGCAGATCGGGTTTGTAGGCGGCGATTTCACGATCCAGCCAGCGATAGGCCGCTAGGTGGTCATTGTCCCCTCCTTCGCGGATGTGCACCTGCAAGCCGTCTGCCAGCATCGGCGGCAGGGCGCGCCCATCGCGCCGGGCCAGGGCAAAGACTTCGACGTGCGCGCCGGCGTTGCGCAACACCCGGGTGACCGCCGGGATCGGCAACGGCCCGCCGCTGCCTTCAAGAGAGCTGGTAACGTAGGCAATTTTCATCATCGGTCTAGTTGGGTAAATTCATCCTCTGTGTGTTTCATTGTTTACCTGCCCGCGTCAGCCGCTGAATTTCTCCTGCGGTTTCTTCGGCTGCCACGCGCTGGCCTTTTGCGTTCCAGTGACCATCGTCCCGGTACAGGGTATCTGGTTCATTTTTTTTATAGCTGTCGATTAAATGGACGCAATTGAGATGGTGTTTCTCGCAAATCATTTTCAAGGGATTTGTCAGGTTGGCCGGGTTGTAGCTCTTATAGTTTTGAGTTAAATCCCGGTATCCTATGTCGTGCGGGCGCAGGGTCAGGTCGAGCGCCGAGGGTTGCACCACCACCATTAATTTCACTTTTTTTTCGACGCAATAGTTGTTCGCCGCTTCCAGCACTTTTTCCATCAGGGCGATTTTCGTTTGCGCGGATTCGGATTCAGGCCGGGTGGCGATGTCGATGTCGTAATAGTCCTTGAAGTGGGACAGTTGGCGCGGCTGGTCTTTGGCATAGATTTCGTAGGCAATCGCGTTATTTTCTTCAAGTAGCCGGAAGGTTTTTTCTTTCTGTTCCTGGCTGTTCTTCTTGACTTGTCCGGAGTTGGACACCAGAAGATTTATCGCGCCTTGAATGTATAGCGGACTGAAAAACTCCACAGCAGCATAGCTGAAGGATGAAAATCGCTTGTCAACCGTAACCGGAAACCCGCTTTTAATGAGTTCGCCTTTAACGTTCAGCTTGAACAGGCGGTTCTTGATGATGTCGCCGTAATCGTTGTCCGCGAAGATGTGAATGATGACGATGTCGGGCTGCACCCTGTCAAAGTCGTCCTGCATCCTGAGCAGACTCTGATCCGGACCGGAGCCGGTCATTCCCGCGTTGATGACTTGCATGTTGACGCCGGCGTTGCGCAGTTGTTGTTCGAGCACGACCGGGTAGGTTTCGGCGTCCGGGGAAAATCGCGCGTGCACGTTGGAGTCGCCATAGACAATAACGCGGGGACGCGTTTTTTCGCCGATCTCCTCGCCCCTGAACCCGAGTGAGTTGGTTTTCCAGATGACTTTGGCACCGCCCTTGTTGTACAGCTTTTCTACATTGGGTTTTAGCGCAACCAGATATTTCGCATTGTGCTGGAATGCCACGGAGGCAGGCTTGTAGCGCAACTCCTTCAATCCGGGCGCAAACACGCGCAAGGCAAGCTCGATCAGCGCCAACATGGCGAGTGTGACGGCGATGATGATGAGGGTGTCTTTAAGTAATTTTTTCATGCCTGTTTGTCTAAATTCGAGGCTTTAAATATTTCATAAGTGGGGCTGGTATCGCCTGTTGTCGGGATGAATCCCGACCTACAAACCCACGCTGCGCCCTGCAGGTCGGGTTTTAACCCGACACGGTTGACGCTTTCTGCGCTTTGTCGGGATGAATCCCGACCTACAAACCCATTCCGCATCCCCGAGGGGGAACGAGTCAAATTCTCCTTAAAACAACGTGTACACAAAGGGTGCCACTGCGGAGCCTTGGGCAAAAATAAGCAGCGCGCCAAGCAGAACCATGACAATGATGATCGGGAGCAGCCAGAATTTTTTCCGGGCGCGCATGAAACGCCAAAGGTCTTTCAATAAATCCAGCATCAGTAAGGCTCCTCTAAATTGTTTTTCGATTCAAACTCGTTTATCACCCGGTAGGTCGAAAGGGTTTTGCTTAATTTGCGCTGCATGGGGTCTTTGCCGATGAGCTTGAACAGCATGGCCATTGGGAAAAATAGCCCATAAAACAGCAACCCCAGGATCAATCGGGTGTTGATCCAGTTCATCACCAGGCCGAAGCGCATCCATAGCCGGTAGGGATGCTTCAGCGCCATGGGTGCGGCCAGGGCGAATGCGACCAGGATTGCCGCAATGATCCATGGCCATTTAGGGTAGTTGTGTGTCAACAGGTACGGAATGATCAAGCCAAACAGGACGGCCAGGATCGCGCCGGTCAGCAGGCCGAATTTGCGGTAGCCCTGTTTGTCCAGGTCTTCAATTTTTGCGTTCATGGTTTAATCCAGTTCGTAGGTTTGCCGCCAGTCCGATTGCTCGACCCATGCCGGTTGTTCGGTTTTGCACAGCAGGTAGTTTTCCAGCACCAGATAGTCCATTTCGGTGCGCATAAAACACCGGTAAGCGTCTTCTGCCGTGCGCACGATCGGTTCGCCGCGCACGTTGAAGGAGGTGTTGACCAGAACCGGGCAGCCCGTTTTGGCTTCAAAGGCATCGAGCAAATGATAAAAACGCGGGTTGGTTTCCTTGTGCACCGTTTGCAGCCGGGCCGAATAATCGACGTGGGTCACCGCCGGAATTTCGGAACGCGGAATGTTGAGTTTTTCGATGCCGAACAATTTGTTTTGCGCTTCGGTCATCTCAAAGCATTTGCTCTTTTTGACCGGCGCCACCATCAGCATGTAGGGGCTGACGCCCTCGAAATCGAACCAGTCGGATACTTTTTCCGCTTTGACGGCGGGGGCAAACGGCCGGAACGATTCGCGGTATTTGATCTTCAGATTCATCACGGATTGCATTTTCTGGCTGCGCGGGTCGCCCAGAATCGATCTGCCACCCAGCGAGCGCGGCCCGAATTCCATTCTGCCCTGGCACCAGCCGATCACATTTTCGGCGGCCAGAATGTCGGCCAGTTTGGGCATGAGCGCGCCATCGTCCAGTTTTTCGTATTGGGCACCGACGGAATCGAGATACGACTCGATTTCGTGATCTTTAGATTTGGGGCCCAGGTATGCGCCTTTCATCGAGTCGTTTTTGGAGACCTGCCGCGGTTTGTCCAGATATTCGTGCCACACCGTCAGCGCGGCACCCAGCGCGCCGCCCGCATCGCCCGCCGCGGGTTGTATCCAGATGTTCTTGAACGGGCCTTCCCGCAACAGCCGTCCATTCGAGACGCAGTTGAGCGCGACCCCGCCCGCCAGACACAGATTATCCACACCCAATTCTTGATGCACGTTGCGCGCAATTTTCAGCACGATCTCTTCGGTGACCACCTGGATCGAGCGCGCAATATCCATTTCTTTCTGGCTTATTGCGGTTTCCGCCTTGCGCGGCGGGCCGCCGAACAGCCGGTCGAATTTGCTGTTCGTCATGGTCAGGCCGGTGGCGTAATTGAAATAGCTCATGTCCATGCGATACGTGCCATCGTCTTTTACGTCGATCAGGTTATCAAAGATCAGGTCAACGTAGGCGGGCTCGCCATAAGGCGCCAGCCCCATCAATTTGTATTCGCCCGAATTGACCTTGAAGCCGGTGTAGTAGGTGAACGCCGAATAAAGTAGACCCAATGAATGGGGGAAATCGATTTCCCATTGCGCGTGCAGTTTGTTGCCGTCGCCAAGCCAGACCGTGCTGGTGGCCCACTCGCCGACACCGTCCAGACACAGCACCGCCGCTTTTTCAAACGGGCTGGGATAGAAGGCCGACGCGGCATGGGATTTGTGGTGCGAATTGAACAACAGCGGCGGCAATTTTTTATCGCCTGCATTTTGTTCTTCCAGCATTTCCCCGAATTCTTTTTTCAGGGTGGCTTTCAGGTACAGCTTGTCTTTCAGCCAGACCGGCATCGACGCCAGGAAGGATTCAAAACCGGAGGGTGCATAGGATAAATAGGTTTCAAGCAGCCGCTCGAACTTGACCAGCGGCTTGTCGTAAAACACTAGATAATCGATGTCGCCGAGGGTGAGGCCGGCCTCGTCAAGACAGTATTTGACCGCGTTGGCCGGAAAACCCGCATCATGTTTTTTGCGGGTAAAACGCTCTTCCTGCGCCGCAGCCACGATCTCGCCATCGACAACCAGCGCGGCGGCACTGTCGTGGTAATACGCCGAGATTCCCAATATTTTCATCATCCCTCTCAATTTCTCTGTTGTAATTCGCAGTGCTCGACGAGCACGGTCAGGCGTTGTCGGATTTCTTCAGGTAAAGCAAAGGTGTCGGCATAGTAGTCGTGCGTTTTGTCGAATTTCCTGGCGACCATTTCATCGTGCGCGTTGCCCATCAATCCGTTGATCGTGCCGAGATATCTGGAAACGGCGGAATGGTCGGCAGAAGGGTAAAGAATCTTCAGGTTGTCGTATAGCGCGACCAGCCGGCTGATGACTTTGCGCACTTCGTGAAATTCCTTGCTGGTGAGCGCGTCCCTGGCCAGGTTCAGGCGGATGAAATCGAGTTGGCCGTGGACATAGCGGCGAAAGGATTCCGTCGTGCTGGGCCTGAAGCCATCTATCTCTTTCCCGATCAGCGCATAGACGAAGCGCGACAGGAAAAACCGCACCGGAATGGCGATGCGCTCGACGTGGGCATATTGTTTGTTCTTGAAGGCATCCTGCAGATTACCCATGATGGCGGTCATCCAGTGAAACAGTCTGGGATAGCGGTGCCGTTCATCACAAACCACAAAGGCAAAACGCAGGTGTTTCAACTTGGCGCGCAAATACTTGAAAGCGAGCTGCTCCTCGGCCGTCTGCGCGTGTTGCCGGGCAATCGTTGCGATCATCTCGACCAGCGCCGCCCGATCCACCCCCTCTTGCCACAGTTGCTTGCAAATAGCAAAACAGCGGGCAAGCTGATCCGGGGTGTAATCGAGCGAAATCGTCTCGGGAAGTTGCGCGCCCAGATCAATATCGTCGTGCGCCAGCACGGCGGCGAAGAGGGCGTCACATTGCTCCGCCGAAAAAGTGCCTGCCTGCTTCAGCATGATTGCGGGATTGACCGATCAATAATGATTGCGCCCTGGCGCGGATTTTCAAACCGGCAACTCAACTGGCATCTTCCTGTTTTAGGTTGGTTTGGGCAAAACCGTGCTCGGTCAGCACTCGCGTCACTGCCGCATTGGTCGCCTTCAATACTTCCGCCAACGTCTGTGCCGCATCGATTTCGACGATCGGCGCGCCGTTGAATTTGAGCAATGGCGTCGCGGCTATTTTGTCGCGCAATAGCTCGCGGCGGTGGTCGGGTTTGCGCGCGCAGGCGGTATCCAGATCAACATTCAGACGAATCACCAGATCCGGCCGGTAGCTGGTCATCCATTCGTACATGACGCGCTCGCGCCGCGCCAGCCAGCGCACAAAGGCACTGCCCGGCGCATCCATCGACAAGCCGGTGCCGTCGTAAGCGCCCGGCAGTTCGAGCTGCGGATAGCGGTCGGCAATGATGATAATTCCCCGGTGGCGCATCGCCATCATCCGTCTGAAACGGCGGAGCCGGCGCAGCGAGAACGCAAAAATAACCAGCGCGGTGAAGAATCCGGGCGATTTTTTCTCGCGCAGGGCGCGTGTCTTATCGGTTTTTCGCGCGATGACCGGTTCCAGACGTTTCCCGATCAGCGGCAAGCGGGTGATTGCGCGCCCCAGATTGCCGGACTGCTTGCCCAGATGGGATGCCACTGCGGGGCCGAAGGTTTGCGCCCAGCGCAGGACCTCTGCGCTGACCGTGGATTTGCCCGAGCCATCACAGCCGATGATGGCGATCAATGGGCCGAGTTCTGTTTGCTTTGCCGACATCCTGAGGTCCTGTTTGAAGTATCTGCCGCCCGACAGCAAGGAAAAACCATAGCCTTGGCCGGATTTGGGGCGGCATTCTATCACGCTGGCTTGCGCTGTTTGACAGGCGCGAGGGGTGACTATTAAACCTAAAAACCGCAGTTGACCGCTCCCCGTACTACGCAAGGAGATGATTGCGAGAATATTTCACCACTTATTTACGCCCACCCGCCGGATGAGTCGCTGCGAAGTGAAGTGTGCGGCTTCCAGGTTGAATCAGGAAATGTCGGAGAAGGTTGTATTGAACCGGCGCAAAAGGTGAACGATCAACGAGGTCAGGGCGAGTGCTGCCCAGGCGTAGTACCAGACCGGGTTTTCCGGCAACAAGCCAATATCAAAACCGTGACGGGCAAAGTTATTGAGGATCAGAGCATTGGCCAGCCAGAACAGTTTTTTGTTTTCACGCCGGATGCAGCGACCGAGCCAGAACGGGTATTTGGGTTTTAGCCAGCAGCAAAGACGGGGCAGCAGAAACGGCACCTTGGCCGACCATTCAGCATGCGCCTTGACGAACTCCGCGCGCAGAAACTCTTCTTCAAACACGGCAATCCGCTCGTAAACCAGGATCGCAAGCAAAAACACCAGCGCCCCGTACACCCAGCTGCCGGACAGCATGGCGATGCCGGTGAAATTGAGAATGCGGCCGACATAGAGTGGATTGCGCACCAGCGAGTACGGGCCTGAGGTGTTTAATTCCGCCGCGACCGGGGCATCCTTTGAGTTTCCCGATGTCCCCGGCGCGGCATAGCCGCTGGTGATGACGCGGATCAGCGCGCCGACCGAGGCGACCGCCAGTGACAGCCAGAACCAGGCCTGGTTGGCACCTTCACTGGCAAACGGGCCGACAGCGCCAGACTGATAGGCGATCAACGCACCGATAATCACAATGGCGGTCAAATAGTGACCGCGAATCCTGAACAGCGCTTCGCCGCTGCGGGCGAGTTCGTATTGGTACATTTGTTCAGTTCCTTGTGAATTGGGATGGAATACAGGCAAGCATGCTCCGGCTTTGTATGCCCGACCGATTCATCACCTCCATGGCTATGTGGGTCGGCCATGGTGCAAGAAACTTACAATCAAGAGATTATTTGATACTGGAGCGGGTTGCTGCCGAACCGGAAAATGCCTGCCGCGCTACACCTGCATGTTCATGATGTCGTTATACGCCGCCACCATCTTGTTGCGCACCTGGACGGCTGTCTGGAACGAGATGTTGGCTTTCTGCATCGCAATCATGGTGTCGCTCAAACTCACCTTGTCATCGCCCAGCACAAAAGCTTCCTGCATGGCGCCCGCCTCGCGCTGGGCGCGGTTCACGCCGTCCAGCGAGTTCTTCAGCACATTGGCAAAATCCGCCCCGCTCGTCCCCGCTACGGGCGCGGCAGGCTGTCCCTGCGCCACCGCCACGGCGGCACGCATCTGCGCCAGCAGGCTGTCAACACTGGAAATACCGTTTATGCTCATCTTAATTCTCCTTGGCGCTTTTCCACGGCCGCACAGTAACAGTCCTCGCGCGGGGCCTTTTAAGGGAATAGCACGGTAATTTCCCCGCTTTTCCGCAGACCGCTATTGCTTTGCAAGCTGATAATCCGCAGCGTAAAGAAATGAATCAGGGACTCCAGATATGGCCGATACAAATACTTTGAGCAGCAATCCGGGCATGGCGCAATTGCTGATCGGCATCCCCAGCCAGCAAAAGCTGGGATTGATCGTGGCGGTTGCCGCCACGGTCGCGCTGCTGTCCGGGTTGTGGTTGTGGGGACAGACGCCGGACTATCGCGTGTTGTATGCGAATCTGGCCGAGCGCGACGGCGGCGCGGTGATCGAGTCGCTGCAGCAGCAAAATATTCCGTACAAGTTTGCCGAGGGCGGCGGCGCGCTGATGGTGCCCGCCAGCCGGGTGCATGAAGTGCGTCTGAAGATGGCGACGCTGGGGCTGCCCAAAGGCGGCACGGCAGGTTTCGAGTTGATGGAAAACCAGAAATTCGGCACCAGCCAGTTCCTCGAACAGGTCAATTTTCAGCGCGCGCTGGAAGGCGAACTGGCGCGCTCGGTGCAGACCATGGCCGCCGTGTCGAATGCGCGCGTGCATCTGGCGATTCCAAAACCGAGCGTGTTCATCAAGGACAAACAGAAACCCACCGCCTCGGTGGTGCTGGCGCTGTATGCCGGGCGCGCGCTGGATGAAGGCCAGGTGAATGCCATCGTGCATCTGATTTCCAGCAGTGTGCCGGAGATGCGTGCGGAGAACGTGACGGTGGTCGATCAGAACGGCAATCTGCTGTCTGCCTCGGCCGACGGCAAGCGGCAGATGCTGGATGCCTCGCAAATGAAATATGTGCGCCAGATCGAACAGGACTATGTGCAGCGTATCCTCGACATCCTGTCACCGATCACCGGCACGCAGAATGTGCGCGCGCAGGTCACGGCCAGCCTGGATTTCACCGAGAAAGAACAGACCTCTGAAAGCTATGCGCCGAACCAGCCGCCGAATGCGGCTGCCGTGCGCAGCATGCAAAGCACGGAATCGCTGGACGGCGTGAAGACCGCCGGCGGCGTGCCCGGCGCGCTGTCTAACCAGCCGCCGGTGCCGGCTACCGCGCCCATCGTAGCCCCGGCCAATGCGCTGCCTGCCGTCAACGGTGCAGCCACCGAAAAGTCGCTCAAGGAACAGCGCACCAATTACGAAGTGGACCGCACCATCCAGCATACCCGGTTGCCCGTCGGCAATATCAAACGTCTGTCGGTGGCGGTGGTGCTGAACAACCGCAGCGTGGCGGATGCCGAAGGAAAAATGGTTTCCACTCCCTACAGCGAGGAGGAAAAGAACCAGATCTCGGCACTGGTCAGGGAAGCGGTCGGCTTTGAAGTAACGCGCGGCGACAGCCTGAATCTGCTCAACAGCGCCTTCAACGATACGCAGGAAGTGCTGGAGGCAATCCCGCTGTGGCAACAGCCGGAGATCATCGCGCTGACCAAGGACTTGCTGAAATATCTGCTGATCGGCGGTGGTGTGATATATCTGCTGTTCGGCATCATCCGTCCGGCCTTCCGCCGCGCCACCGAGAACGCGATGGAACAGGAAGAACATTCGGAAGGTGAGGAAGGGGGAGGCACCGAAGGAGAAGAAGGTTCGGCTAAACAGGACGGGACGCACCGGCAGTCAGGCAACAGCTATGACCACAACTTGCAAGTCGCCAAACAACTGGCCAAGGACGACCCCAAGATTGTCGCCACGGTGGTCAAGGAATGGGTGAACAAGGAATGAGTGACGCCGGCGTCAATAAGAGCGCGATCCTGCTGATGACCCTGGGCGCGGATGAGGCGGCCGAGGTGATGAAGTATCTGGAACCCAAGGAGGTGCAGAAGATCAGCACGGCCATGGTGGCGCTGAAGAATCTCAATCGCGACCAGATCGCCGAAGTGTTCGAAGAGTTCCACCTCAGCGCCGCCGAGAAGACCACCATCGGCATGGACTCGGACGGCTACATCCGCAACATGCTGAACAAGGCGCTGGGCGACGACAAGGCGGCGGGATTGCTTGACCGCATCCTGCACAATAGCGACACCAGCGGCATCGAAAGCCTGAAGTGGATGGATCCCGGCTCGGTCGCCGAGCTGGTCGCCAACGAACATCCGCAGATCATCGCCACCATCATGGTGCATCTGGAGCCTGATCAGGCTTCTGCCGTCCTCACCAAGCTGACCGAACGCACGCGCAACGATGTGCTGCTGCGCATCGCCACGCTGGACAGTGTGCAACCGACCGCATTGCACGAGCTGAACGACGTGCTGACCAAGCTGTTGTCGGGCAATGCCATGCAGAAGAAAAGCATACGCGGCGGAATCAAGACCGCCGCCGAGATCCTCAATTACCTGGGCAGCAGCCAGGAAGCGATTCTTGAGTCGGTGCGCGCGCAGGACGCCGAGCTGGCGCAAAAAATCACGGATGAGATGTTTGTATTCGAGGACGTCCTCGAAGTGGACGACCGGGGTATCCAGTTGGTATTGCGCGAGGTGCAGTCCGAATCGCTGATCGTGGCACTCAAGGGGGCGAGCGAGGAAATGCGCGAAAAGATATTCAAGAATATGTCGCAACGCGCCGCCGAAATGCTGCGCGAGGATCTGGAAGCCAAGGGGCCGGTCAAACTAAGCGAAGTCGAAGCGGAACAAAAGGAGATTCTAAAAATCGTGCGCCGCCTGTCCGACGAAGGCCAGATCGTGCTCGGCGGCAAGGGCGAGGATGCCTATGTCTGATACTGCCGCAACGGAAAAACTTACTGCCTGGCAACGCTGGGAACTGCCGTCCTTCACCACCTCGCGCGAGAAAATCGAGTTACCAACCGCGAGCGAGCTGGAACAGATGCGGCAACAGGCGCACGATGAAGGTTATCAGTCCGGCTACAGCGAAGGGCAACAACGCGGCTATGCCGAGGGCATGCAACAGGCGGCTGAGCCCATCCGGCAACTGCGGGAACTGTCCGTTCTGCTGCAACAGCAAGTGGATGAACAGGTGGTTCAGGAACTCACCGGACTGGCGCTGGATGTGGCGCGCCAGGTAATCCAGCAGTCGCTTAAGGTGCAACCCGAGTTGCTGCTGGGCCTCGTGCGCGAAGCGGTCGGCAGTCTGCCGCTGTTCAATCAGGCCGCGCACGTGATCCTCAATCCGCAGGATGCGGCACTGGTGCGCGAACAGATGGGCGAGCAGCTCGCCCATTCCGGCTGGAAGATTCTGGAAGACATACGCATGGAACGAGGCAATACGCGGCTGGAGACAGCCAACAGCGAGGTCGATGCCACGCTCGCCGCACGCTGGCAACGGGTCACCGCCGCGATGGGGCAGGATGCGCCGTGGCTGTTGCGCGACGAGAGTGAGGCAGGCGATGCGCCCGCAGCATGACGATCATGGCACAGGCCGATAAATATGACTCATCGTCTGCAGCCTGATCGTTCCCTCACCCCCGTGCCCCCTCTCCCCGAGGGCGAGGGGTACGGTATGCCCTCGCTCCGCGAGTCTTGCGTTGAGCGCTGGCAGGTCGCTTTGCGCAACAATCGCGAAGCCGTGATGCAAAGCGCGCCGCTGTTGGTCAGCGGACGGCTGACCAAGGTCACCGGTCTGGTGATGGAAGCAGTCGGTCTGCGCATGGCGGTGGGCAGCACCTGCTGGATCGAATTGCCGCAAAACCGCATCGAGGCGGAAGTGGTCGGCTTCGCCGGCGACCGCCTGTTCCTGATGCCGGAGAACGATGTGCACGGACTAGTGCCGGGCGCGCGCGTGGTGCCTGCTGAACCGGCGCGCGCGCCGATCAAGGTCGGCCAATCCAGCCCACACCGCCGGCGCACGGCCGATCTGGCGCGTCACCTGCCGGTGGGCGAACATCTGCTGGGACGGGTGCTGGATGGCGCGGGCCGCCCGCTCGACCAATACGGTGCCCTGGCGGAAAGCCGCAGCGCGCCGCTGCAAAGCCGCCCGATCAATCCGCTGGAACGTGCCGCCATCAAGGACGCGCTGGATGTCGGGGTGCGCGCGATCAACAATCTGCTCACTGTCGGGCGCGGCCAGCGCATGGGCTTGTTCGCCGGTTCCGGCGTCGGCAAGAGCGTGCTGCTCGGCATGATGGCGCGCTATACCAGCGCCGATGTGATCGTGGTCGGCCTGATCGGCGAACGCGGGCGCGAGGTAAAAGAGTTCATCACCGACATTCTCGGCAAGGAAGGCATGGCGCGCTCGGTGGTGGTCGCCGCCCCCGCCGACACCAGCCCGCTGATGCGCATGCAGGGCGCGGCCTATGCCACCACTATCGCCGAATATTTTCGCGACCAGGGCAAGAACGTGCTGCTGATCATGGATTCGCTCACCCGCTACGCGATGGCACAGCGCGAGATCGCGCTGGCCATCGGCGAACCTCCGGCGACCAAAGGTTATCCGCCCTCGGTGTTCGCCAAACTGCCGCAGCTGGTGGAACGCGCGGGCAACGGCGCGGAGGGCGGCGGTTCCATCACCGCGTTCTATACCGTGCTGACCGAAGGCGACGACCCGCAGGATCCGATCGCCGACAGCGCGCGCGCCATCCTTGACGGGCATATCGTGCTGTCACGCCGCCTGGCCGACGCGGGCCACTATCCCGCCATCGACATCGAAGCCTCGATCAGCCGCGCCATGAACCATCTGGTGAGCGAGGCGCATTACGCGCAGGTGCAGCATTTCAAACAGTTGTACGCGCATTATCAGCGCAATCACGACCTGATCAGCGTCGGCGCCTATGTCGCCGGCAGTGATCCATTGCTGGATGAGGCGATTGCGCGCTATCCTGCGCTGGAAAGATTTTTGCGCCAGGGCATGTACGAGACCGAACCCTTTGCCGCAGGCCAGGAAAAATTCACCGCGTTGTTCACGCCCGATGAAGGAGTTGAAACCGCATGACCAAGCCCTTCCCGCTCGACACCCTGCTCAATCTGGCGCATCTGAAAAACGATGCCGCCACGCGCAAACTCGGCAAACTCAATCATCAGGAGCAGACTGCGCAGTCGAGGCTGGCCGCCTTGCAGCAATACCGGCGCGATTATCAGCTGCAGTTTGAGGAGACGGAAAAGAACGGTATGTCACCCGCCGACATGCGCAATTTCCAGAGTTTCATCGACCGTCTCGATCAGGCGATCCGCCAGCAGCAACAGGAGATCAGCAAGGCACACACCTCGGTGCAAAAAGGTCGCAGCGAATTGCTCGACAGCACGCGCAAGATGAAATCGTTCGACACCCTGGCGCAGCGCCATGTCGAATCCGAACGGAAGCTCGAGGCAAAATCCGAGCAGCGCCTGCAGGACGAACAGAGCGGCCGTTTCGCCGCATTGCACGCCTCTGCCAGGGAACCAAAATAAAGGAGTTCAGCATGAATCAATTACCCCTTCTTGCCGGCGGTGCCGATGGAAAATTGGCCGTCAAAAATTCCGTTGTCGCGGGCGAAAAAAATACTGCGTCGACTGACGGCCAGCCTTTTGGCGAAATGCTGGCCAGGCAACTGAACCCGAAGAACACGGCAACCGACAAACTGGAAACCCTGAAAAATAACGGCCTGGTCAGCGGCGTCGCACTGAAAGCGAATTTGAAGGAGGCGCTGGACGAAGCCGGCGCTGCCGTCTTCGCCGCCGATGATGATGCGGCGGCGGCGCTCGGCATTGATCTGCTGGCGACTTTGCCGGCAGCGTTACCAGTCGGCGACCTGTCACAACAACTTGCGGCGGCTGATGCCACCAGCCGGCAACTGTCCCGTGCCGGCACGCAGCGTGAGCAGGTAGAGGATGCAACGCTGCGCCCGGCGGCGGGAGATGACAGGTCAACCCGCAACGAAAAAACCGACCCGGCGCTCGTCCCCTTTGCCGCCGCAGCCGTTGCCGGCATGGCAGCCGACAATCGCATCGCGGCGGCGCAGATGACGGACAGCGCGGCACTGGCAACTGCCCCGCAAAACAGCGCCCCGCTGCTGTCCGCCGCCACGCCGTTGCCGCTGTCCGCCGCCGGTCCCGCCGCAGCGCCGCTGCAGACCGCTGTCGCCACCCCGCTGGCCCATGCGCAGTGGGCGGATGATTTCGGCCAGAAGATCACCTGGCTCGCCACGCAAAACCAGCAACGCGCGGAACTGCACCTGAATCCGCCGCATCTGGGGCCGCTTGATGTCACCCTCAAACTCAACGGCGATCAGGCGACAGCCCTGTTTTCATCGCCGCATGCGGCCGTGCGTGAAGCGATCGAGCAATCTTTGCCTAAACTTCGCGAAATGTTTGCCGATAACGGAATCATGTTGGGCGGTGCCACGGTCAGTGACCAGTCCCAACGTGAGCAGCACAGCGAGCCCGGCAACCCGCCTCCGGCGGGAATTGACATCCGGCACGCGGAAACCGTCGGCACTGCGGGCAGTCTGCATTCTCCCCGCATCGCGCAGCATGACGGCATGGTGGATACCTTCGCCTGATCCTTGAATTGGGGCAGGATTCCCCGCCTTTTCCGCTGATGAATGTCGCCGCACTCGCGCGATACTTTCAACCATCAGAGAAAAGGAAACAGACCATGGCCAAACCCGCTCCCAAAGCCGCCGCCGCAGATGCCGCCGCCGCACCCGCCAAAAGCCACAAGCTACTGATCATCATCATCGCCGTGCTGGTGCTGGTCATCGCCGGGGGTGCCGGCTGGTACTTCAGCCAAAGCCACGCCCCGTCGGCAGAACATGCCGAAGAGGTCAAAGCCGCGCCGGTATTGCAGCCGAAGTACGTGCCGCTTGGAGAAAAATTCACCGTCAATCTGCAACAGGAAGAGGGAGATCGCTACCTGCAAGTGGGCATCACGCTGAAGGTTCTCGACACCAAACTGGAAGAAGAAATCAAGACGGCCATGCCCGAGGTGCGCAGCAAATTATTGCTGCTGCTATCGAGCAAAAAACCATCCGAACTGACGAGTTCCGAAGGCAAGAAAGTTCTGGTTGAGCAATTGATCGCCGAAGTTGACGGTATTCTGGGTCTGGCTAGCGTAGCGGTCGCCCCCGCACTACACGGCGAGGCGGAACATGCCGCGTCCGCGCCTGCGGCGCCGCAGGCAGCCAAGACCACCGGTGTGGTGGATGTGTTGTTCAGCGATTTCATCATCCAGTAGTGATTGAGCCGAGGCCATGAGCGAATTCCTGTCCCAGGACGAAGTTGACTCGCTGCTGCGGGGCGTCACGGGCGAGACCGAGGAAGTCAAGGAAGAAGATACAAAAGGCGTGCGCTCCTACAACATGGCGACGCAGGAGCGCATCGTGCGCGGGCGCATGCCCACCATGGAGATCATCAACGAGCGCTTCGCCCGCTTGTTCCGCATCGCCCTGTACAACTTCATCCACCGCAGTTCTGAAGTGTCGGTTGGACCGGTCAAGGTGATGAAGTTCTCCGAATTCATCCGCAACCTGCCCGTTCCGGCCAACCTCAACCTGGTCCAGGTCAAACCCTTGCGCGGCAATGCGCTGTTCATCTTCGATCCCAATCTGGTGTTCATGGTGGTGGACAGCCTGTTCGGCGGCGACGGCCGTTTTCACACCCGGGTGGAAGGTCGCGAGTTCACCCAGACCGAGCACCGCATCATCCAGAAGATGCTGGAAGTTGTATTCGAGACCTACGCCAAATCCTGGGAAGCCGTGCAAAAACTGGAATTCGAATTCCAGCGCTCGGAAGTGAATCCGCAGTTCGCCAACATCGCCACCCCCAACGAGGTGGTGGTGGTCACCACTTTCGAGGTGGAGTTCACCGGTGTTGGCGGCTCCATCCATATCTGCATGCCATACGCCATGATCGAACCGCTGCGCGAGCTGCTTTACAGCACGATGCAGGGCGACCACGTCATCGCCGACAAGCGCTGGCTGCATATGCTGTCCAAACAAATTCAGTCGGCGGAGATCGAACTGACCGCCGTGCTCGGCCACGCATCGACCACCGTGGATCACGTGCTGCGCATGAAGATCGGCGAAGTCATCCCGCTCGAGGTCGCGGAGAATATCAGCGTCATGGTCGATCAGGTGCCGGTGATGGAATGCAAATACGGAGTATCCAACACGCATTACGCGCTGAAGGTGGAAAAGATGCTGGCGCCGGAAGCGGGCGAATCTCTCAATGGAGGAAGACATGGCTGAAGAAAATAGCGCCGAGGCAACGGCAACCGAAGAGACGGTCACTGCCGAAGCACCGGCAACCGAAGAGGCGATCACTGCCGACGACTGGGGCGCGGCGATGGCGGAACAGACCACTAGTGAAACAACCGCGCAACCGCATGTATTTGAACAGTTCGCCGGCGCCGGCGGTGCCACCGCGCACAACGATCTGGACATGATCCTCGACATCCCGGTGCAGCTCACCGTGGAACTGGGGCGCACCAAGATGCCGATCAAGAATCTGCTGCAACTGGCGCAGGGATCGGTGGTCGAGCTGGCCGGCATGGCGGGCGAGCCGCTGGACGTGCTGATCAACGGCTTCCTCATCGCGCAGGGCGAAGTGGTGGTGGTGAACGATAAACTGGGCATCCGCCTGACCGACATCATCACGCCGTCGGAACGCCTTCGCCGCATCAATAAATAGGAAAACAGCAGCGCTAGACATGGCGGCGTTGTGCGATGACTCAAGATGCTCATTTACTCCGCTCTTTCGCCATCTCCCGCCTTGCCCCGCCTTCGCTCGTTACGTTTTCCGCGCTCGTCTTCGGAGTCATGAAAATGCATCAATGCATCACCTTTGTTCTGGCACTGATTCTCTCCCCGCTCGCTTTCGCCGCCGAAGTTGCACGCGCCCCCTACGTGCCGCCACCCGCCCCGGTGTCTTCCGGCAGTGTGATCCAAGTGATCGTCAGCCTGCTGCTAGTGCTGGCCGCCGTGCTGGTGGTGGGCTGGGTGCTGAAACGTCTCCATCTGCCGCAACAGGGCGCGGGCAATCTGCTCAAGGTCATCAGCGGCGTCTCTGTCGGCCAGCGCGAACGCGTGGTGCTGGTGGAAGTCAACGACACCTGGCTGGTGGTCGGCGTAGCCCCCGGTCAGGTGCGCACGCTGCACACGCTACCCAAGGGCGATCTTCCCGCTACCGCTGCGCCGGATGGTGCAAAAAAATCCTTCCACAGTTTTCTGCAACAGATGCGAGAGAAGCGCAATGCGTAGCCACCTCTTCTTCCTGTTGTGTGTGCTTTGCCTATTCATGCCTGCGGCACACGCCGCCGAAACCGGGCTGCTGGCGCTCACCAGCACGCCGGCAGCCGGCGGTGGCCAGACTTACACCCTGAGTCTGCAAACGCTGATCCTGATCAGTTCGCTCACCTTCCTGCCCGCCATCCTGCTGATGATGACCGGCTTCACCCGCATCATCATCGTACTCTCGCTGCTGCGTTCCGCCATCGGCACGCCCTCCTCCCCGCCCAATCAGGTGCTGGTCGGACTGGCACTGTTTCTCACCTTCTTCGTGATGGCACCGGTGTTCGACAAGATCTACAGCGAGGCCTACCTGCCCTATAGCGAAAACAGGATCACATTGCAGCAGGCTTACGACAAAGGCATCGTCCCGCTCAAAACCTTCATGCTGCGCCAGACGCGCGAACCCGACCTGGCGCTGTTCGTGCGCATCGCCAACAGCGAGGCGCTGGAAAGCCCCGAAAAGGTGCCGCTGCAGATTCTGGTGCCCGCCTATGTCACCAGCGAACTGAAGACCGCATTCCAGATCGGCTTCGTCATCTTCATCCCGTTCCTCATCATCGACATGGTGGTGGCCAGCGTGCTGATGTCGATGGGGATGATGATGGTGTCGCCGGCCATCATCTCGCTGCCGTTCAAGATCATGCTGTTCGTGCTGGCCGACGGCTGGAATCTGTTGATCGGCTCGCTCGTGCAGAGCTTTTATACGTAAGGGAACGATATGACCCCGGAAACCGTGATGACCATCGGTCAGCAGGCCATCGAAATGACCTTGCTGGTCGCCGCGCCGATGCTGCTGACCGCGCTGATCATCGGCCTAGCCGTCAGCGTGTTCCAGGCCGCCACCCAGATCAATGAAATGACCCTGTCGTTCATTCCAAAACTGTTCGGCATCTTTGTGGCGATCTTATTCTTCGGGCACTGGATGATCGGCCTGCTGCTCGATTACATGATCCGTCTTTACAGCAGCCTGCCTTATCTGGTGGGGTAATCGCATGATCAGTTTCACCAGCGCGCAACTCACTGTCTGGCTTGCCACCCTGATCTATCCTTTGGCGCGCATTCTGGCACTGATCGCCAGCTCGCCGCTGCTCGGCAACCGCCAGGTGCCGGCGCGCATCAAGCTCGGCCTGGGCGTCATGCTAACCTTCATCATCGCCCCCACGCTGGATTCACATGCCTTGCCCGATCCGGCTTCGGCGCAGGGATTGCTGATCCTGGCGCAACAGATCGTGGCCGGCCTGATGATGGGATTTTCGATCCGCCTGATCTTCTCCGCCATCGAAATGGCGGGCGATATCGCCGGCATGCAGATGGGCTTGGGCTTCGCCAATTTCTTCGACCCGCAGAACGCCGGATTCACCCCGCTCCTCGCCCAATTTCTCGGCATCCTGGTCGCGCTGGCGTTTGTGGCGATGGATTTGCATTTACAGATGCTGGCAGCGCTGGCGGCAAGTTTTCAGGCGTTCCCGATCAGCAGCACACCGTTCACCGCAGGCGCATTTCTCACTGTGGCGGAATGGGGCGGCAGCCTGTTTGCATTCGCCCTGCAACTGTCCCTGCCGCTGATCGCCGCCCTGCTCACCACCAATCTGGCGCTCGGCATCCTCACCCGCAGCGCGCCGCAACTCAACATCTTCGCGGTTGGTTTCCCGATCACCCTGGCGGTGGGTTTTGGCGTGCTGCTACTGGTTGTGCCCTTCATCGCCCCGCTGTTGAGCCTTGCCTTCCAGCAAGCGCTCGAAACCGTGGGGCGCGTCATGCAACAACTGGGCGGTTATTAAAATCAGCACAAGGTCACGATAGGCGGGAGAGGAAACTGTCAGAGTGCCGGACATGAGGGTCGGCTTCTCGGCCGGACTGTGGCTGCAATCAGTTTCCGTTTACAGCGAAGCTGTCAGCATTATTGAAGATCAATAGGCTGTTACAGCCAACTCATCCGCAATCATCTCCGCCTGCTTCAACACCGTCTCTGTCGCCAGCAGTTGCATATCCGGCGGATAGCCGTATTGGCGCAAGGTGCGCTTCACGATCACCTTCAGTTTCGCCCTCACGCTTTCCTTGATCGTCCAATCAATTGAAGCGTTTTCGCGCACCCGCTGTGTCAGTACCACGGCCAGCTCACGCAGCTTGTCTTGCTGCATCAACTGTTTTGCGCTGTCGTTGTTCGCCACTGCCGTATAGAACGCATACTCGAATTCGCTCAAGCCCAAATGCGATGCCTCGGCATCGGAAGCGACGATCTCCTTGCTGATTTTGATCAGTTCTTCCATTACCTCGGCAGCGGTCAGGACTTTGTTGTGATATTTCTTGATGGAAGCCTCCAGCATTTCCATCAGGCTCTTGCTCTGCACCAGGTTCTTCTTGGCGCGCACCTTCAACTCGTCACTGAGAAGCTTCTTCAACACCTCCAGCGCAATGTTCTTATGCTTGAAGCCTTTCAGCTCAGCCAGGAAATCTTCGGACAGAATCGAAATATCCGGCTTCTTGATACCCGCCGCATCGAATACGTCGATCACTTTTTCCGATACCAGCGCCTGATCGATCACTTGGCGGATCGTGGTTTCGATCTCTTCGTTGCTGCGCCCCTCTCCCGTACCGTCAAACTTCGCCAGCCGGGCCTTCACCGCCTGGAAGAATCCGACCTCATCCTTGACATCCATCGCCTGATCATGCGGGATGGCGATGGCGAATGCCTGCGACAGCGCCGTCACTTCGTTGATGTAGCGCTTGCGCCCATCTTCCAACCCGAGAACATGTTCTTCTGCCTCCAGTATCAGCGACAGCTTGCGCGAAGTTTCCGCCGCAAAATAGTCCTCGTAGGCAAAGCCGCTGTACATCGCCGAAACCACTTCCAGCTTTTCCAGCATCAGGCTCACCGCCTGCTCTTGCGCCAGTGTCGGGTCGCCCTTGCCGCCCGCATCGGAATAGAACGACAGCGCCTCTTTCAAATCGGCGGCAATGCCAAGATAGTCCACCACCAAACCGCCGGGCTTGTCCTTGTACACCCGGTTCACCCGCGCAATCGCCTGCATCAGGTTATGCCCCTTCATCGGCTTGTCGATGTAGAGCGTGTGCATGCTGGGTGCATCGAATCCGGTCAGCCACATATCGCGCACGATCACCAGCTTGAGCGGATCGTCGTCGCTCTTCATGCGACCTGCCAGGGTGCGGCGCTGTTCCTTCGTGGTGTGATGCATCGCCATCTTCGGGCCATCGCTGCTCGCCGCTGTCATCACTACCTTGATTGCACCCTTGTTCAAATCATCATCATGCCACTCCGGCTTGAGTATCTTGATCTCGGCATACAGCTCGGCGGCGATGCGCCGCGACATGCACACGACCATAGCCTTGCCCGCAAACACCTGCTGCCGCGCCTCGAAGTGCGCCACGATGTCGCGGGCGATATTCTTGATGCGCTGATCGCTGCCGATCAGCGCTTCCATCCTTGTCCACTTGGCCTTGGCTTTCTGCGTCTCGGTCAGCTCGTCCTGATCCAGTTCTTCGTCCAACTCGGCGACCAGCTTCTTGCCTTCGTCGCTCAAGCCCACTTTGGCCAAACGGCTCTCGTAATAGATGCGCACCGTCGCGCCATCTTCCACCGCCTGCGCGATGTCGTAGATATCCACGTAGTTGCCGAACACCGCCGGGGTGTTCACATCGGTCTTTTCAATCGGCGTGCCGGTAAAGCCCAGATAGGTCGCATTCGGCAGCGCATCGCGCAGGTATTTGGCAAAGCCGTACACCACCTTCTTGCCGATCACCTCACCGCTGGCGTCTTTGTCATCCACCGTCTTGGCACTGAAGCCGTATTGCGTGCGGTGCGCCTCGTCGGCGATCACCACGATATTGCGCCGAGGGGACAACTGCTCGTACACATTGCCTTCTTCCGGCTGAAATTTCTGGATGGTGGAAAAGATCACCCCACCCGAGCCCACCTTGAGCAAGTCCTTCAACTGCTCGCGGTTCTCGGCCTGCACCGGCTCCTGCCGCAGCAGTTGCTTGGATGCGGCGAAGGTGTCGAACAACTGGTCGTCCAGATCGTTGCGGTCGGTGATTACCAGTATCGTCGGGTTATCCAGCGCCAGCACGATCTTGCCGGTGTAGAACACCATCGACAGCGACTTGCCCGAACCCTGCGTATGCCACACCACCCCGGCCTTCTTGTCGCCCTTGGGTTGTTGCGCCACACCGGGCAGGCCGTAGCTGGCCGGGGGCTGCGCAAATTTCGGCTCGGCCATGTCCGCCGCGCGCAAGGTGGAAACCACCGCCGCATTCACCGCGTAATACTGGTGATACGCCGCCAGCTTCTTCACCGTGCCGATCGTGATCACCCCGGTCTTGCTGTCTTCCTTCCTCGATTTTTCAAAGACGATGAAATGGCGCACCAGATCCAGCAGCGTCGCCTTGTTCAGCATGCCGTTGATCAACACCTCCAACTGACTCACCAGATGCGAAGCCTCCGCCTTGCCGTCCGCGCTCTTCCAACTCATGAAGCGCGAATAGCCCGCCGAGAGCGAGCCAGCCTTGGCTTCCAGCCCGTCGGAAATCACCGTGAATGCGTTGGATGTGAACAGGCCGGGGATGGCCTGCTTGTAGGTTTCCAGTTGCTGATACGCCGCCTTGATGGTGGTGTTTTCATCGGCGGCGTTTTTCAGCTCGATCACCACCAGCGGCATGCCGTTCACGAACAGCACCAGATCAGGCCGCTTGTTCTGATGATTCTCGATCACCGTGAACTGGTTGGCAACGACGAACTCGTTGTTCGCAGGATTGGCAAAGTCAATCAGCCACACCCGCTCGCCGCGCTCGTCGCCGTCCTTGTGGGCGGATACCGGCACGCCCTCGGTCAGCAAACGATGAAACGCCTCGTTGTTTGCCAGCAGTTCGGGGGAGTGAATGCGCTGCACTTCCTTCAAGCCTGCTTGCAAAAGGGCGGGCGGCAGCTTTGGGTTGATACGCTTAAGCGCCGATTCCAGCCGCCCGGTCAGCAACACCTCGTCATAACGGCTGCGCTCCGGCCTGTCACCATCCGGCGCAATATCCGGCGCATGGATGTAGTCGTAGCCCAAGCGCTCGAACAGCTTGATGGCGAAATCTTCGATGGCGGATTCGGTGAGTCTGCTCATTGCTTTGGCGGCTCCAGTTTTTTGGTGCGCCCCAGTTGTTTTGCATTCTGATTGGTGATGACCTTCTTGCCCGTCTTGACCTCAATCTCCTTACGAGCGTTCCCGGCTACCTCGCCACCTTGCCGTGCAACCACCCGATTTTCATCCAGCGTCTGAGGCAATTTCTCCTTCGATATTTCTGTGGTTGTCGCTTCCGCCAGCATGTTCAACACCAATTCCAGATTGGTCATGTTGTCGCGCAGATTTTCCTTCTTCAGCCCCTTGTGTTGCTTGTACCCCTTGGTGGAAAGGCCGCTCCATGCGCGGGTGATTTCATCGGTGAGAATCGCAAATTCCTGCCCTTTGCTCACCCCGCGCTGCTCCCATTCATCCGTCAGTTCCTTGCGCACCTCGATGCTCTTCAGGCGCTGGTTGATCCACTCTTTGGAATACCCCTTGGCGAGGTAGGTTTCCAGCGCCCGATCTATGGACAACTCAGGATCTTCGTTCTCCTCCAGCCGCTCATAGCCCACCTGTGCCAGCCATAGCTTGAAAGGCTCGGCGCGCGGGGATGGGATAGACTGGATCAAGCGCAGCAACGCTTCGGTGTTGGCCACATCAGTAAGGCGGGATTTTCCATCGGGTGCCAGCATTTTTAACTGTCCGATTTTATCGGACACTTCACTCCCCTCGACTTGCAGCTTCTTTTTCAAGTCGCTCCAGTACTTGCGCGGCCGCTCATTGCCAGTCAAGGCCTGAATGATGTCGATCACACTGAACAACCACTGCTCCCGCTCCGCATCCCAGTGGCTGCGGATTTCCTGGCTTTGAAATAGCTTGATATTGCTCATCGCTCAATCCCCATTTGAAATATCCGGCGCGAGATCCTTATCCATTTTCGCCCCGGCAGATCTGCTTGATCGCCTCGTAAATCCAGCCGGTTGTGCCTTGCGTATCCTTCAGGATTTTCTCGAACAGCTTGGGGTCGAGCTGCGCGCGTGCTTTGTCGATCACCGCAGCAGTCACTTGCTCCTTGCCCAGCGCCTTCAGCGCCTGCACCAGCAGCGAACTCTCGCGATACTTGAAGCCAATATCCTTCAACACCGACTTCCTGAATTCCAGCTCCGCACCTGTCACCTCGTAACGCTTGTTCGGCCCGTCGCTCAAATACACATAACGCCCCGGCACCTGAGTGGAAAGCCCTAGCAGATTCAGCGCCGACTCGCCCGAAACCTCCACACGCCAGCCAAACTTTCGCGCATAAGCCGCCGCTACTTGGTCGATATCCGGCGACATTGTCTGTTGCAGCAAGTCACTGAAGCGCGGGTAATCGTAAATGCCGCGCGCCACCCGCCGAATCCTGCCCTGCCGGGTCAATTCAGAGAGCAGGCTATCCACCTGCTGGCGCGAAAACCGGCCCGCCAGATCGCTTGGCGAAAACGCCCACCCCCTGCCATGCCCGGCAATGAAGTAAAAGCATGTTTCAGATATATTTTTCATGCCTGCATAGATACTAAAAATCCAGAAAAACTATAGCATTTTTCTGGACTTGAAGGGTCGGGTTTCTGTGCGGAAGCCGTTTGAATCACCGAGCATTTCTCGGGAGTTGGAAAGGGAGTTGCGGTTGCAATGTCCGGCGCGTGAATGCTGTCATTGCCCAAGCGCTCGAACAGCTTAATGGCAAAGTCTTGGATGGCGGATTCGGTGAGTCTGGTCATCAGGCTTTCTTTTGAGTGTAGTAAATTGTAAAACTCTAACGAATAAAAACAAGCCAATGAATCAGCATGTTAATACACACCAAGCACCGCTCTTCTCTTAAATTTATTCATAAATATTCATTCGTCATCTCATTTTAAAAGAAGCCATTCGGTCTCTTAAAATGCCCACCGTTTATGCCATCAGCAGAGTGCATTTTCAGTTGGCTACAATTTGTAGCCAACTGACTGCCTTCCTTTTTCAGGCGCGTTTTGAGCACGCTCCAGTATTTTCTTGGGTTAGTACTTCCGCTTAACGCACCCACCACATCAATCACGCTGAACAGCCACTGCTCCCGCTCCGCATCCCAGTGGCTGCGGACTTCCTGATTCTGGAAGAGTTTGATGTTGCTCATCGGTTAGCCTCCATTTGGACTATTCGAATTTCCGAACAATTGCCTTCGTCACATCGCCATCCGGCGCGTGGATGTAGTCATAGCCCAAGCATTCGAACAGCTTGATGGCGAAGTCTTTGTGGGCGGATTTGGTGAGCTTAGTCATTTTGACAGTGACGATAGAAACTTAATCTGTTCAGCAGTCAGATTACTCGCCAGTACAGCTTTATCCACTTGAGAGCAAAACTTCGCGCAAATCTGCATTTTTCGCCCTTGTTCATCTAATACAACAGGTGGCTTATCTGGATTGTTGGTGGCCGCGCATTCCTCACAATATTTTAATAATTGCTTTCCCTTGTGGGCCGGCCTAGTTCTTTGCTTAATTTGCGCAGCGGTAATTATCTTATATTGCTCTTTTCTCAAAATCGAATTGATAGCCGGGACGACGACTTCAGGTGGAAGAAAGTCTTCCATTTCCCAGTCTTCATTACTGTTTCCTGTTGGCAAGACGCCGTCATATCTCGGTAGGTCAACTTTGGTGACTTTAATATGTTTATACGTCTTTATCTTGTTGCCCTGCTCTCGTCCCTCAGTATCATTATCGAATAAGCAAAGGAATTCTGGCTTATAAGAGAGATCTTCTGCAAAGTTGTTGTAGTACTGCAAATAACCAGCAAATTTTGCTGCGCCACCTGACCATACAATATTGGGTACTGGAAAATTTAAGGCAGATAGAAGAGTAATCAAGTACTTTTTATCTTCCTCACCTTCAACAATTATGTTGAAAGGCATTAGCTCCCAGCCATCGTTATTTGAAATCCCAAGGTGGGTCTTTATGCTTTGTGCCTTCTCGAAATCAGAGGCACATTTTTGTGGCTTCGTATTAATTTCGTAAAATACCTTGTCTGGCTTTCTTAAATATTTTCTCTCCTCAACCGTGCCCACGAAAATGTGCGTACTTTTCAGATTGCTCAGATTTACAAAATGTTGCGAGTGGGTGGTCAATATGACGGGCTGCTCTTGCTTACTCACTATTTCATTCAACACATGTGATACTTTCTTTTGTAACCGCGGCTGGAGAAATGCTTCTGGTTCATCCACGCCCCAGATAATATTTTTTTTGGAGTTCTGTGAAATAAATTGCATCAATGAAAGAAAGACGGCTCTTTGCGCACCACTGCCCTTAGAAGCAATACCATGATTATTGCCGTCATACAGAGTAATCTCAGTCATTGTCTTAACGATATCTCGCAACTTCTCGAACTCGATAAACTTTATTCGTATTTCCTTTCCATTAAGAATGCCGTCAAAATCAGTAAGTTTTTCGAAGCATTGGTTAATACTCCTTTCAATGTCAGATATTGCCGCCTGAGACAACTCAATAAATTCGGCCAGTTTGCTAAGGGGGCGTGATTGCTTTGTCCTTTTCGCATCTAGCGGCAAAAGCCCATCCTTTTCCAATACGACTGAAATTAGTTTTGGTAGGTCAATATTGTGTGATTCAACATATAAGAATTGGTAGCTGGAAAGCATAGCCACCGCACTCTCATCTTCCACATGCTTACCGCCGATATGGTAGGTGATTGTGCCGTCATTGAAGAACGTCACTTTCAGGGATAAAGCTTTCTTGCCCTTCTTTTCAAAAGTACCTACTAATTCTGTTTTTGCTCCAGCCCCTTGCGAGCCATGGTAGATATGGTGCGGAATATCGTCCGCTGGTTTGAAAATATCATCTTGAAATGGATGATTAAAGAACACGTTTAAGGCGCGAAGAAAATTTGTCTTGCCGATATTATTTTCACCACAAATTACCACTGGAGAATTGTCAACAAAGTCAATTTTTACATCTAGTAACGACCGGTATCTCTTAACGTGAAAAGAAGTAAATTTATGATCTTTCATATTAAGGGCCTAACTGTTTAGTTGATTTCAACTCTAACATCGCCGCTCATCAGCTTGGGAAGCAGAGTGTCGCGGAGGGTTTCGAGGGTGCGGATTTGCTTCTGGTTTGTTTTGATCTTCTCAAAAGTTGAAGCAATAACCTTATCGAATTCTATTAGCTTGCCCTCAGGCGGAATATTTAGTGGCAGCGCCTTGAAATTAGATTTCGAGATTTCCTCAAATGTTGAGCCGTTGCCTGCGCTTTTTATCTCATCCATGTTTGCCAAACACCAAAGGTCAGTAGTGTCCGGTTAAATTAGCCATTCCCGCCACGAAACTCAATAACGGAGGGGTTTATAGCGTAAATATTTTGGTGCCGATTTGAAATCAGTTTACCTATATTCCGGTTCAAGTAACGTCCAGAGGTCGATTTCTCTGGAGGTGAGCTATGAACATGGGCAAGACGCTGTTCGTGCAGATCATGGAATTCATTCCCTGGACCAGCTTGGCGCGCATCGTGGCACGCTACGGTGGCGATTCCGGCGTGCGCAGCTTGAGCTGTCCAGAGCAATTCCGCGCCATGGCCTTTGCGCAGCTGACCTACCGCGAGAGTCTGCGCGATATCGAAACCTGTTTGCTGGCCAACCAGACGAAGCTGTACAGCATGGGCTTTCGTTCGCCGGTCAGGCGCTCGACACTGGCCGATGCCAACGAAGGGCGCGACTGGCATATATGGGCCGATCTGGCCG
>Ga0210043_1000852_pt1 | contig 30417 bp, 31 predicted proteins | sample CryGeymet201501t_FD_183990 | JGI IMG/M metagenome (GOLD analysis project Ga0210043, IMG submission 183990) | Groundwater microbial communities from Crystal Geyser aquifers in Utah, USA - Crystal Geyser metaG 2015-01t (SPAdes) (version 2) | ecosystem: Environmental > Aquatic > Deep subsurface >... | reverse complement strand
TACTCTGGAATAACCTTGAATTTTATCGCGATCTTGTGTTTTCTCACCTCTTGGTCTGGTTCGATGAAGGTTCTGATTGAATACCTGTTCTTGATTAGAATGGTTCGGAAATCGATGCAACTGGCGTCAGCTAAACCCTGAGCAGCGATGACTCCCGTCTCAGGAACGCCCGTCACGATGTCTATGTCGTAGTCTCCTATTTTTGAGGCGAGTGCGACGCCCATCTTATACCGCGCAGAAGAAACATAGATCTCGTCAACAATTCCGGTGGAATCCTGGAGGTAGATGTACTCAAAGGCACATGTGGATGTTCCCGTAGACCCCAAATAGGCGCTGCTTATGCCATCTTCATTTATGGTAATCATCTCGCCAGGAGCGATGTCCCTAATGAGTTCTCCTTCAAGTATCTTGAAGGAATAGACTTCACTAGACAGCAAAAAAGATCCGTTCAGCCTACCCAAAAGCAAGGGCCTATTTGCCCATTTGTCCCGGTAGCCAACAATACGGTCTTTGAGCAAAAAGATAAGAGAGTAGCTTCCAATGAATGTGCTCTGAATCTTTTTAATGAGACTTTTCATGTCTCCGTCATAGTATGCTTTGACAAACTTAATCAGGACATCTGTATCGCTGTTAGCTGTGCCAAATTCGATGCCGATGCTTTCGAGGTGATTTCTGACAGGAGCGGCATTAACAATGTTTCCGTTGTGGACGACGTGGATATCTCCATAGTCAGTCTTACAGTACATTGGTTGGGCATTGTCAAAATTACTGTCTCCAGTTGTAGAGTATCTGACTTGTCCAATGCCAGCATGTCCATTTATGCTATTTACAACATCGTCAGTCAAAACGTCGAAGACCAAGCCTTCGTTCTTGTAGATTTTGATGCCAGTGCCATTTTGGACAGAGATGCCGCAGGCTTCTTGCCCACGACCGTTGATTGCGAATAAGGCCAACCTCAATTTATAGACGATATTGTCATTGGGATCGAACATACCGAGAATGCCGCACATAGTTATCCTTTGGTAATAGCCAACCGTTAACCTTATTTGGGGGGCCAACGACTCTCTTATCTATTAAGCAGAAATCCTCCTCTCTCCTTCGCGATCTATTCTATTTCTTTAGATTAGACTGTAACTGGAACCCAACTACCGCTATCAACCGACAAAGTTACCGAGTCATAATCTACTGAGAAGACATTAGCAAGATATCCCTTGCTATCTCCAGCGATTATTTTGAAAACAAGGAAGTCTTCTACCTTCCCCCATTCAACCGTTATTTCGGAACAATCTTGAGGTAAGAACCTTCGATTTAGACTGATTTTCTTGTTTCTCATGGTAATCTCTAAGTCATCGTCTGTTAATCTTCCATAACCGACCATACCTCCAGCGTCCATGATGTAGAAAAGGTTATCTTTCAGGGTAAAATCAGCGCTTCCAATAAGCTCGTAGCCGTCTAGATCCAAATAGACCCCCCTGATTTCATCGTTATAGTGATCAAAGTATGAGAACATATGGCCAAGGCGCTGTTCTGCTGACTTATAGAATTCGGCATAGAGCAAAATTGATTTATAATGGGACTCATGTCTAGCCGCCATAAGCTCATCACTATGAACCTCTTCAAAGCTGACCTGCGCAAAATGTATGCCAGAAGATTCATTCGCTATTTGTAGTCTATTAGCATAAATCTTGAAATACTTCTCTATGTTCGTCATAGAAGGGAATTCAAAATCGTGACAGAAGTAGAAATCATTAGTCATTTCACTGACAGTCTTCAAATACGGCTTTGAAAAATGAAGGCCAACCATATGAACCTTTACTGAGCCGTCAGATAACTCGACATGATAATCATCAAGAAAATCAGGATCGACCGCGAGATTATCAACCAAATATTGCCTTCTGCAATGGAAGAAATACGGGTTAATGCGGGGGAGCTTGTATGCCCCGCAGCGGATTTGAGGGCTTAACAGGGGAACGCTATATTGTCCGACTCCAATCATTGATGGCAGCTTATTATAGACATCATATGTTTCGGTCCATGCATCAGTGGTTAGAACAAAATCAGAATCTAATGTCGTGAAGAACTCAGAAGAGCATTCGTCGAGGGCCAGAACTGTCCCAGAAATACGGCTCTTGACTTTTGTCTTATCTGGGTTTTCGATATAGACAGCCTCAAAGATTCCACTCATTCTCTCAGAGAACTGGTCGAACATAGATTTTGTTCTATCTCTGTGTTCTTGGGTGCCATTGTTGTCAACAACAATAAACTTATTGATTTTGAAAAGATCGGTCTCCTCATATAGATTAACGAACGAATCAAGACACATTTGTAAAGACCAAAAAGCTTGATATGCTGGTAGAACAATATCTGTTTCGATTTGAGTATATGGTTGGAACTGTACTAAGCCTTCTTCAGAAAGTTCGAAGTTATACTTGGTTGGATCTACATCAGATAGTTGCAATATATGATATTGAGCCTCGAACTCATCGATGTGAGTTCCTTCTACGCTCTCTTCAAAACGCTGCATTGTCCTAACTTCATCGAATTCGATTGGGGTTCTAAGATTGAAACTGCTGTAAGTATTATTGTATGACCATACAACCTGATTGGGGGAGATGATTAGATCCCCAACCAACTTCTCGTCTTCCCTCAGGCAATCGCCAAAATAGATTGGGAAATAGTGGTATAGCCAAGGTACCTTCAAGTCTCCTGTTTGATAGCGAAACCAAAAGCTATTTCTCCAAGTAATGGCGAAAGAAGCAACGGGCTGGCCATCTTTCAAAAACTCAAGGATCTGACCATATGACTTATTTTGATCTAAAAGCGTTGGAAATGAAAGTGTGATTGTTTTTGCGTAGGTATTCATTAAAACTCTCCCATGGGTGTGTACTTTTTACCTCTCACTCCAATAGGCCCTTCATTGCCTGCGTAAATTCGTATTATAGCGTCAGTCGCTCGATATTCTTTGATTGGAGAAGCTGTATCCAAAATGAAAGGTTTACAATAGTTCATGAATTCCTTCCAGGTCTGAGAAAAATGATTCTCTTCATTGAAGACAATTTCCTCCACCTTGCCTTTCTCAGCAAATTGTCTGGCGGTTCCCGCAATAACTTCGTAAACCCACTTTCTTCGGAATTCCATGTGCCAAGACAGCAAATCATTCAGAAATTCGACCAATTCGGGGGAAATTGAGCAACCTCGATATGCAATCCTAAACAATGGTCGCCAGATGTTTTCAGAGTAATCGACATAGACCTCTTCGATCCCTATAGTGCCATGCCAAGCTGGAGGATAGAGAATCCCCGTTGTAATCGTCTTCAAAAAGCCTGGAGCGGCGTACATCTCCATCGTATTTAGGTTGACTGAGCATTCAGCTATAGAGGAATCTATCCCATAGATGATGTTTTCTCTAACCTGAGATAGAAGGTTATTTTTGGCATCCAGATTGAACATCCTGGACATGTTATCAATACCAGTGCTATTCTCAATAGCTGGATGTTCGCTATCTGTGTAAACGATGCAATCAATATCAATAGAGGGCCTGTCTTTAGATGCAATCGGCCCTTCTTTCAACCCCAATTGGTCAGCTATTAGGCAAGAGGCCACGCCGCCGACGATATAGACCTCTGCTTCCGGCCCGACATCCCATTTGACGATCTTTCGGATGATGTCGAATTTGTACTCCCACCCTTCATTCAATTCAGTGTCAAATCTTCCTAGACACTGAAATCCTAAGACATTCTTCATTTGATTACCTTTCCAATCTCGTCTATCACCATCTGTGGATGAATGAACTTCATGCATGCGTGATGCTTCTGTGAGCACCGCTTCGCGAAATAATGGTCATATGCCTCACAGGGAGCTATTGGACAAACATTATTGGCTTCTAAATAGACTATGTTCTTTGCTTCAGGATGTCGCCAACAATCCAGACTCGGGCCACACAAAGCGAGACAGGGCGTTCCCGCAAGAGCCGCCAGATGGACGAAAGAACCTTCAACATCTATGTGGAGCTTCGAGTTGGCTACAAGTTTACAAGTCTGCATGAAGCTGTGCTCTCCAAGCAAAGATTCAACCTTGCTTGAAAGCAGTTTTTCATCAGCAGCACCTACCTGATAGACCTTGATTCCTCTGTCCACAAGGTAATCTATGACAACTTCCCAGTATTCAGGATACCAAAACTTCGTGTTATATCCGTCATAAACAAATCCCCACTGATGGACCGTAACATAGTCATGAGGAGGCGGATTGAATTGAATAAAATCAGCATTTCTAGAGAACAGATCTTTAGCATCATAGAAATTACAGGGGATGTTGTGTAAATGGGTCCAGATTTCACCCAGAGGCATAAATCCATTATTCAAAACTGGCTTCTGGAACTTATATTTGTCAAAAATATCATTTCCGTAAAACTTTTTTTGCTTCTCGATTGAATCCAATATGACTGGATTTTGAGAATTGGAGATTGATATAGTGTTCTTGTAGAGATAGTAGACGATGAACTCTTCGTCGAAATCTGCCCCGGTGAGATAGCGCTTTCCTTTATCGCTCTTCATATTGAGGGCTGTAGGATCCCAATAAGGCGCATTCATCTTGTTGTAATCGTGATGAAGACGATACTCTACAAAATTCTCAGGGAAGGTCTGGCGATAACGGTCCAGCCACTCTTCTCGCGATGAGAAGAGCACGATATCATCGCCCAGAATCTTCTTCAGATTCTTGATGAGAGAATAGACATAGAGAATGTCGCCGAAACCAGCTTGGGAAACGATATAGATCTTCATGGGATATAGGGATTATATGTCCTCAGAGACTTCGTGACGCTCTCATCCAGGAATTTCTTTGCCTGCTCGAAGTCTTCAGCGGCCAATAGGGCTCTCAGGTCCGTCGAGCTTGGTTCTTCAGGATTACGAGGAAAACTGAGGATAGGGAAATTGCTACAAAGAAGCTCTGGATCTTTCCAGTCTTCAATGCCCAAAAGACTGTCCGAACCCATGACAAAAAGAAAATTCGAATTGGGTTCTTTCTCCTGAAACGCCTGGAGAGTGTCAATCGTGAAAGATCTTCCCTTCCTTGTACTTTCAATCCGATCAACCACAATTGGGGTCATCGGAAAAAAGGGGATCAGATGGCCCCGCATCGCAATGAGCATCTTGACCCTCTGGTCAAAAGAAGCAACATGTTGCTGTTTGAGCGGCTGGCTAAAAGCTGGCACTATGCGAAGCTCATTGACGCCAAGCTTGAGCAAATACCAACAGATGTCATAGTGATACTTTGTCGGAGGATCAAAGCTACCCCCGAAGACAGCTACAGTCCGGCCTGTCCACTTCATTTTATTTGTCTTTTCTCTGTTATAGTATCTAGCCATTCTGACGGAGACACCAAATGGGCAACATCAATATTGTAGATTTCGTGGCCCCTGACTTGATAATGAGAATGCACCCAATCCCCATCTTTGTAATAAGTTGCTTTTTCCAAGAAGACACCTTTCTCAATGCCTCCTAGTAAAACAAGCTTATCAGTTTGTATCTCGTAGCAACAAAAGAAAAAATGATCTACTGGCTCCTCTGCATGCCTCGCGGATATTTGCGCTGAATAACTCTGCAACATAGGAACTTTACGCTTAACGGTTTTAACTCCTATAGGAATTTCTCCAATCATGAAGTCAGCATTGCCTTTGACCTCATCTAAAATCCATTCATGATCTATGTCTTCTCTGTATAGCCATCTATTAAAGACTATCTCCCCGACTTCTCCCACCCATTTTCTATCCGTATCTGCTTCGGCATATACATTCCCATATTTAGAGTCTCGCTCAGAACGAATAGCCTTTGCTTTTCTGATTACCTTTTGAGGTATTTTCACATATATCCAATCTTTTTGTAAAGACATATCAATCCTTTTTGTTATCATACATTTGTAGCCATTCCAGCGACTGAACCGCCGGAATCTGCAAGGCTCTTTCACGATCAAGATCAACATCTAGAAGGTGAATACCCTGACACATCTGAATCCACTTGAAGACCGAATTGATGAACCGTCTGATGCAGTTCTTAACCCAACCTTCAATCTTATTCTTGTAATCGTCATCCAAAGTTTTGAGTTGATTCTTGCCCAGACGATCTTCGATCTGGTTGATGATTTCCTGGTAGCTCAATTTCTCACCGAAGAACATGCTGAAACACATATCGATGACGGGGAAGGGGGCCAGTTCGCTTTGATCGTCTTGGTCTTCTTCAAGCTCAGCCGAAGCGATGGTATCTTGCAGTATTCTTTTAATGACAGCCGCAAGACCATAATCTCCCCGCTTCATATCTAAATCATATTCCTGCCAAAGCAACAACTCTTCAACCGTCTTCGGGACATCGCTCAGGGGCGAGTAATCGCCCTCCATATCGCCACCAAGAGTTGTATATCCCGTCGCCTTTTCGCTCATGCTGCCAGTTTGCCACAGCAAAGCATCCTTGGAGTTGGCAATGGTCCTAACGCGAGCGGCACGCAGCCGGGCCTGCAAGTTTTGCCTCGCAAGACGGGTCAGAGGATGTCCCATTGTCTCTTCAAGGATTGCTGCCTCCTCTTCAAAAGTGGCCTGGATCGGAACCTCTTTGAAGGAAACGCCAAGAGCAGTCGAAACCTCAGCCGCGATACTCTTGGTCACGTCCGAGTTGAACTGAGTCGGCAGAGAATAGCAGAAGATGCGCTCGCTCAAATCAGCCTCTTTGTCCATCCGACGACGCGCATTTTCTGCTGCATAGATCAAAACTAGCGTCGAATCGCGACCTCCCGACAGAGAAATAACCTCTGCCTTGAATGGGGCGGCTTTAGCGAGGTAATCTTGCATTCCAAGCAAAATTGCTTCTCGCATGTCCTCGATTTCGTTGACCGCGTAAATATCTTCTTCAAACGAACCCAAGAATTGTTTGGCAGCGTTCATCTGTGCTGCCAAAATCACTTCTTGTGGAAGTGGGTCCTTGTGACGACGACGCGCCGGGCCGATCTTGATGACCTCAGAAGCCTGTTGGTGCTGCTGTTGGTTCAAGCGCCAAGTCGTGTTGCTGCTGCGCTCTCGTCGGATATTTCCGAGATTGATATCGAAAACGCTGACATTTTCCTGCCAACGCTTTGTGACCATGATTTCTGAGCCAGCCTCGTAGACATAAACACCGCCATCGAAAACAAGCGAGTCATTCCCGCCGATCTGGTTCGAGTAGACGAAACCGACAGCGTTGTCGGCCGAGCGGGTTCCGAGCATTCTTCTGCGGCGGTAATAGACCCCAGGTCGCCAGGGCGAGGCCGAAAGGTTGAAAATAACCTCAGCGCCCTGGTACGACCGTCTATTACCAGGACCATCGGGCGTCCAGCCGTCTTCGCAGATTTCGGTGCCGAAATGCCCCAAGCCTTCGATAAAGAAGGTCATATCTCCAAATGGAACACCCTCCGAAGCTTTGAACACTTCATGGACTGAATCCCAAGGCCCAATAATCCCAGGAAGGCCAGCCGTGATTGTGCGACCCTCATAGAAGACACTATACGTCGGCAGCTTTTCTTTAGGGACAATGCCGATGATCCTGTTGTTATAAATAACCACAGCGGCGTTGTAGATATGGTCCTTATGATCGACGGCCGCACCGACAATATAAGCCGTGCCACCGGCCGGACAGCTTTGGGAAAACTGCTTTAAAGCCTCATATTGGGCTTCGATGAAAGATGGCCACTGGACAAGATCTTCGGGCGGATAGCCACAAACGCACATTTCGGAGAAGATCATGACATCAATGTCCTTGGCCATCTCCAACAGTTCATCGCGCTTTTTCTCCATGTTTTCAACATTGGAGAAAACTGCGCCTACCGTTGGGTTAGTGTTGACAGCACCGACTCTGAGGATGTCCATGTCGAACCTCAATTCTTTGTAACCTGTCCCTTAGTAGACACACACTTCGAGGTTGTCGTGAGTATGCCCGTAGCGAACCTTGCGAACAAAAACAGAGTTGTTTCTGTTTTGATCCTACATTTTTAGACATTGCTTGGTTATCTACATGCAAGCAAGTCGGAATCTAAAACCTTCTGATTTTTTCTCACTAGGCATATTGTATGTTCCTTCCATAAATATTGATATATCTTGGAACATTGTCTATTCCCATTATAGATCAAATAATAACATCTAGATTTACCAATTTTCTTAATTGTCCCTAAATCGGGCGTATTACAATATGTATTTATCTTCTTCTTAATGGTTTCTAAAAACCCCAACGAAGCAGAGGCTATGGAGAATCTCAATTTATTTGTAGGTCTATTCTTCCTTTTTAGAATAACCCAAGTTCCATCGCCATCAAATACTCCTCTAATAAAATGTGGATCCATTTCATTAGGAATATCAGGATATTCTATTGAGAATGTTTTTCTTTCAACTATATCGTGTCTCCTTAGTCCATTGCACAGATCTTTTCTGCCTATTACTATTTTAGATTGATTTTTATATGGCATATCTACTATCGGATGATTAGATTCTAAAGAAAACCTTAATTTCTCTATATGGGATTTATCTTGAGCCATAAGAGTCAATTCCAATGTCTGTTTATCCGTTACACATCCATCTGCGGCCAAAAATCCTAACCAATAAGCCTTATCCTCACTGTCAATTATGTCAAAATAGCTACTGTTGACATCGTATGTACATGGTCTATTCCTGCGGATAAGATTTCTACACTTAGCCCACCCTATTATGGTTGATCCATGTACTCCATATTCATCTCCTAATTCTTTTATCTTTTCTCCATTGTAGTATCTTGATGAGGCTTCGTCTCTTTGTGTCTTTGTGGTTTTCATAATGTCTCCCTGAAACACATTCTAGGAAGATGGGGTATATTCCTCTACTAATCACTTGGGCTTTTAGACGATGCAGTCCTCCCTGTCGTTGTGATTATGCTCGAACACAATTTTATAGTGATCTATTTCAGATTTTGGACCGATTGCCTTATTCATATTGTCTGATAGCTTGACTGTGGGAATCCAGACCCCACCTTTTTTAACTCCAGTCATTTTAACAACTATAGATATTGGTTTTAATCCCAAATCATTAGTACATGTTGTCCCCCATCCAAATAGTACATTGGTATCATTATCCCAGGCTTCAGCTATTTCCAGCATTTTCTGAGGATTTAGACCATCGCTATATATGGCGCGGAGTTCTTTCGGATCAACATCAGCTTTATAGCAGGCATCAATGAGCAGCCTCGTCCAATCATGAGGGCATCCCGAATCATGTCGATGGCCAACATATTTATCAGCGATATCTGGAAAGACTTGATCAAAATAGAATTTCGATCCATAAGTATCCGTAAGGCCGACAGCCAATTTGTCACCGTATAGATCCCACCAATCATTCAAGGCAAGTTGCTGTGAGTTGACAAGATCCTCTCTGTGGTAAGCTGCATAGAATTGAAATAATTCATGAGCCATTGTTCCGATGGGCTTGATGCCAAGATCCATCGCCAACTTGACATTCGAGGTGCCGATCAGGAAACCCGGAGCATCTTCAAGATAAGTCTGTAAAGCCACGCGCTGCCAATATTGAGAGAAGCGGCGGCGGGTGCCGAACTCGATGATCATGCTGAGCAAAATCGGGTTGGCCTTAAAGAAAGCAACTTTGTCAGCAATGTTGTTGAAACCCACAGCATGGAGCCTTGCAAGATCCAAACCACGGTCTACAACGATACTACGGTAATAAAGCTCATTGACGATGGAGAGGATGATGGTTTCCCACAAGATCGTCGGGAACCATGGGCCTTCGACAGAGATGCCCAACTTGCCCTCTTCATCGCCGTAGGAGCGAACAGGAGGAAGCTCTGGCTTTTCCAAAGCCTTGATGAAATCGGGGCGGCTTTCGAAGAAGGGGAGACCTTGGAGATAGCCCTTTTCTGCTTTAGAAAGAGAAAGGGTGCGGACGTGAGCCAGTTGTTCCTGAAGCTCGTCCAAATCAATGAAATTGGCGAGGTTCACTTTCGTTCGATTGACGAAATCATAGTGTACTTCAGCCTCAGGGAAGTAATGGCAAGCATGTAGTGCTTGCGTAAATTTGTAAAGATCTAAGTCTAGCAAGCTATTGATGATTGGGTCACGCATAAGTCGTCTCCTCACTGCTCAGTATACCACAACTCGGCCCGCCTGTCAAGCGCGGGCCGAGTTGAATTGATGAGAGTAGACCTGTAAGCCGGGTTCTGTCTAAGAACGATCATCTATCTCGGCCAATGCTATTAACATTGACATCATCGCACGCTACCTGGAACTCGCCGGGCCGGGTCAACATTCCTTCTTGCGCTTGCTTCACCTAAGGTTTGCCTCTGCCGGGATTTCTAATTCCCAGCGGCGGATTTTTAGCCCCGCTTTTCACCCATCACCTTTTAACAGGCTGGTATCTTCTCTGCTGCACTTGCTCGCGTCTCACGACGGGCGGCTGTTAACCGCTAGGCTGCCCTGCGAAGCCCGGACTTTCCTCAACCCGAAGGCCGTGATCGTTCGGTCTACTCTCTCGCCCTTGATTATATCGCTTTTGGCCCTGGATGTCAAGCTTCCCAGGGCCAAAAGCAATTCTTCAGTTGCCGCCGAAACCGCCAGCGTTGGTCTGGCTGAACGACAGGGCGCTCTGGCTGGCCCGTACCGCGCTGGACGAAATCGTACCGAAAGCTTGCCGGACCTCTTTCTCGGTGTTGCCAGGAGTCAGGACCCACTTTTCGAGGATGCCCATCTCCTTGAACACTTCAGTGAAGTCGGTTCCTCCGTCGTCAATGCCCATACCGGCAATGATGTGGTTTTCCATTGACACCATGTCATGGACCATCGTCGCGACCTTTGCGACGCCAGAGTCGGTCGATGCGCCATCAGTGATAATGACGGTAATCGTCCGAGCATCAACACCGTTGTTAGTGTAGTCCTGCCATTTGGCCAGAACGGTAGCCAAAGTTGTCAGACAGGTACCATACAGCGGAGTGCCGCCGTTCGGCATATAGTTGGTTGCGTCCAGCTTCGGTGCATCATCCAACTTGCAGAACGGATGCAAAACGCCAGCATTCAGCGAGACACAGTGAACAAGGATGTTGTCCCTGAGCTTGGCCGATTTGAGGGCGTCCAACACCATGTTGTATCCGTCGCGAACGACTTGGGCATTGCTGTAATAATCGATGGACGAAGAGTCGTCGAGGATAAGGGTCATAAAGACCGATTCTCCCGAACCCAGGTCATCGACGGATACACCAATCGCCGCATTGATGTCCACGCCCAAATCATGGGCATTCAGGACATTGAGGGTGCTCTGAGAGATGTCGCCCGCGTCGAACGCATCTGCAAAGAGGTCGGAAACATTCACTGCCTCGCTCATTGTTCTTCTCCTTTTTCTCTTTCTGCTTTCCAGTCTTTGAACCAGTCTGGGTCACTGAACCCCAATTCCCAAATGGGATTAAAACCAGTTGGAACGAGCCTGAACTTTTCTGCCTTCTCAATGAAATCCTGGTCATCCGTCAGTTCTTGGAAATCATCGGCTCCAAGATCTCCATAGATTTCACTGTGTTTGCCCAGGACTTCTCCGAAGTAGACATGCCGACCAATTGAGGCTTGAATCTCTTCTTCGTCAGCCACAAAAACTCCGGTCAAATCTCCATTTCGGCCACAGTCCCAATTGAATCTGTAGACTTTCCTCATGTCCTATGTCCCTTCTTTCACGCATTGACACGGCTGAATGCCCTGTCTCTCAAGATACTCCAATGTCAAAATCTTGCATTTGCCCTTCAGGTGTCTACAATGGGGAAGATGATACTTCCGGCCATTTTCCGTCTTGAAAAAACATGGTTCTCCCAAGTTCTTCAATAGATAGTTGGCTTCTCTCTCGCCATCTGGACAAACTGGTGATGAACACTCCTCACAAAGAACAACCCTCCACCGATGAGTCGTGGAATAGCTGACATACTTAGCGGGCCTTTTGTGGCCTCTGCCGCAAAAATGTGCTCCGATGCGCTCTCTCGGATCAATAAACTCTCGCTCTTCTGTCCATCCCAAGCCTTCTTCAGCAGTCTGGGCTATCTCTTCCGTAATGCGAGCTTGGACCTCTTCATATTCCATTTCAGTCACCTTTTGCTGGGGGCGGGACAACCCGCCCCCAGCTTTTGATCAGAAGACCAGATCAGGCCACTGATCCATCGGAACGGTGGATTGTACGACATGCATGCCTTCATCGGCAAACCGCTGGAAAGCGTCATCTGCGGCGTCGGTGAAGTCAATCACCGGAGTCACGACCGGCGAAGAACAGTCTTCCAACAAGTAAACCTTCTCCACCAACTTCGGATCCTTGGCCTTCATCCAGTCGAGCAAATCAGCAATGGTCCAAGCGACACAGTGCGATTTTGCCTGCCCAGCGATGATCACGACATCGAAGGAAGCCAAAGCCTCCAAGAAGCGGACATTGCGCTGCACATTCATCTGAGTGCCATTCGGGTTGTTGGGATCCCAAGTCGTCATGACTTCAGGAGCCATAACCGAATAGTTTTCCGTCAACGGATGGCCACCCTTGATTTCCGCCCGCCATTGCGAACCACGAGCATGGGTGTGGAAATGCAAAGCCTCTTCCAGAGTCGCGGCCAAAGCGTGACCAACACCTCCGAGCATTGCGTGATAGGGCCAAATGCAAAGCTGGTACTTGCCTGCCGCTTCCAGCATCTCGACATAATGCCGCAAATGCTGCTGCAAATAGTTGAGATTGCCACTGGCAACCGTCCAGGCAACCGCCGGGTTGACATCCCAAACACCATTCTTCACGTCCTCGGTAGAAATGAGGGTGAATGGTGCCGGGTTCTGACCCTGATCGTTGATCAAGAACTCGGCGTGGAAAATCTGGAAACTCTTGTGAGTGTCCATTGTGGCCGCGATGGTCGAGATGTTGCTCAGGTTTCGGTAAATGAACTCCGAAAGTCGAACATTGTCATCAACAGCGCCGTTGCCGCTGCGACCACCGACGAAAAGTTCGCCAGAAGGAACACAGAAGGTATTCTGACCATCGACGATGGTCAGGTTGACCTTCAACTGGTCAGATGCGGCAGGCTTCAAATTGTGCTGCTTTGCCCAATCATGTGCCTGCTGTGCGCGGGTCTCATAGTCAACCTGCCAGATCTTATCGGCCTTCGCCGCGTCGAACCATGCAGGGATTGGAAGTGCTGCTCCCATTTCTCTTCTCCTTCGGGGCCTCTCGGCCTCACTCTCTGGAACTTGCTTCGCCGTCGCTTCTTTCACGGGCAGCGAATTTCTTTTTGAAATCGCGGAATTCTTTCAATCTGCTCATGAATACCAAGTTGGCCCCAAAAACAATAGCAAAAAGAAATCCTGACGAGAACAGGTAAAACAGGTCGCCAACCTCTTTCAATGGGCGGTGATAAATGCTATAACCATATGCGATAGCAATACCGCCCCAAAAAACAAGGGTGCGAAGCTCAGCCTTCGGGAATGTCGTCTGGCCGGATGATTTCTTTGGAGTGAGATCTTTCAAAGCATTTTCCAGGGCGAATCTGGCATTCTTGACGATCTGATCTGATGTTTCTGTGCAAAGGTAGTCAAGGAACCAAGGAGAAGCCTCCTCAATATCCTGAACTATCCACTCATAACCGTTAAACTCTTTACCCGTTAAAACTTTGTCCCTGGCATGCTTGATCCGGTCTGTGACCGGAGTTCCATCCGTTAACCTCTCAATCGGTGGCTCGCCAGAAAGCGCATTGGCAGCATTGATGGTTTCCACTATTCTTGGGAATCGGTAGGCCATCAAATCATCATAGTCGTGGATGCCATGTTTCGCTGAGACTACACAACTTAGCACATCGACTTTTCCATTGACAATGTGCATCCTTGGATCAAAAGAAAAAGTGCGGGCATCGACAACCGGACTGACCTGACGTTCTCCGATATCTGTCAACAATGCGGTTTGGGCAGCGTCGAGCAAGGTAAACCAATAGAAACGTTCTACGCTTCGATCATTATTCATTTAATCACCATCTTCTGCAACTTGCTGCGCTTTGTCAAATACAATCCATCAGAGGCAGAAAAGATGTGGACACCAGCGTCAACGAAGGGTTCAGTATCCGGGAACGTTGCTGCTTCAAAGATGCTGCCAGGAACAACTTCCATTCGGACAATGCCGTCATCCGTCGGAACGAAGAGCCAGTTGGAAGTAGCAAAATCGCCGCGAATAGCTCCAAGCCAATGATCTTCGTTCTTTCCGACTTCTTCTTCAGCGATGACTTCGCCCTTTTGGTTAATGACGTAACAATGGTTGATGATCTTGCCGTTTTCCAAAACGGAGAACATGAACCAACAGTAATCGCTGCTGAAATAAGCGATTTGGTCCAACAACTGACCCTTGATTGGGGGCAGGTTGACCGAATCGTTGATCCCGGCTCGTTTCGCGTCGAAAACAAATCCGACGAAAAGCTCCCCAGCCTGATAGAAGCCGAAACCAAACTTTTCTCCAACCCAGAACATGGTTCGGTTCTTCATCACTTGGCCGACTGTTTCAGGACCGAGTTCACCGTCACGATAGAGGTTCGCGCTCTGGACCCAATAGTAATGTTCAGAGTTGGCATCAAAAACGGGCAAATTACCGAAACTGTCAACAGCAATGGCCTCTGTCTTCGATGGGGTCAGAACAGCCAGTTTACCAGGATTTGCAATGAGAGTTTTGCGACCTGAAATCCTGAAACGCATCTTTTTGTTGATAGGGCCGTTCATGATGGTCGTGCCATCTTCACGCTTGAACGTTCCGTTTTCGTGGAAGATGTATTTTGGAGTCCCACCCTGAACCGTCGAGAACAAAATCAAACCGCGAGTTGTGAAGACGGTGTTGCAGGTCACATTGCCGTTGATAACAATGGTTTGCTTGACAGCGCCAGGGGCAGCAGTCGCACAAGAAGGGCACTTATCGCGAGCGTGGATTGCACCACAATTGGTACAGGTTGTCCATCGCATGTTTTGAATGAGCCGCAGGGGAAACTCGCCGCGAACATCCTTTTCAAAGGTCTGGTGGAAATGATCCAGCAGATCGTCGGGCAGAATGTCGATGGGAAGAGCCGGTTTCGGATAGATAACTTCCTGGTGAAAAACTGTGATCCGGCTCAGCGGGCGCTTACTCGGAGAAACCTTGTGAGCCTTGTTCTTCGGGCGGTAAACGCCACCATAAGGACCGGTCAAAAGGCAAAGCTCCATGAAAATGGCCTCAAAAGCATACCAGTCAGCTTCCTTATTGTATGGTCTCCACAACATCATCTCGTTGCCATTGGGGTCACAAAGCAATGGGTCAAGATGTGCGGCATTGAACATCGTGCAACGGAAAGTGCCGAAATCAGCGCTGTCAGCATCGATGAAGACCGGAGGTTTGCTCGGATCGTTGGGGACCATGACATTGACGCAGCTAAAATCCCCAAAAAGAACATCAGCTTTATGTGTCGCCGAAACTGTTCCATGCATTGAACCAGCGATGCGCAAAGTTTCGTTGGGGTCGATCTTCTGTCGGAAGTTCTTATCGGTGTAGCTAATCAACAGTTCGGCGTCATCGACCAGGGCCATTGTATACCCCATGATCGTATTGCCGTCGTAAGCAAGATCGATGGGGACGACAACGGTTGCTGGCAAGCCCTTCGGAAAATCTGGCAATTTGCGTTGATGCTCGGCGATGCGTTGTTGCGCTGCGGCCTGCGCCATCGGGTCGCCCATGAAGGTATCATCGTCGGGCGTCTTGAAGACCTTCAAAGCAAGCTGAGGGCTGTAACGATAAATCGCCGCTTCGCCACCGCCCCCAATGAAACCGATGGGAGCGAGCTTGAAACTCTTACCATTGATTTTGACATTACTTAGCATGGAATCGATTCTACCTCATCCCGGCGGTTCTGCCAAGTAGCAGGTAGGTCGGGGGGGGGAATTGAAGGAAGAGCCCGAATGGCCAACGCATCATGTTCTCCTATTCTTTCATGCCTTCGAAAAAAACATCATCCAAAACTGTCTCAATAAGCTCTTGATTAAAATCTTCCAATGTCTTCAGGACCTCTTTTCCATAATGTTCCCGTAGCGACATGAGGACAAACAAAGACCAGCCTTCTTCGGACTCGAAAACCTTATGGATCAAGCTATCGCTGTCATACCACTCTTCTGCATATTTGTCTACCGTCTTTCCCACGAAAATCGCACAGATTTTCGTGGGAAGACCATTTCTCCATCTTTGGAGAGAAGAAGTTGGCCATCCAGAAAAACTCTAGCTTTCTGCTCACAGTAGACCATCAACATCTTCGACATCTGGTCTCACCCTTCTTCCGACGATCATTGTCGTGTCATCTTCGAGATAGCGGCCAATTCGATATGACAGTCCCGTCTCAGGGTCTTTCACTTCCTCTGAGCGCTGCACAAGGCGCAAGAGGCGCTGGACGCCCTCTGGATGGCCCGTAAAGGTGCCTGAGGAAAATAGCTCAGCGACAGGGGGGACGAACTTCCCGCAGACCATTAAAGATTGAGCAACCGCCGCCTCTTCATAATCCTCGAATCCATCAGAAGCGATCATGAAGCTCTCGACTTCGGCCAATGGCCTGCGGTCCACGATTTTGATGCTATGCTCGTCCTTATCGAAACCCTGGAGGAGACGATAGGCGAAATAAGGAGGAGCGTTATCTGGAAACGGGCCGATCTGGAAACGTTCACCATTGATGTAGTAAATCCCGTCTCCAGCCGCCATGATGATCAATTCTTCATCGGTCATAACAAAAATCACCGATGTGAAGAAAAACATATCCTGAAACTGTTGACCCGACATGTTCCCCATCAAATTGAGCAGATCTCTGATCGCCGAATGGAAAGAAGAGTTGATTTCTTGCTCCCAATGCTCTTTGTCCCAGTATTTCAAGGCATTCAGCACGATTTTCTGCAACATATAAGCACCGAACTCAGCTCCGAACTCAGTCTTTTCGCCGCTACCCATCCCATCGCAGACGACCCCGATTGCGTAATCGATGAATCTATTCCCGTCCCATTCCGTCCTCTGGACCAAACTGAAAGCATCCTGCGACCGCTCGCCCTTGAATAGCCGGTCGCTCCCAATGTGATGTCGTCCAACGATTGATCCGCTGGAAAATTCAAAGTCTTTCATCCGTCTCCGTTGCCTTTCTCAGAATTTGCACCCAAATACAAGCATGTATAGCACATGCATGGATTCATGGTGTATTCTAGGAGGTCCAGTGAAACTAGGTTCTGAATTCATTCTGTTGAAAAACCCGAATTGGTTTCATTAGAAGAGGTGAGACATTGTTCAGGAAGGATTCTGGAACCCGGATCCCATCCTTCCTGAACAATAAAGCCAGAGGCCGTATCAGGCCCGAGACACCACGATCCCGTCGTTGGTCGCATTGGATTCAACGGTGTATCGGTCCATCTTCGCATCGCTGGTTGGGATTCCCGCTTTACGGAGCATCCTGGCAGAAACGCGGATGTTGTCGTCTTTGTCGATCATGTAAGATCCGATACATGATCCCTGGACTTTGCTGATTTCCAGCCCGCCGCTGTGGTGGAAATTGATCCATACCAAATCGGTAGAGTGCCAACCCAAAGAACGGGTCAACTTGTTGGAAATGCAAAGACGGCCACGCCGATCAACAGCTTGGCCATTGGCGGGGGTTGCCGCCGGGGTGGAAGTTGATCCGGTGACGACGGTCATTCCGTTTGCCGTTGCATTGTTTGAACCGCCACCATCGGGGAACTTCGAGCGGTCTTTTGCATTGTACTGCGAAATATCTGCCCCGTCGGGGTGATACAGGAAAGCGCGGTCGGTTGCGCCAGGGATGTTGATCAGACTGCGGTCATAGCCGGTCATCTGGCCAGAAACAAACATGTCGTGGACAACATGCTTGATGTTGCGATGCCGCTCAGTCATCCCCTTTTCCTGCTTGGCGAAAAGGGTAATATCAAAAGCGGTAAACATAGCGCCCTGACTGATCTTTTCGAAGGTCAGGTCTTCGATCATCTGTTCGGCGATAGGGTTTGCCATCTCAGTGTCTCCTTTGGACTGCATCGATATTATAACACTCGCCGGGCGATTCGTCAAGTTATCTGAATTGTTTCGTCCGTGGGAGGATTTTAGCCCTCCCACGGAGGTCATTCGTCGTCTTCGTCGTCGTCGTACTCTTCTTCGGTTTCGCCTGCGAGGGTTGCCAGACGTGTGCTCATTTCTTCCGGTGAAATGTCATAAATCATGGCACCAACCAACATTTCCTTCATATGCGCGAAGGAAAGACCCTCTGACAGATTGACCATTTCTTCGAAACGCTCGGCGCTGTAAGGCAAACCGTTCAGCAGTTTCGAGAAGTATTCGCGGCGAACGTTTTCGCTCGGAGCGGCGATTTCGATTCGCAAGTCAAAACGAGACGGACGGTTCTTGATGCGATCCGGCAATTCGTCGATGTAGTTGGTTGTTGCCATGAAGACCACATGAGTCTTCGTCTCTGCAACTCCATCTAGCAAAGACGTAATGTCGCCTTCATGATGCTGTTCGATGTCCTCAATCAGAACCACGACAGGGCGTTCCGGTTCGATGATATGAAGATTATTCAGTGCCCACCCGGTTGCTTGGAAATCTTCGCAGTTGAAGAACAAACCACCCTTTTCGATGACATCCTGGGCAACCAAGTGAGCCGTTGCGGTTTTGCCCATTCCTGGAAAACCGTACATGAGGATGCCGCGTTGATGCTTCAGACCCATTTTGTCGTAGAGGTGCTTTTTCTCCCAAAATAGCTCGATTTCCCAGAAGATGTCATTGCTTTGGCTGTCTTCCAAAACAAAGCGGATTTCTTCTCCAAGACCGATTGGAGAAATCACGTAACTCCAGCCTGAACGCTTGGCCTCATAAGCGCCAGGGGCTAAAGAGACTCGCGTGTCCCCACAAGGCATAAGGCCATCTTCAACTTCAGCCCACTGATTGACCACCATTTCGGTTCCTCTCCAATCGAACGAGCCCATCATAGCACAAGGCCCGCTTGGTGTCAAGCGGGCCTTGTGGAGGTGTCTGGAATTTAATGATTATTGGATTGGCTGAGTGGCTGCGTTTTGGGGAGTAAAGACATTCTCACCAGGGTCTACGCCTCCGAACATAGAATTAGTAGCTCCGGTTCCTGTAGTTTGCTGACCAAGCATGCTTCTAACCCAATAAGCAGACTTCATTGCCTCGCCTTTAGTTTGCAATAAATCTTGTTCAGTTGCTGTATCCCCTGACTGTCTGATAGCTGGCATTTCAACTGTTATTCTATTGATAAGATCTCGGAGTTGTTCCTGAATAGGCATGATGTTATACTTAACAAACTGAGGAGGAGCGGTACCGTTTCTCGCTCTGGAATTGAAATTGTCTATCATACCTTTTATATTAGCCAATTCTTTTTTCAGTTTAAATGCTGTACCGCTTGGGTTGGGAAGACCCCAAGATTGAGGCATGCTTTTATCGGGGGCAGCAGTTTCTTGTCTTTGCCACCAAGCATCCTCAGCAGCATTGCCCCTAGCAATAGATTTATCAACACTCATAGGAACTGCACCATAAGCCAATTTCATCATTGCATCAGCAGTCACGCTGGCTTTTCTTTGCTGAGTCTTGGAGAATTTAGATCCGACAAACTCTTCGAACCAAGATTCGGGAACCCAAAGGAGAGAAATATCCTTATCAATTTCTGCTTTCTTGACGCTCAAGCCGATGTTGCCCTGACCCTTTGGGACATAGGCAGCGATCTTGACCAGAGTCTCAGAATATGGGCCATCGATGAAAAGTTCTTCAACGACAGAAGCATATTTGGCAATGTTTCCATCTGGTTTTGGAACCTTGAAGCCTGCTGGCTTGCTCTTCTCTGGAATAAGCTCATTGCTGCGCAACAATGGTAGAACGCCAGCGACGATTCTCAATGCTCGGACATCAGTTTCAGCCTTTTGCACTAAAGGATTGATAATGTCTCTAAGAAGCTCTCTCATTGTGATGAACTTGACATCGGAATCCTTTTGAGAATCGACATATGCTGCGGTTTTTGCGAATCCTTTCTTAGACAAAGTTTTGGATAGTACGTCAGACATAGTGACACCTCATATAGCAATTCTAAAACACCGATGATGATTCCTTCCTATTGTAAAAAGGATTTATTGTGATTTATGAGTATATATCCTGTATGGATAAGACCATTCAGTTCATACTCTCAAGGGAAGCCTACGGAGATCATAGAACCGTGGATGCTTATCTTAGAAAGCTTGCCTATAATGCTCCTATCCTGCAAGATGTTGCATATGCTCCGATTGCCGGGGGTGCGGCGGTTGGAGCAAGATTCCTTCAAGTAAGAACTCAGATTTTTAACACCTTGACAGCAATGCGGCAACAAGGTTTAAATGTCCCATTGAATGAAAACATTGTTGGAGAACTAACGAAGAGTGCTCTATCGGGGAAAAACTGGGTTTCAGAACTCAGGCAGTTATTCTCCAGATCTGGTAATACAGCCGCGCTTAATGCTTTAAATAAAATGAAAGGAGTAGGATCGCTCGCCGAAGAGGCGGGTAGTCTCATAAACACTGCTCGACAAGTTGGCTATAGCACTTCCGATATCTCAAGTCTTCTTACCCAGAAGATTCAACAACATGGTTCTCTTATGATAGAAGATATCGTTGAAATAGCAAGACAGACAGGTTCTTCGAAAGAAGCCATATCTAATGTTCTGAAGTATATGGTCAAAAATAAAATTATAGCCCCTCGTCAACTTCAAAAAATATGGAAGGGATTACAACAAGTTTCTCTTTATCGTGGGGGTGCAGCAGCAGGATCTAAAACAGCAGAAGAGTTGGCGGCAATGGGATTGAGACCAACACAACAAGGCACCCAGGCAATGAGGGCAGCCCAATCGATGAGAGCCCTTGAAATAGAAAAGATTTTAATGAATGGGAGATTTTCAACCCAATCTTTTGATCAAGTTGTAAAAACTATTGCCTCTCATGGATTTCCTACTGAAGAAGTCGAATCTGTAATACAAGGTATGCAAAAGGGCATTTATCCCTCGCGGACACAAGCCATTGGAAATGCAGCAGGTGGGGCTGCCAATCCAGCGTCATTATCAACCCTTGATAAAGCCAAACAAGGTGCTCGGGGTATGCTATTTGAACAAGCAAAGCCAGGATGGAGTAGGGCCTTAGATCGCGGAGGTGCTGCGCTATCTTTGGGGCTTGGGGCATTACAAGGAGCACAGGGGACCGAACAAACATCGGGCGAAATGTTTGGGAACGCTGCTAAAACAGGAGCCGGGATGTTGCCAGGAGCAACCCTTATTGGGGGTGGTATTGGTGCTGGCGTTGGTGCTTTAACAGGAGCCGGTGCCGCAGCCGGTGCCGCAGCCGGTGCCGCAGCCGCTTTGCCAGCCGCCGCTTTAACAGGAGCAGGCTATTTAGTAGGAAGGACTGGTAAGGAAGCCTATCAGGCTTACCAAGCGGGACAACAGGCTAAAACCAACGAAGCTCAGGCGGCTTCAATGGAAGCTCTTTCTCAACAAATGACCGCTATCCGACCTCAAATATTACAAGCGTATCGAGGAATACAAACTGCGAGAGGCACAGGTAATCAACAATCTATTAGTGCCGCTGAGCAGCAATATGCTACTTTATTGCAGCAATTCCATAATCTGCGACAACAATCTTACGGCAACCGAATCGAAGGGGCTCAACAGGGCGATTGGGGTTGGACTCAAGAGCAGATCAATAATTGGAAATCTCAACACGGTCTTTGATAAGTATTCATCGACCTTGGGGTGTAAATTCAATTAATCTGGTCAAATTGCACTGACTAGTCCTTCTTTAGTATTTATTTTCCGCCAGGAGTGCATTCGATCATTTTAGTGATAACGCATTGGCTAGTTCTATACACAATCAACTCATCGTTTTGAAGATAGCCAGTACCTCCCTTGGCATATGTCGAATTATAACCTTTAACAGGATACATACTCGATCTGCCAATATCGGAATCTTTTGGATAGTATGGTTCTCCCAGGGCAACATCTGCGAGGAACATAAAGCAATGTTCGTTACGAGATCCAGACCAATAACCATACGCATAGTTCAGAGATTTTGTGCTACTATTGGCGAAATATACGCCGTCGCCAAAGAGTCTTCCGGCACAATACCTTGTGTTATATGTTGGGATTATTAGTCCACCCTTGAGGATAGACAGTAAGTTGCCTATTTTAGATCCGTGAAACACTTCTGTTCTATTAGACATCAGGGCACCGTCTTTTTCCCAAGCCCTTTGCATATCTCCAATTTGAACATCAAAGATTCTTCTAGGACGAAGATGAGAGCATTGATGTCCGGCTTTCAGCGTTCGCATGTACTTGTCCGTGATCCTCTTGATTTCAAGCGGATCCACGATCAGGTCGATACGAGTGTTGAACACCTGCTCCATGTCGGCTTGTTCAGCTTGGTCCGCACCCCCATCCACGATCAGGTCGATACGAGTGTTGAACACCTGCTCCATGTCGGCTTGTTCAGCTTGGTCCGCACCGCCGCCGCCAGACATGATCATCCGAATCGAACCCTCCAACGAGTCCAAAATGTCATTCTGCTTTTGGACATCCTGAAGGCCATTGAAGATGTCGCGAGGATTGAGCTTTTTCATGCCGATGTCTTGCGGAATCTTCATACAGTACCGCTCGACTTGGTGTTTGAAGTCTTCGCTAAAATCATCCTTGGAAACCAGATCACCGATGTCAACCAATAGGGTGCGGGCGTCTCGAACAACCCCCATCCCAACGACGCCTAAAGGAGTTTCGAACAAACCACTCTGAGCGTTGTATTGGATTTTGGTCTGACTGGTGATTTGGTGGATGTTCTCACGAGCAAACCATCTAACCAAATCCAAGACCTCTTTGGACTGAGTTTCGATCTGGTTGACCGCGACTTGCTCCAGGTCAAAGCCATTTACCGAAGCCGTTTTGGTGATGGCTTGGCCTGAAGCGTCCTGGATGATATCAATCTCTTCGTAGCCCTTTTTGAGCTTGGAAGAGATCAGGCTTTCAGCCTTGCCATCATGTTTCAGGTTGTTTTCAGCCAAAGGGTAGGGCTTGCCATCGACACCGGTTCCGATACGACCGTTGTAGGTCTTGTAAGATCCGTCGTCGAACTGTTCGATTTTCCACACTTTGTTGTGGTTAGCATCAGCGCTAGTCATAACAAAAGTGCGCAGGCTGACAGTATTCGCCATCTCGGGCTCCTGCTCGCATTATACAAGATCCCTGGGGCTATGTCAACCCCATGGATCTTGAATTCTTTCAGCTTTTGACGGCGATGCTGGTCGTTTCTGTCTCGGCTTCTCCTTCCATTCGGGACTGCTCAGCGTCTTCGGCCTCTTCAGCTTCTTCGATGATTTCCGCCGCTTCGGCCGCAGCGAAAACCTCCATGATCTTCTGGAAGTCACCCTCCCCGATCAGGCGCTCAGCAATACCCTGAATATCGACGCCTCTGTCGGCCAAGGCATCAAGTTCGGGGTTGTGCCTCAAAAGATCCGGCTTTTCCAGGGATTGTCCGCTGGCACCATCAGTCAGGAAAGCGGCAGCATTGCTGTTTGACAAAACTTTGTGCAGCAAGAACTGCACGACTTTGTTCCAATCGATAGACTTCAAGATGAGTAGAATGACAGCCGTTCCAACCGAAGCCACAGCAGCGGTTTTGACCTTGCTGGCCTTCATGCTTTCGACAGTGACCGGTACCTGCTTGTTGGCTGCGCGGATCTGTTTCATCTCATCAGCGATGTTCGTCCAGTCATCTTCGAGATCCTGGAACTTCTGAACGAGCGGATCATCATCTGCCAAATAGGTCAGTTGATTTACCAGAAAATCAGCCAGATCCTTGTTGATCTGAAGCTGAGTTCTGCGCTCCTTGCTCTTCAGTTTGTCATGGGTCATCGAAAGGGCTTCAATCAGTGCCTTTTCGGTCTTCTGGTTTCCTGTTACGTTCATCGTTCTCTCCTCGGCTTTTCTCTTCGCGAGATGTTGTTCAACAACTTTGTCTCTGACGGCCTGAATTTCTTCTACGGCCCCTTTCGGCATTCTTGTCGGAACTTCAAACAAGTCCGGCTGAATCGGAACTTTCTTATTGGGAGAATAGTTCTCAAAAAAGTTTTTGGTTGGATTAACTGCCACTTTCATAACCTCCTCAAGAAGATCTTCTCCGATGTACATCTTAATGTCACCAAGTACAATGTAGGTTTCACCATTTTCTTCGACTAAATCTAATTCTGAAATGTCAATCATTCCATCTTTCATTTTGCTCGTTAGTGCTAGTCGGAGCGAATCTTTCACTGTTTCCAAATCCAAGCTCTTCAGGTTTGCCAGAACACCTGTCGTATCCAGAAAGGATATAAAGCTGATTTCATTATTACGTCTCAGAGAAATCATTATGTCAAGTTTCCGTTTATCTACCTCGCTCCATTTTGATGTGTCTAATTTCTGAGCGGCTTCGATAAGCCCCGCTGTCACGTTCGGATCTTCTTTGACCAGCTTAAGAATCTGCAATTTGATCGCATCAGCAGAAACGGCCTCAGAATATGCCCTTTTTGAGTCTTCTATGATTAGTTCTCTATATCTATCTTTCATTCTTTCCATCGCATTGTTTTTGATTTGGTTTATTCTATACTCATGACCATAATTGATATTATCAACATCCTTCGGACTATACATTTTGTCATATTTATATAGGTTTATTTTATTACCTAACATCATCTTTTTTAATTTCATCCCATTTGTCTAACAATGCTTTATTCCGATTCGGCTTGAAGGGCGTGCCTGAAATCCGAATCACAATTCCAAAAACGTTATCAAGGGAAGTCCATCCATTGATATAACCATGATTATTGCTAATTTGGACCTGATCTTTACGGACACCAATGATCTTGTGAGTGTATGTATTGCCATTGACCTTGCAGAGTACAATGTCGCCCTTTTTGAGTCCACGGAGAACTGGAGCAAGCAGAACCTCTTCACGACTCTTGAGGATTGGAGTCATGGAATTGCCGGGTTCGCGGTTGAAAACGAACTCGCCATTCTTCAGTTGTTCGATTGCCTTGCTCATTCCAGTTTCCAAAGTCATCCTGCCTGTTTGAGAGGGTTACAGGAGAATGACCGTTTTGTGGGCTCTCCAATTATATCAGTAGAGCTTGAGTTCTCCTGTCACTTTGTCAATTTCTTCGGACTTGTTCGGCCCGATTGCGAGGCAGGTTCGAGTCGGGATGCCGTCAAACTCGGTTCGGCCTGCGTCAGTGATCATCTTGGCGGTCAATCCAGCATCGAGCGCCTTCTGATAGACTTCCAAAAGATCTTCTTCGCTGTTGACACAGACGCAAATCTTGGTGAATGCTCCCTGAATCCAAGCTTCTTCATCTTTGGTCAACTTGGACCCATGACGGACCTTTTCGCTCAACCAAGCGATAGAAGCATGACAACCCTGAGCGATTTCTTTGCCTCTTCTAAGAGTCTTTATCCCGCCTTTGCCGTCAGGATAATACTTCCTAATGACAATGACCTGTTTGACTTCACCCACGATTTCCACCTCTTGAGAACATTCTATCACACTTCGCCCTTCACGTCAATGGGAGATTTCAATTCTTCAACGGGTCCTGTCAACCGAGGCTTCAGGACCTCTGCCTTGGATTTCCTGATGAAAGAATCGGCCACGGCTGCGCATGCGGCTGCTCCTAGCATGATTGCTCCGAGTTGATAGAGATTGACGCCAGGGTCAATCATCTCTTGAATTTTCGGGGGGTTATTGACCATTATCGGCTCGACCGCCTTTTCAATCTCGTCTTCCTTCATTTTTCTTTCTATATCATTGCTGATATCTTTTAATATGTCATCAAAAGGAAGACCAGCGTTCAGAGATCTCCATGTCCAGCTTTCTCCGTTGGAATAGAGCATTTTGACAGATTCTGCTTGCAAATTCAAAGTTAAACTGAAACAAATCTTATAATCCGGTATATAAATGTCAGCAAACACCCCATTTATATATTTGTCAGTAATAGTTAAATTGGGATATTTATCTCGAAGGGCTTGCCTGAGTATGACCCCTATTCTTTGTTGATCTTGAGGGGTCATAACTTCGCAATTGTTGATGCCAAGATTTCGGCACCACCCTAAAACTTCATCTACGATATATTCTACCTGACTCTCAAAATAGCCTGGGCGAAGGAGGATGACCTTCCATTCGGATTCATCTAATGCTTTTCGATAGCCTTCGCTGAACTTCTCATTTTCATCCACCACCAACAAAGCCACCTTATAATAAAAATTGGCCAATGTAGGCTCAAATAAAAAACCATCGCCAATTTTGGTTATGGCCCCAAAGGTCATTTGAAGACCAGCTTTTTCCAGAGCCAAAAAAATCTTGTCTATGGCCATAGCCCGAGTTTTCATCTCATTCATTGTCTTCTTCTTTTCCGAAACACCAATCAACCTCTGAACGGTCCTGATTTGTGCCCATCGCCAAAAGCTGCTCGGGAGTCGCCTATTTGCAGAGCGTTTTGAGCGGCATTCCCTCGGTGAACGACAGGGCAGCTTGCATCTTCTCAAACAGGGCAGCCGGGACGATATGGAAAGCCTCCGGGGTTTTCCCGATGGTCATTTCATCGCCTTTGAACTCAAAATACTGTCCCCGCTCGACGAAACCAGCAAATCCCATCGCCCCTGCATCAAAATCATGGCCGGGGGCATAATGAATCAGCCTCATTTTTGACTTGATGTCAGGATCCAAGGTATCCAGGTCCAGAATGTGAGCATGGACGTTGGACCTAAAGGGAAGAGTTTCACAGTCATGGAAAATGTGGTCAGATTCCTTGTAAAACTTCTCGATCTGCCTTGGGCTGAATTGAGTATCCGTGGTCAAGAAGATCTGTTGGTTGAACTTCTTGCCTTTAACGATTAGGCCATAGCTATGCTTGATGCCATAACCTGAAACAACATGAACAGTCTGGACGGGAGTCAGGTGGACACCCTGCCAAATAATGCTACTATTGATGCTGATCGGATGAACATCGAAGTAAGTGTACAGGGTTGCGACTTGTCCCTCAAGGGATTCCATAGACCCCTTCAAAGTATCCCACAAATCTCCAATCAAAGCATCAACGATATAGAGCTTCGGGCGATTTTCATAGGCGGGATGGAAGAAAGATAGGAATCCAGCCCATTCAGCCCCATAGCAATGATCTCCGTGCAAGTGACTGATGTAGATCGCATCAATATCAAGGATGCCCAGGCCAATTTGTGCCAGCGAGTGTCGGATGTCGCCTCCGACATCGACCAGCAGCTTTTTGCCATTCTCGGCTTCAATCACGGCGTTCGTATGCCACTGATCAACTCCAGCGAACGCACCGCCCACGCCTGCCCATGTGAGTTTCATTGTTCTGTCCTTTTTTGATGCTCTTGGATCGCTTCTGCGAGAACGATTCTTTTCTCTCTGTAGCAGTCTTTACAGTAGTACATCCCCATAAGGGTTTCATACTCTTCATGATCTATTGCGGGCCAACGGCCCCAACTTATCAAAAGCTTGTCACAGCCGGGACAGTGAATCTCTTTTACTTTTGGATCTGCTGGCTTTATGTGAAAGAAGTCTTGGATGATGATGTCGGCTTCTTTTTCTGTCATTGTTCTGGCCTTTCTCCAAGTTCTATCACTGTCCAGTCACCTGAGTTGTTCCCTGGAATCCTGCTAAATCTCATAGTGTGTTGATGCCCTATGATTTCTTTGTCTGGGGCATCAACTATGATCGCTGTCGCCCTTCCTTCTCCACTAGATGAGATTTGATTCTTTTTCGGATCGGAAGAGATCACTGTGGCATTGACATGTGCCGAGAATACATCTAGAATTTTGAACGTCCAACCAGACCAACTGTCGTGAATGACATCCCCAGGGCCATAAGGGAAATCCAGTTCGATTTCAGCCTTGAGAGTGTAGTCAACTGGTTCTGGCATTTTTCACCCTTTCCTGGTGTTCTTCAATGGCATCAGCCAGGAATGTCCTTTTCTTCTGGAAGCAATCGATACAGTAGTCTGCCCCAAATAAATTCCCATGTGGTTCTGTGTAACTGGCTTTCCCCCGCTCGTTACGATGAGGGTCGCTGCAATCAACCTCGTATTTAATGATCACTTTGTCACAACCACCACATCGAATCTCGTATTTATCTCTTTTTGATTTGAAGAATTTAGACAAGATATTGTTGACCCTCTTCGCCTCTTTGTCTTCAGCGCATTTGGCTTCACACTCAATAGCAGCCTCGGGCGTCGGATGGGATTTATGACAATGGTCGCATTGATAAGTAGTCTTCGTTACAGGCTTCATGATTTACCTTGCCCATTCGTGAAATGGTTGATGATCTGTTCGCCGATCTTGATCAATTCGTGGTTAACCTCATGATCCTCCATGTACGTGAGCGGCTGAGCCACGTCATGGCAGAACTGGATCGTCATCATGTCAGTATATCTCCAAAAGCAGTTGTTGACAAGTACCGGGAAAATTCTGAAATCCGGTTCAGCCGCGTCACGCCGCAGGATCTCGGGCAATTCCTTCTCTGAGATGAATTTCGACGATAAGAACTGCGGCGAAACCAGCAGGATTGCAGCATCGCTCGCCACCAGGGCGTCCAAAATCTGATCCTCGAAGCGACCACCCGAAGAGATCAAACCATCATACCAGATCTCGATGATGCCTTTCTTGACGATAGGATCCATGATGTCTGTGAACATCTGCCTCCACTTTTCATCTCTGTTTGAGTACGATATAAACAGTCTAGGCGTTTGTTCTGGCATTACGACACGTTCTCTCCACTACTTCCAGGACTTGTCTTGGGTTGCAGTCATATTGACGGAGGCATAGATAGGTTCGAGCGTAGGTTCTTCAGCCATCGGATTTTCCTTTCAACAAGTTCGGCGTCACTGGCCCGGTTCGCCAATGATGTGCAGCTTCTCCAACATGGCCTTTTCGGACGAACTTGGCCAAGTTTTGACGGAATTCTCGGTAATGGAAACTTTGCGAGACCCTGACGACGTAGCCTTCGCATTCATTCCCATTAAATTCTGGTTTGTAAATCCCTAGAATTTTCGATTCTTCCCACATGCCCTCATAAAGCACCGGCACTGTTGGAAGGCCAATAAGCTCGGCCCATTCTTCCGTTTCAGCCCATGAGAGGCACTCATTGTTTTCGTTCCAAACAGAAAACAGATATGCGTAAGATTCGAGATCTTTATAGTGGATTGTGTGCTTGGCGAACATGTTCTCACAGCAAAATCGCCATCCTTCAGGGATATTGTGAGCGATTTGTGAATGAAAGTTCTTTAACCAGTTTTGAGAAGGGTGAGAAGGGACGCTGAGAGATCTAGCATGGTAGTAGTCACGGTACAAACTGGAATTTTCTCCATCCATTTTGACCGTGACTACTACTTGCTTTCCTTCGAATTGAGATGTGTCTTCGAGTATTCTGTCGTCCCGAGTGGCACCAATAGACCAGGGTAAATGAAGCGTTCTCGGATATTTGATGTAGCTCATTTCCCTGACTTTCTGGAAGTAACGGATTAAAAGCTAACATCCATTAGTCTTCCACAACCTGAGCCAAAACTTCTGCAAGCCTGATCAGCTTGACATTCTTGCCTTCGAAGTTTAGGTTGAAGCCGCCATTCTTGTGATAGAGGACTCGGTCCCCTGGTTTCAGCGGGACCGGAATGTAGTCTCCATCATCCTTCATCAGACCAGGGCCGACAGCAACAACTGTTCCCTGTGCAGCAAGCTTGTTCTCGTCAACGTTCGCTGGGATGTAGATGCCGCCAACTACGCGCTCACCTTCTTCAGCCCGTTCAATAACAACTCCGTCTCCAAGTGGTTTCAATGGCATAGTAGCCTCCTTTGCAGTTCATTATATCAGATTTAGCCTTCTCGGTAAACTTGCGCCCCGAGATTATCGTAACAACTGGCCAATTGCTCAGCGAACCAGCTTTCGACCCATTCATCGAAAATGGCAAGCGCCATTGTTATGTATAATAACACGGCGCTTGCCATTGTTGAAGCAACTGAGCCAGATTTTCATCGTTTACACCCTGTAAACATCGATTTTGTGGTTGTCGAAGATTGCCATCCCGATGTCCAGGTAGCACATGTGACTGCCTATCTGAGTTTGCATCACCGTATAGTCTTGTCTTAGGTGATAGACTCCAACACTATAAGGATCGCAAAACATATATGCCACTCCTTCTGGAGCCGAGGGAGAGGCATGAACGGTGATATTTGGCATATCCCAGTTTTCGATTGATCCTAGATAGTTGTCATTGATGAGCAGGTTTCTCCAATAGTGACCGTATCTTATGTCTGGCGTGGA
>Ga0210043_1000851_pt1 | contig 30437 bp, 48 predicted proteins | sample CryGeymet201501t_FD_183990 | JGI IMG/M metagenome (GOLD analysis project Ga0210043, IMG submission 183990) | Groundwater microbial communities from Crystal Geyser aquifers in Utah, USA - Crystal Geyser metaG 2015-01t (SPAdes) (version 2) | ecosystem: Environmental > Aquatic > Deep subsurface >... | reverse complement strand
CCACCCTTACAAGCAGAAACACCCCTGATTTAAAGGAAATATGCAGAAATGATATATGTTATAAGTACTTAACAGTCAGTCCTACTGCATTGGGTGCACAGTCCTGTGCTGCCAATACCTCTGGGGAAGTTTGTTTCTGCTAAAACAGTGAACAAACGACAAATTACAGTCTTGGATTCACAAATATTGAACTCCGGATGTATAATTTTCTGCCATACTTGGTCCAGATTCGTTTATCGATCGCATCACTAAAGTGTGTTGCTTCTTCTGGCAGAATTTTCTCTTTACGTTCGGAACTTTTGTCCTTCTCAAACTTACCATTACGCTCGATGACCTTTGTATTGTTCATTGATATAATGGTGTATTTGCAGTTGCGACCATTGAAGATAACTTTGGGGAATCGCGGATCTTCTCCCTTCAGTATGTTCATCCAAAGCAGGTATTTGTCGTGTTGAGGTGGCTCCATGCCAGGATGAGATTTGATTTCAACTTTCCATCCCTGCTTATCGAGATACTGAACAGCCTGGTTGTTGTACGACAGAGAATCTTTTACATTAGGTTGCCTGTTATCGCCATACTTGTCACGATAAAAGATTAATCTGCGGGTTGGATGAGATTTATAATAATTGGAGAATTGCTCCACTAAATCGGTTATCATTACTTTGTTTAGCTCCTGCGGTTTGTTGTAGAACTCGTTGATAAAACAATCAACCGGTTCAGCTAATTTGGTGGCAAAGTTAAAATTGCGCTCCTGGCCTACACTAAAAAGGTTAATCTTCGAGCCCCAGTCCGGAACTATCTCCAATGGCCTCGATGGATCACAATCCAAATCATAACGACAATCCGGAGTTTCAAGGCTGCCAGCGTCCCAGTTAGTGTTATCTGCAACCCCTCGAATGTAGTCATCATTATAAGCATCATAATAAATGTGTTTTTGCGGATCTAAATGATAATAGCAGTCCTCAACCCTATCCACAATCCAGTTTAATATCTCGATCATGAATGTAAGCATCGACTGCTTTTCGTATTCGCGCATGATGTACGAGAATCCCAGGTTCTCAACATTATCGAGCGCATTGGCAAGGGTAAACAGCACGCCCGACTTCGAAACAAACGGAGTTATCTGCCTTTTCAGTCTCACTATTTCATTCCAGATATCTTTAAATAACCTCGGGTCGTTTACCGCTTTTGCCTCAATTAGCTGAAGTTGCATCCTAACTATACGGTTCCAGATATCGAACAGCATTATACCCGCCTCCGATTCGTAGTATTTACCGTAATCGAGCAACCAGCGTTGTTCTGGGGAGTAAGGCATTGATGAAACATACCTGAACCCATGGTGCTGCTTAACCGGCTTTGTCGATTTATAACCAAAATGCTCCTCATTGCCACGGTTTGCCGGCGAAACTTCCTGATCATATCTATCTTTAATCAGCGTAAGAGCTTCATCAACAATCTCACGGTCGAGGTTGGGGCCGCGGCTTGATCCTTCGCGCTCCTGGCTCAGCATAAGAAACCCTGTGCCGTTAGCAAACTGTATGAAATTCTCGTATTTGGTTACTTTCTCGTAAGGGGTAACAGACCATCCTTTGGGTGGCCTGCGTCCAATCACATAATCTTTATCCTTTTCGTAACCTATTTTTTCAAGAAATTTAAGCGCCGATGGCAAAGTCCGGGTATAAATTTGTCCGTAGGTGCGGCCAGTCATAGAACTTACCGACCGCGGCATATCACGAACAATTCGGTTCATCTCCCACCCTATAATGTAAGATTTGCCGGTTCCGCGCCCATGTATGTCAACTTCGCTGCGAGCCATGTTAACAACGCCAAGCAATTGCGGATTGTTAAGTTCTATCAGTTCCTCTATCATGAGTTCATTATCTCAACAGCGCCCTGTTCGTCTATTTCGCGGCCACCAGAAAGCGCTCGGTTTAGTTCATGCAAAGTATCTTCCGGCAGGTTGTGGAGGTTGTTCAGGTCAATCTTTATATTTTGGTTATTAATATTCACCAAAATATAAAACTGATGTTTTTCGTTGCGTTTCGGGTCTGGAAGTTCATCGGGCCGATTGCCTATGGCTTTTAAAAGATTGGCATGTTCCATGGCAATAACCCGGTCGTCCTGGAAGGTGTTCCGGTTGCGGCAACGCTTAATGGTTTCTGTTATATCGTTAATAATCCAGCTCAGCCAGAAATCATAATCAAATTCGTGAAAACTATTGTAAATCTTCCGTGCCAGCCGTGCATCGCGGTAAGCCGTGGTTTCGCTGATGTTGCTGAACTTTGTGCGGTGTATGGCAACTGCATGTTTTATGGTTGGGTTTTTATCGAGAACCTTTGACATGGAAACCAAGCGATCCATCTCCTCTTTCAGATAATCGGGCAATGGCGAATTTTCAGGGTCGATAATGTGAGCCTTTATGACTTCATAACGCTCGTCTGTTAATGCTTTTCTTGTCATACCTGCGATTTATTAAAATAATCAATCATTGTGCTTTGTGCCGGGTTGCTGCCATTTAGCGCAGCCTGTTTAACTGCGGTTCTTAACTGTACTTCTGCTAAAAGTCTTCCTCTGAAGTATGCTTTTACAAACGGATGGTTGTTTTTTACACTTATGCACGAGTCGAAATAATCAGCCGTTTCGCTATCCAGTTCCAGCACCACGCAAATGTATTCAACTGTAAAAAACAGTCCTGCCATTGCTTCCACTTCCTTAAGTTGTTCCTCTGTTAAATTCATTTTCAAGGGCTTTATAATCAAAATCAAAAACTTCTTTACCGGTAAAAATGGTACCTCGCTCCATTTTGGGGTTGTCGGTGGCATTCTGACTGGTTACAATCGATATCGTCCACTGCTCGTTCCACAGCAGCGCCACCTTAGCGTGAATCGAAGAGCAACGGTAATTAAAACACTGCGTGAGCATCTGGAATGGTTTCGGGCTCATGCTTTTCACCCGGTTATCAACAATCACCCTGAACGAAAGCAGTTTCTGTTGCTCAATTCGCTTTTGCAACTGTTCAATGCTTTTTTGCGAGAACGAGTACGAGGTCATAAATGCATGAACAGGCCCTGTTTGTTTCATGAGGTGCATCATCAGCCGCACCAGGTTAAAATTTCCATAGCTGTAATAATGCGTGGTTTTGCCCTGCGTAAGTTTGCCAATGGCTTTGGTAAGTGTGCGCTCCTGGTCGTCAACAAAACGCGGTTCCTGACCGTCGTCAACCAAAGTAACCGGCTGCTCACCTTCCGGCAACTCCTTTGAAACCGCCTTTAAACTTTCAATTATATGTGATGGCTTAATGAGCATTATTATTTTTATAATCTTCCTGCATTCATGCATTCATGCATTCATGCATTGTTCTCTCAACTTCCTATCAATTTTCTCAATCTCCCTTTCCCTCGCTTTTATCCTTTGCTCAATCATTTTGCGTTTAGGTCCATCGGGCATAGTGGCCGGGGTATCGGCTTTTTTCTGTTGCTGATACACAAGCAGGTTGCGGTCCTTGGTGTTCGATGTCTGCAGGTTCTTTTTCATCAGCCTCAGTTTGTCGGCATCATCGGGCAGTTGTTCAGATTCAGGCGGCTTTGGCCATAAAATAGCGGCATCGGGCAATGCACCTGTTTTTTCGAAAGCCTCCAAATGGGAGTAAAGTTCTTCCATACGCGAGGTAATCAGCTTTATTTCGCCAAGCAGCTTTGCCCTGGCATCCATGTTGGCGGTGCTGTTTTCTGTTGGCACATCGCCCATCGCCTTGTGCTTCATGCTCCGCTGATTATACAGCTCGCTGTATTGGTGTTTAATGCGGCGTATAACAAGTGGGTAGCCGGTTTCCGGTTCAGGTTCCAGGTTACGGGTTACAAGTTCTTCAATTTCTAATTTTTCATTTCTAATTTTTAATTGATCCCCTTCAATTTCTAATTTCGCATTTCCATTTTTTAATTTATCCCTGCTCAACCCCACCGCTTTTGGCAATTCATACTCCAGCTTGTCTCGGCCATACTTCTCGGTTTTCTTCATCAGGGTATGTACCAGAACTTTGTTTTTGCTGAACATGCCAAGCAGCATCACTCCCCGCTGGTATTCGCGGCCACTGTGCCACCAGCGGGCCACCTCTCTTTGTTGTGTATTCATAGTTCTTTAATCGTTTGCATAATTTTAAATTCCATCTTTTTTCGAAGTACATCTGTTTCGCCCATTTCAAAAAGCCGCATCAGGTTTACATGCTTGTAGTATTTTGCAAAAATACGTTTGCCATCATCCCAGGGCTTTCCGTTCAGTATCCAGTTGTACAAGTCGAAAACCTTATCTTCAGGGTCGTTTTTTTCGTAGCGGCCGCGCTCATAAAAAGTATCAATCAGCCACCATTTAAGCGCATGGTTCAGTCCCTGGTCGTTAAAGCTCAAAAACATAGGAGCAGAGAGCATGGAGCGGAGAGCAGAGAGCGGGTAGTTTTTGAAAATCTTCTTTTTCTGGTCCGTCAGAAATTCACCATCGGGGTACATCGCGTTTCCGTACAGGCTTTTCATGGTATAGCCTATGCCCTCGCTGTAATTAAACCTGCCCATAATTTCGGGGAAAAGATGTTTATTGAAAACAATGGGCGTATGGCAGTCGAAATGCAGTGTTGAGCAATTGTACTCTTTCAATACCTGCATCGTGCGTTTCAGGCGACCGCGCCAGTAGTTCAGCGTCCAGTAATCGGGCGCAAAAGTGGTCATGTCGCCGTGGTGCAGCGCCGGAACATCGGCGGCGGCAACCGGTTGCAATACCAGGTGGTCGTCGTTAATAAAAAGAAAATCATCGCTCAGCTCCTCACGTTCGCAGGCGGCAATCACTTTGGTAATTATATTGCCATCGGCATTAATAGCAGGTTCAAAAATATCAACGGCGGGTACATGTATCACATTTTGCAGAAAATCAGGACATTCACCAACTACATAAATATTGCGGAACTCCTTCAGGTTTTTCTCCAGGCTGCGAAGCGAAAACCTGAGTTCGTTATCGTTCCACCGGCTGCCGGTTCCAAGTACATATACTACATCAATGGGGCCCATTATTTTTTTTTAATGTTGTGCTTTTCGTAATAGTGGTCGATGGCGTTTCGTTGCATCTCCTGTATGGTTTCGGGTTTGTAAAGCTGCCTGAAGGTGGTGCGGTGGTGGTGCGGAATTACAAGGTCCTGCACCAGCGCCATAGTGTAACCGGCATTCAGCACCCGGCGGCAGTAATCGTCGTCGTCGCCAAAACCAACGCCAAAGTTTTCGTCCAACAGTCCAACTTTTTCAAAAACTTCGCGCTTAAACAGGGTGCAGAAAAACGCGAACATTCCGTTGGTGCGTATCACATAACCGGTTTTTCCCTTGGGGTATTTTCCCTGCCACGAGTGAGGGGTGGTGGTTAGCGGGCCCGACATCCCTGTTTTGCGGTTTTCGTTCAGCGGCCTGTACAGCTTTTGCAACCAGTTCGAAACGGCTTCGGTATCATTGTTCATCAGTATAATATATGGGGCAGTACTGGCCGTTATTCCCTGATTGGTAGCTTTTATAAATCCCATGTTTTCAGGGTTGCTGATAAGCAAATGCGGCATAGTTTCCAATACCACCATCACCTTTGCCAATTCTTCGGGGTTCGATCCGTTGTCAACAAAAATTACCCGGTAGCTAAACGAGTGCTGTTTTATGCTCAGCAAACAGTTAACCGCGTAGTCGGCCATGTTCCAACTCGGGATGACGATATCGAAAATAACTTTAGCCATATCAATTAAAAATTAAAAATTAAAAATTGTAAATTAAGGTGCTGGTACATGTCTGCACTCCAATCATTTATCATTTTTAATTTATCATTTATCATTATAAAACGTCTTTTATAAACCCAAACTCCCCTTTCATTTGCAGCAGCCTTTCAATGTGCAGCTCTATTTCATTCTCGTTGTGCCCGCCCATGTGCCCAATGTGGAAGTGGTGTTCATCCTGATGGAAAAAAACAGGCAGCTCCGGCGGTCGGCGGTAATCGTTGTAATGCTGGTCGGCTACCCAGTACCCAAAATCGAGCAGTGCACGGTATGTTCCGTCGGATATCTGCCAGCCCGGGGCCTTAAATCCTTTTGTTAGTTTCAGGTGGTCTATTCTGAATAAATACTGAAACGCCTGGTCGTAAGTCCACTTTTCACATTCGCGCGGTGTTGGGTGCAACCACCCATGCGGAATCATATCAATATAATCAATCGCTTTTACCTTTTCAATAAAGGCATCGGAGCACAACCCAACCACCGTAAACAGATTAAAAAGCATACCTGTTTCATAGTGTAGCGCTGCAAGCACATCCAGCTTGGCATTCCCTTCATGAAAATCGTCAGCGTCAATTATTACCATTGTTTAAGAAAGTATATAAAATGATAATCACCAACCACTTCGTAGGTTGTTACTCCGTGAGGTTCAAAAAACGAAACGAGGTCTTCGCGGGTAAATTCCCATATATGTTCCGGGTAATCGCCATGCTTTTTTGCATTTTCGCTATTTGTGTCAACGGTGCTCAGGCAAACCCATCCGCGGGTTATGCGGCAAAGCTCGGCACAAAATGCCGCAGGGTCTTCCATGTGCTCAATTATTTCGCCTGCAATTACAACATCAAAGCTGCCATCATCAAAAGGCAACCGCACCTCGCATTCGCCAACCAGGTAATTTATCTCAGGGGCAATTTTTTCAACTATTTCTTTGGCTGTATAGCTTTGGTCGTAAGCGGTAAGACTGCATTTGAGCGGCGTTTTTTCGGCTATATACTGCACAGCGCCAAATACACCGGCGCCAATATCAATCACTTCGTCGTAGTTTTTCACATCCCGTATCAGGGCGCGCATCCTTACGGCATCGTACCACGGACGGGTATTAAACTCCTCGCCCCAAATCTTCTCGTAATACTTGGCGTCGTCGATCTTCTTTTCGTGAATACGTCTCATTTTTAATTTTTAATTTTTAATTTTTAATTTTTTTCCTCCTCCCACTTCCTTTCAAAATACTCCGGATACCTTGCCGCCTGGCCAACAGTTGTTTCGTAATGGTTTACCACCAGGTTCTCGATGTATCCTTTCTGAATTCTGTTTATCCGGGCCCATTCACAAAAATCGTCATCTTGCCCCCACGCTTTGGGGAGTTCCAGCGGGTAACGGTATTGAGCGTAAATTTCAGCCGCCACAATATGAAACAGGCCGCCAACTATGCCGGTAATACCAATGTTGTAACCTGCAATCTTAAATGTTTTTACCCTTTGCGGCTGCTTGTTTATTCCTTCAACCCGAGGACTTAATATCATTTGCATTTTCGTTTCCTTCATGGCGGCAACAAGTTGTGAAACATGCTTAAGTATGTTTTTTGTCCACACCTCGCAGTCGTTGTCCATTTTAACGATGATGTCATATTCCGATTTGAATATTTCATCCAGCATCATATTGCTGCCAACGCTGATGCCAACATTTTCGGGCAGTAATATCACTTTTTTAAACCGGATTTCGTTTTCCTGAAGCCATTGAGCCGTTCCGTCGGTACTGCCGTTATCCGCAATGTAATGGTCGTAATCCATTCCAGCCTTATCGCGCAGTGTATCAAAACAGTGTTTTGTATATTCCAGCCGGTCCCTGGTTAATGTGTAAATAGCTATCTTCATGCACCAATTATAAATTGTAAATTAAAAATTGTAAATGGTTGCATTGCAGTCATGCCCGTTTTCCAGTAATTTATCATTTCGCATTTTTAATTTTTAATTAAATCCCATGCTTCCCCTTTATCGCCCCAATTGCTTCCTCCCATCCCACCGAGCTGCGGGTAATACCGTAGCGCACCGGCGTGGTAAAAATCAGGCTGCCAACATATTTTCCCTTGTAGCCCCGTGCAAGCATGGTAAGCCATACATCCCAGTCCTGCAGGCGCTTTATTTTTTCGTCCCACCGCGGGTGATGCGCCGTATGTACAATGCTCATGGTCGATACATAATTCCGGCGTTTCAGTTCCGCGGCATCCCACTCTTTGTTGCACCATATTTTGCCATCGAGATCATAACTGCCGTAGGCATAGCTTATGTCGGGGTAACGCTGCAAACAGTTCATCATTAGTTCCAGCGCATTGGGCCGCCAGTTAATATCGTTATCCGAAAAAAGCACATAGGGTGTGTGCACCAGGTTAAGGCCTGCATTGCGGGCAACATTGGCGTTCAGGCTGTCGTCGTTAATAATTATAATATCGAAATCGGTAAATGTCTGCAGGTAAAGCGTGCGGATGGTCAACTCCGGCGACTGTCCCTGTTTGTTTGGAATTACGATGGTCAGTTTTTTTGTTCTCATGTTTTATAATTTAAAAAGGCAAAGGGCAAAGGGCATGGGGCAAAGCACCCTGCTCCTGTCTCTTCGCTCTTTGCTCCATGCTCTCATACCAAATGATTTTTAAACCCGGCTCCTTCTTTCAACCTGAAATAGTGAAAAATGTATATCCCTCGCATCAGCCTTATTTTCAGTCCGGCTTTCAGTATGGCGTTGCTTATTTTGGTGTCAACACCAAGTATCTGTTTTTGCTGCTCCTGTACTTTCCGGGCCACTTCTGCGCGGATAAGTGTCCATGTTTTTTTTTGAATAATCAGGAGGTGGCCCGCAATGCGTTCATTTATTTCTTTTACCTCCCCGTTCAGCTCCTTATATATAGTTTCGGCCTGCCGTCGGTGGTACAAAATATCGCTGTTGGCGGTTTCGGTGCCGCGACGTATCTGGAACTGGTAACTGCACCGGCTGGCATAACAGGTAAACATGCCCGTATCGGGGTATTTATCGGTATATGTTTTTACCTGGTGCCCAAAATTTGGCAGCAGAAAAGCCGTGTCGCCATCCATAAAACAAACCCAGTCGTTGGGATTGCTCACCAGGTTCATACAGGCATCGTAAGCCTCAAAAAGCTTCTTGTTAAAACTGTATGGTGTAAAAAACCAAATCATACCTCTTTTTTCTGCTAATATACCGGGCAGAAATGTGGGCAGAAAGGACAGAAAAAGAAAGTAGGCAGTTATAAGTAGGCAGTCGGGGTGGCGGCTGTTCGTCCCCCTTGGGAAAAGCCCGCCTGACTGAAGCATTCGGGCAGGGGGGAATAAAAGGGGGAATTAGTTGTGATTGGAAACAAAAAAAAAGCCCCCCCGGGCGGAGAGACTTTCTTAACGTGATTGATTTTAGAAATGGGTTTATCCATTCATCTGTTTCTTTTTCCTGGTGCGCGGTTTGTTCAGTGTTTCGCGTTTAGTGTTCAGAGAACTCTGAACTTCAAACTCTGAAACCTGAACTTCCGGCTCCGAACTCTGAACTCCAAACTCTGAACTTTGAACTTCAAACTCTGAACTCTGTACTCCATACAACGCCCTTTTTCCTTCTTCGGTGATTTCCAGAAACTCAAAGTCTGTTTCGTACAACGCTTTGCAAGTTTCTATCGGTATATCATCACGCGAGAAATCGAGCGTACCGTAACCCTGCACAATTACTTTGCCGGGAACCAGCTTTACCAGTTTAAAGTAACGGCGCCACATACTAAGCGCTTGCGGCTGGTGTTAACGGAATGGTACCGGTGTAAGTATAAAGGCTGGCGGTTTTGTAGGTGAATTCCATAGAAATTCCCCTTCGGCCTGCAGTTTCGCGGCTGGTACCTGATCCATCAGGAGCGCCGTTGTAAATGGCTGCGCGGGTATCATCACCCATCAGGTAAAACTGCCCGTCGTTGTCTTTTACAATAAATACCAGGTTCTCGTTTTTGGCGTAGTTAATAAAGCCAAGCAGCGTTTTCTTCAACCCCGGGTTGAAGAGGCGCAGGTGAGCAACAAAACTTTTGCCGTCCATTTCGCCAACACTTTCCATTTCATACTCGCCAGTGTCGTCGGTAATGTAAATCGAGTTCATTTTTTTACCGGTTTTCAAAACGATATTACCGGTTAAGGTGCCGTTTTCTTCGAGCGTGGCAGGCGAAGTTGGTTTTGTTGGCCAGCTTGCCACATCACTCCATGCGCAGAAGTATGCTATCTGGGCAATACCTCCCATATTCTGACCATTATTAAGTTCCTTGTTGATATCTGTAAATTCCATGATTTATTTCCTTTTGTTAAATGTGGTTACTATACCGATCCAGAACCTGTTGCTCCAACAGTTGTCCAAACGGCCTGGTTAATGCCAAAGCCTAAACCTTCCCACCAGTCGGCCATAATGGCAACCTGCCTTTTGGCTTCTTCAACTTTAAAGTTGTTTTTGGTGTTGGTTTCAGGAGTAACATGAATGAGGTTGGCTTTTGGTGTACACCAAATGTCGTTTTCTCCGGTCATACATGCGAGTGGTTTCACGCTTTGTGGTGTGAAATCAATTCCGCCGTCAATCTGCGCGTCGCTGGTTTTCTGGTAGAATCCTTGGGCGCGTTTGTCCTGCATGTATTTTTTGTACCAGTAACGGCTCATAAATACATTCATTTCAACTCCCTGGTAAACTTCGCTGATAGCGTCGGTGAAAGCTTCCACCTGGTCGAAAATGGTGGCGGCATCCAATGCGCCAATTGTGTTAACCACGTTAATGGTTCCGGCAGCTACACCGTCGGTAAGCTGTTTTTTCAAACCGTTCATCGCGGTTCCGTCAACACCGGCAACTCCTGCACCCGGAGTAGCATAAATACCTTTATAGTATTCATTCAGCTCCATGTCGCGGTCGACCTGCTTTTTGTAGTAGTCTTCGAGCAACCATTTCACCAGCGGCCAGTCTTTGCGGTCGACTTTGGCGGCGGCCAAAAATCCAAGCCAGTTGGCTTTAATTTCGTCGGGATAAAATTCGTCGTCGATTTTAATGTTGTACACCCTGATTTCATTCGGCACAATGGTTAAACCGCCTTTTTGCGTGAACGCTTTCTGGAAAGGTTGCACAAGGCTGTTAAAAGAAGCATTTCCAAGGCGGAAAATAGTGTCGTTGCTTTTTATCGGGGTCACGTACTGTTCCAATTCGCGTCCCTGTGTAAGCAAGCTCAGCAACCGGTTCTTGTTTTGTCCGGCATCAATGTAATACGCACCGTATTCTGATACAATGCTGGTAGTGGTAATTGCCATAATTAATTATTCTTTAAAAGTTTGTGTTTACACGTTTTGGTTGTGTTCGAGACTGTCAATCATTGCCCAGTCAACTTCATTTCCCAAACTTCCGGCAGGATCTTCCGTTTCCAGAATTCCCTCAGATATTGCCCCCGGTTTGGCGGCAAGTATTGCGCTAATAGCTGCTGCTTTTTCCGCGGGGGTTTTGGCTGCTGCTACAGTTCCGTCAATGGCATCGAACAATGCAATGGCGGAAGTGAGTTCGTTTTGTGTTGTGTCGCGGTCGGTAACTGCGCTTTCGCGTTCGGCGGCGGCGTCGTCGCGCTCCGTAACGGCAAGGTCACGGGCGGCAACAGCTTCATCGCGTGCGGCAATGGCAGTATCGCGTTCTGCGGTAACCTGGTTAATTTGCTCAAGGGCGTCTTCAATTTCTGTGAGCTGCTCCTCGTTTAAACTAACCACTTCGTCAACCGATTCGAGAGACGGAACTCCCAGCACGGCATTCAATAAAATGAATTGTTTCATACTCGAAATATTTTTTGTTATTTGTTGTGAATTCGAATCCTCTTCGGGTTCGGCTAATTGGGCGGCCCTTATAATCGCGGTTTCAATGGCGCCAATTGAATCGACAAAAACACCCATCACATCGCGGGCAAAAAACACTTTCCCTGTAAGGTGACGGTCTTCCACCATAGGGCGGTTTTCCCTTACAGCGTTCATAAACTTTTCGTCGAGCACATCGAGCTGGTCTTTTATAATCTCGTCGTACTTTCCTGCCCGGAGGTCGTTGTAGCTTTTTTGCTTGTCGGGGCTGGTACTTGCCAGTACCGTATGGAAAACAACTCCCTGTTTTTCGTAAACCGGGCGCACGTCGGCAAAATTCAGGATCACGCCAACACTCCCCACTTCGTCGGTGTCGGTGCTGGCAATTACCTCGCGTGCCGATGTGCCTATCCACAGTGCAGCGCTGGCCATCAGGCCGTCAACAAATGTTACAACGGGTTTTTGCGTGCTTTTTACAATGGCTGCCAGCGCCTGGGTTCCGTCAACGGTTCCGCCGGGGCTGTCAACATGCAGCACAATGGCCGAAATGTTTGTATTGGTATCGGCTTCGCGTATCCTCATGCCAATGGTTGCCATGCCGTCGGGGCCGCAGTCCTGGTCTTCCTTCATCAGCGGGCCCTTTACATCGATAATGGCAACAGCGCCGTAAGGCGCCATATCAAAACCATCTCTCCTGCTCCAGCGCACAGCTTTTATACCGGTTCCGGCAACGGCCAGTGTTTTTGGCTCGGCTGTGTCGGCAGCCAGCGGAAAAAGTTCGGTTTGCCTGTTGAGCAACCCGGCAATAACCGGACCTTGCGCCAATGCAAAATCGGGGTCGATGTACCATTTCCCCTTTAAAATTGCTGAAACAAGTCGTATTGGATGCATTTTATTTGCTCTTTTCGGGCAAATAAAAGCACAAAAACAGGCGGTTTCAAGGACAAAAACCGCCTAAAAATCAATATTTACACGGGTTTCGGGCTATGCAAACGGGTTGTTTACAAATATGGCCCGCGCGAGGGTTTTACCAAAAAACTGTATCGCGCAACCCGCTCTCACTGCTGTATCGTTTCCGCTGGTGAGCTCTGCCGAAACCCTCAACGGGTTCATAGGTAAGCCTGCCAGCTTGGTTTTTCCGTTACCATCGGTAAACAAAACCACCCATTTCCGGGGCTCAAGGTAAGCAAGCGCTTCCTGCAGGGTAGCGTTGTCCTGCGGAATAAACCCGCCAATTGCCGTATTGTAATGCGTTCCGGCATCTGTAACCTCACGGGGCTCGCTAAACTCCATCGAATCGGGCGAGCAGTGAAGCTGGTAAACATTTGTATCGCTCGTTATGCTTACCACTTCTCCCGATACCGATATTACATCGTTGGGTATCGCCCAAATTTTTATAAGTCCGCCCAGGTTGTCGCCTGCTTTAATTACTGTTTTCATACTCGTTTTTTTAAAACTGGCAATGTGTCCTTTATGAGGGACACATTGCCCATAAATTTATATCAATTTATATTCTTTCCAAATAATGAAAATAGCCTCTCCTGGTTATCAGTTTGCGCTTTCTTTCTTCCTGAATTGTGCTTTTCAGAAAGAACTCGTTAAACGACCGGTTTATCTCGTCCTTAAAACTGATATCTGGTTTGATGCCGTTGCGGGCAATTTCCTTTTTTATGCTTTCGGCATCCCAGTGGTCGTCGTGTATATCATACAAATCCTGAAAATCCTGGATACATTCTTTCAGGCTGCTGAAACCGCGTTTAAACTGCACATACATTTTTGCCGCCATTTTTATGGCGCCCTCGTGCCGTTTGCCAAAAGCAATAATGTCGGTTTTGCTCAGCTCAAAGCCATGGCGCATAAAGTCGTCCTTACTTATCAGCACTTCAACCATTTCGGTATGGTGCTTCAGATCCTCGCAATACATGTTATCGCGGTGATGGTTTGGACTTTTCAGAAAATTAATAAAATGGCTTTTCTCGTCGGGGTGGTCGTCAAAACAAACGGGCGAGCCGTAGTTAATTTCGAGGTAGCGCTTAACGTAAGGTTTGACCGGGATGGTTACAAAAAATTTAGGCGTACTTTTCATTGGCATTATTGTTAATGCCTGCCACAACAAAACAGTGCTAATATAATATTATTTATTGCAAATAAAGTATTAGTGGCTTCTTTTCTTCATTTCCCCTCCATGTAAAGGAGGGGGTGCGATGGGTTGTGTGTTGGCTGGGGTGGTAAGTTAAAAAAAATTTTTTCTGCAGTTTGCCTACATTTTAGTTGAAATACTTACTTCGCTTACTTTTTCGGGTTAACTGTCAAATAGTCAGGTTTTTAAAACGCTGTTTTGTGTTTTTTCCATGTCGTAAATAAATTTTATTTTACAACAATGTCGTAAGGCGAAGTAAGTTGTTGTAAAGCAAAACCGGCTGTTATTCGCATTTAACTATATATAAATCAAATAATTATAGTAAAAAAAGTAAGCGAAGTAAGAAAAGTAAGTGTTTTAAAGCCGTGGAAATTATTTTTGTTTTTTTCGCCCTTAAAGCGGTAATTTTCGACCCCTTTGTTTTTAAAGTCAAAAATTCGACGGCACGAGAATTTTCTGAACGGGGGGGTACGGGGGGATTTTAAGAAAGTTGCTTGTTGCTGCCCGCACGGACGGGGATACTGGATGCTGGTAGTACAAATAAAAAGAGCACACAACTAAATATTTAGTTATATGCCCTTTATACGGTAATTTTTAATTTCTAATTTCTAATTTAAAAAGGTAAATCCCCGTCAGTTCCTTCCGCAATCTCACCCACTTCCACGTTCTGCGGTGCCGGTTCCTGGAAGCCCCACACTATCATGTTACCCAGTATTGGGGTTTCTTTCTTCTGCTCGTCGGTCATGGCATCGAAAACTTCCTTTTGGAAGCTTTGTTTCACCAGGTGCGTATCCTTGCGGTCGGGTTTCTTATCCTTCAGCTCAAACCCCATCAGGTCGATGTAAACTCCTTTTTCGCCTTTTACAAGGTGGTTGGCCACTATTGGAATAATTAAACACTCTACATCTCCGCTGGTGCTTTTCATGGTGCGGACGGCGCTCTTTAGCTGCCTCAGATTGATTTTTACTGAAATGTTACTCATAATCTTTAATTTATAATTTAAAACTCATATAATTAGCTGCGTGAGGGATAGCAGTGGAAAGCCCGGAATGTAATGAGGACTTGCAGCGTATAGCCCGACCCCCCGGGAACTCGGGGGCACGCCCAAATGTTACAGTTCCGAAAGTTCATTTGCAAAATCTTCCACCTGGTCCCAAAGCCGGCAAATCTGACTTGCCAGGCTTTTTACCTGCTGGTCCATCGTGCCCGCAGCTCGTTTTTTATCGGTTACTTTTAGCATGGCTTATTCAGCATCAGCTTTCATATCTCCCATTAAATCACGGCCCCAGTCTCTTCTATCTCCAGGGAATTCATGTTTAACTTCATAGAATGTAACCATTAAGCAATCATGAACACTCATATATGCCTCGCCATACTGTTTATATTCCCTGAAAGAAAACTGCATATCGGCACACCTTGGATGCCCATTGTTTATCTTCTCAATGTCGGTTTTGAAGTTCTCAATAAAAACCTTGAGCGCATCATCGTTTTGAATAAGGGTTTGGCTTACTTGCTTGCCTAACTCCTGGGCGGCTTTTGTTGCCTGGTTTTTTGGGCTGGTTGACATTGTTGTTTTTGCAAAATACTTTTTCATACTATTAATTTTAAATGGTTATTTAATTGGATTTTTAACGTCAATCCGGAAAAGCAATTCATTGTCGCGTTTGAATGGCCGTTGCGAAACTGGCAGCGAAATTTTACAGGGTTGTTTGCCTATCGATTTAAAAATTTCCTGGGCAACAAATGCTGCAGTAACCCTTGTGTCTGTTTCGCCCAGAACCAGTTTGTATCCGCGTGGTTCTTTGGTGAATTGTATATACCATTCCTGCCTGTATTCCATGTCCTGGTGAAACAATACCCTGTCGCCTTCTTCCATATTGAAAAAACGGCGGGCAGCCTGGCTGAAGTTCATCTTTCCGCGGGCGTTGATGGTGACAAATGCAACGGTGCTTCTGGTAACCTTGTTGCGCTTAACTGTTTTGTCGAATGTTCTGAATGTCATTTCTTATTTCTATTTTTTCATTTCTAATTGTATCCATCAGTTCATTATATAATTCTCCCAATTTTTTTTGCATCGATTTCCACTTACCAGGCTGTTCTTCTTTTACACACAATTTAAACCTGCGTTCATGCCATCGTATTTCGTACTCCAGCTCAAACCGCCTGTAATTTCGGTACCACACCATATATTCCGGCGAAGCATTGCGCTTAACAGTGGTTCTTAATTCTTCAATGGTATTCATGACAGTTCAAAGTTTAGAATAGTTTCACAGCCGAAATCCGGTGTTTCATGCTGTTGGTAGTTTTGGCAAGCATCAGCCAATCTTTGATTTTCTTTTTTAGATATTTCACTGGGCTTTGTGGCCTGGCTGTTGAAATACCTCAAAAACAGCTCCACCTGGGCAGCGTAGTTCTTAATTGTATTATCCGCATAATTCGCAAACCGCAAATCGTCGGAATACATTTGTACATACTTTCCGATATTCATTTTTAATAGTTTAGTTTATAATTGTTTACAATCTTTTCGTACATATCGTTGTTAGTTGCAAGGCTGGTTTTCCGCTTTTAATGAAGTTCACGGGAACTTGACCAAAAAAGAAAAAATGCCCTCGCTCTTCGGTTTTTTCAAAACCGTTTAGAATTACTCGCATAAGCCGAAAAAACTCATGCAGCTTGTTTCGTTGCCTTTAAATAAATCACCCGTTGCATTCTTATCATTTAAGTATTTCACAACATCGGTAATTAAAGGATAATCTCCTTTGTACGCCCACTTTGGTATTGAATCGGGGCCAAAAAATGAACTGTGTTTAAGTTTTTCTTCATTTGCAATCATCTCTAATCGCTCTGGGGCAAACTTAATCATGCTTTTAATGTCAGTATTATTTGCCATTATGCAGGGAAAGCAACCAACTCTTTTCATTCCCATTTTATAAAGCGGGTTAGGTTCTAATCCATTTTCGATAATATAATTAATTACTTCCTGTCCAGACCATTCAAAAACAGGCCGTAAAATATCATCTGCGAACTTTTCACGGAAGGCAATAATTTCTTTTTTTCGATAAGAATGAAATTTCTTCTTGCCTTTCTTATCAAGTCCATAAGGATGAAAATAGTATTTAAAAAATGTACATTGTGCATTCATTTTCGACCTGGCAAAACTTTCGGCTTTCCGTATGCCTTGTATAATTAAAACATTGTCTTTTACTTCGTCCAAAACGTAATCAATCATAGGTTTACTTTTCAATTCTTCGGTGCAAAATCTCGCACGAGTAGAAGGAAATCGTTTCTTTTTTTCGGCCAAATCAAGAAAATCACTATACTTTTTGCTTTTAAGCACAACCATATTAAGGTTTAGTTTTTGCTTTACTTCCTCAATGTATTTGTATGTTATATCACTTTCCCAGCCTGTATCACAAAACACGGTCAAAAAATCTTTAGAAATATTATTCCTAACCCAAAGCAAAGCGGCCATGCTGTCTTTACCTCCCGAAAATTGAACAATTAAATTTGCCATCCCAATTTTTTTTGCATCGATTTCCACTTACCAGGCTGTTCTTCTTTTACACACAATTTAAACCTGCGTTCATGCCATCGTATTTCGTACTCCAGCTCAAACCGCCTGTAATTTCGGTACCACACCATATATTCCGGCGAAGCATTGCGCTTAACAGTGGTTCTTAATTCTTCAATGGTATTCATGACAGTTCAAAGTTTAGAATAGTTTCACAGCCGAAATCCGGTGTTTCATGCTGTTGGTAGTTTTGGCAAGCATCAGCCAATCTTTGATTTTCTTTTTTAGATATTTCACTGGGCTTTGTGGCCTGGCTGTTGAAATACCTCAAAAACAGCTCCACCTGGGCAGCGTAGTTCTTAATTGTATTATCCGCATAATTCGCAAACCGCAAATCGTCGGAATACATTTGTACATACTTTCCGATATTCATTTTTAATAGTTTAGTTTATAATTGTTTACAATCCTTTCGTACATATAGTTGTTATGGCATTTAAGGAGCGAACATCAACCCATTGGCGGGATGCTTAATGTTTGTGAAACTCCTACCTGAATAATCAGTAAGAGCCTTGAAACACTCTTTCACTCCTTCATTAAAGTTTTCTTTAACAATGAAAACACGATGCACTTTTCTACGTTGGTCAGTGCCACCATGAAAACTGTGATAAATTGTGAAAGCACAATTTTCGCCAGTGTAACCCCACGTTTCACCATTTCCCCAAAATCGGTTATGGTTTGCGTATTCATTGTCTTCATCAATTGAGCTTGTCAACTCATCAAGTTCAATCGTTTTAATTTCAGAACGTGGAATTATGAAAACCATAGCCTTAGAAATTTTAAATTCTGAGCGTAAAAGCTCGATTGGCTTCATTTCAGACTTTGGTTTAATTGCCCACACGCTCCCACAATTATATCCCAGTGAGCCACCATTTTTTACTGTTGTTTCGCCAGCTTTGGAGCCGTCAGTGTTCCAGCCAGAAACTTTGATATGAGTTTCTGACTTTTTTTCTATAATAAAGTGGTGACGCCCCAACGTTCCACCTGCACGGAGTTCAACTCCGGCTTCTTTTTCGCTCAATTCAGCGAATGTGTAATACCTATTTGCCATAATAAATTTGAATTAAAAACGCCCTATAATATTATATATAGCAAAGCGGGGGCGATTCCGTATTGCTACACTTGTGCTTTTTTTTACTTTGTGATGGCTTGACAGGGAAGCATTTTTAAACCCCGCCTTGCCATATACTTAACGTTAGGGTGCATTATAACACCCGTCCATATTCATCGGTTAATTTCCTCCCGCACGCAAAAATATTACCGTAATGGTATTTATTAAGTTTAAGAACTCTAATAAATTCTACAAACGTCCAGCTAATCCACCACCATACAGCAAGTGTAAATGAGTTAGTTAATCCGTGTTTTGTTTTGGCGTATTTGCCCGCCCACGCTGACGATACTTTGTATTTCATAATAATAACGCACCCTAACAATGTATATAATTCAGTGGCGTTAAGGTGTCATATTTAACCACTGTGCAGTTTTGAAAGTTCAACGGTTGCGAAAAGTCCTGCAATCAATCACCACCGATTTTATATACCATGCCGTTATGCAACAGCTTAAAGAAGCCTCTGCAAGTTTGATTTGTTGTGAATAATAGTGAACTTTTGCAACTCCGAAACCAATTGTAAAACCTTTTCTTTACTCGGTTCAGGTAGGTCATTTCGTCCACTATCAGCTCCAATGTTCACCTGTTCAGGATTGCATTGTTTTAGTAAGTCAACCATTGTGTTTAAATTAAAATCTAAAATCGGTTCAATGGTTACAAATGTTTCAAATCCACAATCCGAAAGCATCTTCATATATTTTGCACGGTCATAAGGTTTCGGGCTGTTTACCATTATTTCACTGTAAAACATATCACTTTCAATGGTTGTGCAAATAACCGATTTAGGCAATTTAAAATTTAATATTCGTTTTGGGTTCTTGGTCTGAAATAGGTATTTGTTATCGAACTTTTGGCAATGTTCCAAAGTTTTACTTATCCATTCATCAGGAATGTTTTCCGCAAACATATCGCAACTTGAACCAACAAAAATAAAGTTTCCAGTTCCTAAGTCTGTTTTCAATTCCTTTTCATCAAATCGTACAGGTTTTAATTTGCCCCATCGTTTCATATAGCAATAACTGCAATCGTGGAAACATTCGCCTTTAATTGTGTTCCATGTGTGAGTTATGAACTCATACATATTTCCTTTACTCGAATTTAATCCCATATAGTTGTTTTTTAAAAATTATTAATAAAAACCGTTAGCACCATTAAAACGGCAAATCCGCCTGTCTTTCATCACTCACTTTCTCCGGCTTTCTTTCCCCCTCCACTCCGGGGATGGCCGGGGTGGGGCTCTCTTCTTCTTCCGTATCAACAGCAATGTTCAGGTTCAGGTGCTCCATGTCGAAAACAAGGGCCGTGGTGCTGGTGCGCATCTTGCGCTCAATTTTAAACCCGTCCTTGTCGGTTTCGGTGTGCACCTCCTGCAGGCCGGTTTTCGGGTCTATCTTTTTAAAGCTCTCCTTTTTTGTTTCGAACAGGAATGCCTTCGAATTTTTTAGGTAATATTCCACAGTGCTTTCAGGAAGCGGTTTGTCTCCCTCGCGCAGTACCTGGTTTTTGTACAGGTTAAACACGCGCTGCATGTTGAGCCAGAACACGTTTTTGCCGTCGATCCATTTCACTGCTTCCACTTCGCCGGCTTTGTTGCCTTTGCGCCAGTTTACCTTATTGGTAAACGCGGTTTTGTAGTCGCCGCCATCAATAAGTATGTTGCTGGCCACCATGTACTGAACGCTTTTCCAGAACGAGCCAAGGTCGTCGTTCTTTTTGGTTTCGCTGTTTTGGGTAAGCATCAGTTTCACGGCCAGGTTGATGGTTTCGGTGCGGTCCCACGGCAGCTCCAGTTCTTCTTCGATGGTTGAGTATGCTGCCATAATGCTGAGCCAGTTGTTGAATATGCGGGTCTCAACCACTGCGCCATCGAGCGCCTGCTTAAAATCTTCGGCGGTTTGCTCCACATGTTGTCGGTAATGCTCGGCAAAATAACCACGGTGTTTTAATACCTGGTGGGTAAGGTGGGTAAGGCCGCGTTTGTTTATCTCTTCCAGTTCCTCAAAATTGCGCTTCTCCTCGTCGGTATATTCGGTTTGGGTAAAGCTGAGCACAATAAACCGGCTGAACAGGGCAATGTCGGCGGTGGCCATTTGCTGGCCGCACACAATAACCGCCTGGTCAACGCTGGTGGTTTCCTTCTTTTTGTCTTTGTCCATGTTCATGCGGGTGCGCCCGGTTCCGTCCCATAAACCCTTCAGGAACTCGCGTTTTTCCATCTCCAAATCATTGCGGTACTCGTCGAGCACACAAATTGCGTTGGCGGTGGTGGCCACATGGTCGGCAAGCGCCGGTTTGCTGGTGTTGTGCAGGTTGGGCACTTTGGGGCGAAGGCCAAAAAAGTGAAGTAAACTTTCGGCACACGCATTTTTACCGGCTCCCTTGGGGCCAAATAAATTCATGATGGGGTATTTGTCGAAACGCTTAATAATGATATCCCTGAAAAGGCTGGCAAAGTAAAAGCAAAGCGCAATTTTACCGTTGCTGCCATACACGCGGGTAAACTTTTTCACGTACTCGCGCAGCGTGATGTTGCCTTCCATGTGGATGAATTTCCGCTCGAACTCGTACAGGTTCTCTTCGCCCTGGTAAATGGTCGATTTTGCCGGGATGTAGTAGTTGTGCTCGCCGTGCCGCACGATGCCGTATTTATCTACATCGGTAAATTTGCCGTTGTAAATGCCGTTTCCCCAGGCAAAAAAGCCGTCTTTCTGCCAGCCCATCTGTGTAATTTCCTTGCAGCTCTCGGTCTTTTCGTACAGCCAGCTTTTCAGTGTGTTTAAATCCTGCTCGGTCCCGGTCCATAAAAAGTTGCCCAGGCTTTCAATGCGCACTTTAAATGCCGATATGCTCACCAGGTCTTTCTGCGAAATCTCCACCACCCGCACAATTCCATGTGCGTTTTTTACCTCGAAAAGGCGTTTGGCGTTTACCGTGCTCTCGATGTGGAACAGTGGCGACATTACAAAATTGCTGCGTTTAACGGCCTTCATTTTGTTGTCCTGAAAATAATAGCAGTTACTGGCCGCGCTGAAACCCCATTCCAGAAAATCTTCGGTGTTCATGCCCTGTGGTATCAGGCTCCGTTTTTCAACCGGGGCTTTGTCGGCCACAAGGGTTTTCATTTCGTCCTGCCACGCCTTTTTTGGTTTTATGTAGGCGCTCACGGCATCGATGTAAACTTCCTGCTTTGTAGGCTCGTCGTAGCACGATATCAGGTAGGCTGTTTCTTTTATCAGCTCGCTTTTGTACACCGGGTTTTTGGTCCTCTTCTGCTCCTGCTGCACCTTGTACAAAATGAAATCTTCCGACTTATCGTTGTACTCCTCAAAAATATCGTGGCTCAGAAAAACAGTGTCGGGATCTTCGCCATCGCCCAGCATAATTACCGACACATGAAACTGCTCCCTGATAAGTATTTCAGCATTGCGCGAAACTGCTTTGCGCCCGGCAGTGTCGCCATCGTACACCAGGGTAACTTTGTTGGTATAGTTTTTCAGCAGTTTGGCCTGTTGCTCGGTGAGGGCTGTTCCGCACGGGGCCACTGTGTTGTCGATACCAATGCTGTGCATTCGCATTACGTCGGTGGGTCCTTCGGCAAGGTAAGCCCTGTCGTACCGCCTGATGGCATGGCGGGCAATGTTTAAGGCGTACAGCTCGTTGCCTTTGGTAAAAATTGGAGTGTAGCCGGTGTTCAGGTACTTGGCCACTTTGGGGTCGGCGCCCAGGGTGCGGCCCGTAAAACCAATTACCGCCCCGCTTTTGTTGCAGATGGGGAACATCAGCCGGTTGCGGAACGTGTCGTACTCGCGGCCTTCCTTGCTTTTTATGAGGTCGGCCTCAATGAGCAGGTTGCGGTTGATGCTGCTGGCTTTTGCCCACTCCATCAGCTTATTGCCTTCGGGCGCCAGGCCAATCATAAACTGGTCGTCGTCGCTGATGGAAAAACCGCGGTTGATAACATAGGTGGAGGCAGCCACATCTTTTTTGAGCTCGGCTTTAAAAAACTCTGCCGCCTTACCGCAGGCAATGCGCAGCGCCTCTTCGTGCTGGTACTGCTCGCGGTTGAAGTTTTTGGCTTCGTGCTTGTTGTAGTCGAGGTTCAGTTTTTTGGCGCCAATTTCAATGGCGTCGTTAAAATCTACATTCTCGTGTTTCTGAATAAACGTTATGGCATCGCCGCCCTCGCCGCAGCCAAAGCACTTGAAAATACCCATGCTGGGGGTAACGTAAAACGACGGAGTTTTTTCGCCGTGCAACGGGCAGCAGCCCTTGTAACGGTGCCCCTCGCGCTTTAACTCGGTAAAATGACTGATTACTTCGTAAATGTCGTCTTTTATGCGGTCGATTACCTGCTGTTTGTCCATAGTTTAATTCTTTTTTACAAAAATCACTTTCACCATGTCGGTTTTTCTGAAAGCTTCAAAACGGGCTTCGAGGGCTTTTTTAATTTCGATGGCGCTCACGCCGTATACCGAGTAACACAACCACTCGGGGATGCGTATCCATGGTTCGTTAATAATAAACTCGCAGGTTCCGGAGGTAAGCTTGCCGGTAACAGGGTGTTTGCACTCCACCTGTTCGCCTGTGGCCACCTGCTGGTTGCCCGGGAGAAACACCCCGAAATAGGGTGATGTTGGTTTGCCTTGCGGAATTTGAAGCATACTGGTTACTGGTTACTTGTTGCTGGTTTTTCAGGCAGGTGGTTTGGAACTTTTTTAATCCATTCTTGTTTGTTCGCGAGGGTAAGTACCAGCTCGCCATTAAATATTACTTTTTTCATATCTGGGGTAAACAGGCGGCTGGCCTGTTCAATTTGGTCGTGGTAATGTTCTTTTATTGCGCTCATAATTTGTTGTTTTCGTAAACGCAGTGCGTTTCAATAATTTTGTAATTCATAATTCAGTTTTTAAATGGTTTAATTCTAAAATGTTTTAATCTCTGCTGTCGTTCTCGGCATCGAGGTCGTCGGCTTCTGCTTTTAGCCAAACCTTTAATTCGGTCAGGCGGTTTACCTCTTCGGTACTAATGCCAAATAGTTTCATATTTTTCAGGTCGGGTTCCTTAATTCCATCAAGGTTTTCGGCTGTTGCTTTTGTACAGGCAATTGCAAAAAAATGCAAAGCCTTGCTTATATTCCGCGCCTCGGTTATGGTGCAGGTAAATGTTATTTTTTCAAATCGTCTCATGGCTGGATGGATTCTGGTTGATGGTTACTTGTTGCTGGTTGCTTGCTTGTTGCTCGTTGCTGGTTTCAAGTTTGGCCTGTAGTTCGCCAAGGCGGTAACCAAAATTGAAAACCTCGCTCAGTTCTTCTGCCGTTATACCAATTTCAGCAGCAGTTTTTTGCTTTTCCTCAAGAAATATGTCATCGCTTTCTGGCAGGCACATACATGTTAAAAACTGTATTGCGGTTATCACCGACCGTGCTTCACGCTGGCTCAGCGCTATAAATATTTTTTTGTCGCTCATAATTCAGTTTTTTTATCTTCCATTTTATTGGCCCGCCTGTCGGCCAGCCATGCAATGATCAGTACAATTATTGCCCCTACTAAAGTCCATGGGCTGTTATCAATCGATTCCCACATCATTTCTAATTTTTAATTGTCTAAACTCCCGGTTGCTCATACGGCGGAACTTGCCGTTGCGGTTAATATTTTTCACTTCAACATAAAAGCCTTTTTGCTGGCATTCGATGTCGTAATAAACAGAATGGCGAAGCTCTTCGGCAAAATCGACGCAGTTGTTTTGGAAATGAATTTCGGCCAAAGTGTAAACGTCTGCCAAATCAATGGTTTTGGTAATTTCCAATTTTTTGGTTGGGCTTGTTACAGCTACCAGGTAACCTATTGCAGTAACTGGTTTTTGAGTTGCGGCACGGCGGCCAGTGGGTTTCGAAAATGCTGCTGATGCGATTAACACCAGCATAATTACACTAAGAAATGTTTTCATTTTTGTTTCGTTTTATTGGTGTGATTATAAATTCAGTATCTGTTTTGGCGTTTTCGCCAAGCAGTATTTCGCTGCTGTGTTCTGCGTAATGCTGGCGGCAGAAGTGCAGGAACAGGGTGAGAAGCTCTTCGGTGGTAACGTCGACGGTTTTACCCGCGGTGGTTTTTACTTTTATGCTTTGCATGGCTCGGTTTCTTTGAGTTTGTTAAAATAGCGGGCGGTTTTGCTGAGTGCTCCAAAAAGGCGCAGAAGGCCTGCGGTAACCCGCGCGTGGCCCTTGCCAAAATTGGCAATGCTTTGTGCAATTTGTTCCTGGTTGCTGGTCCAGTATTCGGCTGCGTGGTACTGGTCGGTAAAACCTTCGCAACTGTGGCCGATTGTTTCCAAAAAAGCTGTGGCGCTTTTTACGTAGTAGAGTATTTCTTCTTGTTTCATAATTAAAGTATTATGGCTGTTTGCCGGTTTTGGTATGTTACTTCAATGCCATTGTCGATGGCGAACTGGCGCTCGATAACTGCCCCGGGCGAATCGTTCCAGTTGTCGAGCAAATAAATATGGCTACACTGTTTTAAAATGGGCAGGCATATTTTTAAGGCAAATTCGCTGGTTGCTATGTCGGGAATTCCGAAATCGCAGGGGTTTACAGGAATGCGGCCCGATGCCCTCAGTTGTATTTCGGCTGACTTAAAATTTGCCGTGTACTGTTCTTTTGTGATACCGGATATTTTACCGGCGATGTAGATTTTCATAATTTTTTGGGTAAAAAAGCCCCGGCGCCTCTGGCCGGGGCTGTGTTTTGCTGTGGCAGACTATAATTAATTAAAATTAATTCACGAGTTTCATAATAGCGATTACTACTGCAATCAGGAATATGGCTGTCATTGAGCCCAGGAACAGCGTGGCGGCAAATTCAACCTGCTTGCGGCGTTTGCCTTGATAATTGGCAATTGGTTTTGTTATTACCAACTCATCGAAATGCTTTTTACAGTAAGCCGTTTCTTTAATAGTGCCGGCTGATTTTTTGCCGCAGATGCTGCATATTTTTGTTGTTTTTTCCATAAAAGTTAACTTATAGGTTAATTTAAGTTGGTTTCAAGTAGTTCTCTTAGTTCATCGTGACGGCGTTTGTTGGTTGTTGGAATAAGAAAACGCAGGGCAGTTTCTTTTCGTTCGAGATATGCCTTCGCGCGGTCGGCATCAACCAGCTTTTGCGAGGCGTAAGTAATATTGCGTAGTTCCTGGCTTGCCCACTGGCTTTCAATGTGGCTTTTGTCGTGCCTGAGCAACCATCCGCGCTGCTTGACAATGCCACTCAGCAGGTTTTTTGCCCGTTTCAAGAAATCCTGCTTGGTCATGATACTCCTAATTTAATGTAGTTCTCTGGCCACACGGTGGCAAAGTAATCGGCCTCGTCTTTCCACAGTTTTACCCTAACCGCGCCTAGCTTCGAGTTTTCGGCCGGTTCGGCTTTTAGCTTGTCGCCGGGCTTTAGTCCGGCATCCCTAAGTTCGCGGGGCAGTGCGCCCACAATTTTGATTGTCATCATAGTTTTTGATATGTTACTGTTACAATTCTTCTCAGTTTTCCCTTGCCATCGCAATCGGGGCAGGTATCGGTGTCGTGGTTGTGCATCTCGCGCAGGTTACCAACCTTTACTTCTCCCTCGCCCTGGCAAACAGGGCAAATAATTATTTTTCGCAGTGTTTTTGTGTATAGCATAAAGTTTAATGTTTAAAGTTTCAAGTTAAAGAGAGCCGCCAGGGCTACTAAACCATAAAGGCGAACTCCCGTGACGGACTCTCTTCTTCTCTCCCAGGTTCCGGCGCCCGGCACTGGTTGTTTATTCCAGCGCCGTCTTGTGTATTTTTAATATTTTAAAGAACTTTTTTGAGGAAGAAGCGGGGAGCTGTAACGCCTGATGATTTATACCCCTATAAATTAAAACTAAAGTGCTCCCCGCTGTTATCAACCTAAATTTAAAAACAAAAAAAGTCTGTTTCAAATGCCAAATTCAACGGCTTTGGCTATCATACTCGCCATGTTTGTGGCGCCGAGTTTTTCTTTAATGTGCTCAATGCGGCTTTTCAGTCCGGCCACCGAAATAAAAAGCATTTCGGCAGTGTGTTCAATGGTTTCGCCGCGTTTAAGCGCTACCAGTGTTTCAATTTCGTAGTTGCTCAGGCCGGGTGTTAAGCTGCAAAACTTTCCGCGGTGCTGACATTTATAGTCTTTGCACGCGTGGTTATAAGCGTCTGCAGTCAGGTTGCCATCAACAAAATCGGGTGTTTCATCAAGCGCACCCACCACGCACTTGTACCACATTTCGAAGCCTTCAGAAAAAGCGGTTATGCCTATTTTCTTTAAATAGTTTTTGCCCGCTTCGTCAGCCAAAAAGGCGTCGGTAATAATGTTTTTAACCTGTAAAGTAGCGTCCTCAAATCGTTGGGCCTGTCCGTTATGGATGAGCCATTTCTCGTTGTCAAACCAGAAGGCTTCCGTGCCTTCAACAATCCCCGCAGGAATTTTGGTTTTAATTGTGTAATAGCATAAATTTGTCATAGTCTATTATTTATAAGCCCGGGGAGGTGGTTGCACACCGTAGATCCGGGCTTTGTTTTTGTTATTCCTTCAAATCTTTTTCAATCCGCTCATTAAGTACCAGCCTCATGTAGTCAGATACATTCATGTTCATCGAAGCTGCGGCTTCCTCAAGCATATCTTTCATGATTTGTGGAACTTTCACAGAAATCATTGTCGTTGGTTTCTGGAGCAGAATATTCATACTATTGGTTGTTGTTGTTGTCATACTTTATTAATAACTTGGTATGACAAAACTAAATAAACGCAATCATATTTGCTAATAAAAAGCAAACTTATTTGCATAAATAATATCTATTGAAATGAATATCTATTTCGAAAGATTAAAAGAGTTCTGGGAATCAAAAGGATACAAAGACGCAACTAAGTTTGCACATGATCTTGGGTATAATAGAGGTGAAAACATATTGAGATTAGCGCGAAGTGAAAATAATGAACCTGGGATGATGATTCTTGGAGATATTATGAAAAAATTTCCTGATTTTGATATTTATTTTTTGTTGACAGGAGAGAAAAAAAATAATAAGTATCAATTGCCTGCAGAAAAAATTGAATCAGTAAATGCAAATATTGAATTTTATTCATGCCCCGAATGCCGGCCTCGGGTTAAAAAAATTCAAGATCAGGAGGCAGAGATAGCAAAATTAAAGGATGAGTTATTGGAAGTGTACCGGAGCCAGGCTAAAAAAGAGACCCACTCTGAAGATAGTGCATCGCACGGCGAGGATACAAAGAGAATTAAAGCTGGATAGATATACAAGCGAAGAACTACGCAAAATAGATGCGTAGAAGTACGCAAAAACAGTACTAAAGGAAATCAAGAAAATCAGAAAAGCTTAGCCGTGTGGTTCAGAATTCATTCAAAACAAATATCGATTATGCCTCAAAGCCCAATAAAAACAAGGTATTCAGTTTTAAAAAGTTTTCCCGGTGGGACTACAAAAAAACGAAAGCCTTGCTACATAGCCCGTGTAGCAAGGCTTTTAAAAATGCAAAGGGCAAATTATTCATTCAAAATCCATTTTATGAACCCTGTTCATTCAAATTTCATTCACTAAAATCATGAATCCAAAACCATACATTAATACCAAACAAACCGGGAAAAAAGGGCAGGTTGCGGTATATATAATGGTGCATGTGGGCTATAAAAGCATGAAATTTAATACCGGCGTTAATTGCCTGGCTGCAAACTGGGACCCGAAAACCCTGCGGATTAAGGGAAATTCGAAAGAAACCAAAGATGATAACCTGGTAATTGAACAGGCACTGGCACGGTTGAATGACATTGCTGTGAGATACCGGCTTCAAAACATCCAACTCACTCCGGAACTGCTAAAAAACGAATGGAAGAACCCGGCCAGGAGGATTGATTTTTACAAATTTTTTGACGAGGTTATTGCCGAACGTAAAGCAGAACTGGCGCACAACACCGTAAAATCGCATAAATCGGCCATCGAGATCATGAAAAAATATAAGGCTTCGCTGGCTTTTTCGGAAATTACACCCGATTTTATAGATAGCTTCCAGCGCTGGCTGCGGACCAAACACGGCAACGACACAAACACCATCCATACCAAAATGCGTGTATTGCGCAATTACCTGAATGTGGCTATACGGAAAGGTATCATCAGCGAAAATCCATTCTCCCGGGTGAAACTGCGAAAAGCAACAACCAGCCGCGTGTTTCTGAATCCGGAAGAGCTAAAGGTTTTGTGGGACTTGTACGAAAGCAAAAAGCTAACAGAAGCCAAACAAAAAATACTGCGCCATTTTTTGTTTATGTGTTTCACCGGATTGCGGATATCGGACATGAAGCAACTTAATGCAGGCAATGTTATTGGCGGGATGCTGGTTTTTAATGTAAAAAAAACGAAAGCTGTAAAGCAAAACATGGTTAAAGTTCCTCTTAACAGCTACTCGTTGCAACTGATAGCCGACGAAAAAAGCGAAACAAAGCTGCTGTTTAACACCATCAGCGAGCAGAAAATGAATACTTACATTAAAGAGATTGTTGGAGCTGCAGGGATTGAAAAAGAAGTTACCAACCACACTGGCAGGCACACATTTGCCACCTGCTGGCTGAAAAAAACAAAAAACCTGGCACAACTGCAGGTACTGCTCGGGCACAGCAACATTACCGAAACAATGATTTACGTGCATGTTGATGATGATATGCTCCGCGGCGAAATGAAAAACTTTGAATCGTTGATTTTTGCGGACGAAAAAAAGTAAATTTTCAAGAAATAAAACCTTTAAAACTAAAAGAAGGTTTTCCAGGTATTTAATTTATCCGGTACATTTTCCACAAATAACAATCGCCTGCAATTTGAACCGTAAACCCGGCTGCAATCATGGCGGTGTGTATTATCCAATTATCGATATCGGCAATGGTTGACATCTCTTCGACTATATCGAAAGTTGATTTCAGTTCCAATTGTCCATCGGTTTCATGGGGTGAATATGCTTTCAGTAAAGTTGCTATGAGTATATCTTTTACGTCTGGAGCAGTTTCTGCGGGGGGGGTTTGGTCTGGCGATTCCTTTTTTTCTTCAACCATGGTTATTGGTATTAAATGAAAAACCCGGCAGCATAATATAATTGCCAAACCATATTTTTAACAAATACAATGAATGTACCCGTATGCTGCCGGGAAAAATCTTTCCCCGGGCACACTCATTGTTTTATATGATTTGGCGGATTAAAGATATAAAAAGCTATGATAACCGGTTATTGAAGTGAAGTTATTTTAATTAGGTTCCACGAATCGGAAGCGCTGTCGTAAATCATTTCAACCAAAAATATTTCCCTTACCATTGCGCCAAGCGTATTTTGGGCATCAACCCAAAGCCTTACCGAAAACTGGTTTCCGTTTGATGTTACTGATGTGTTTTCGTCGCCATACTTTGCAAACTTTGCTGTTGACGGTGATTTCAGATTTTGCCCGACAAATTTTTTTGCGGCCAGGTAAGCGCCTGCTTCAAGCAGTTCCTGTTCTTCGGGCGTTCGGTTTGCACCGGGTTTATATTCGCTGATGCTGCGCTCAACCCTTTCTTTGGCAAGCCACGTGGATAACGTGTCAATCCGGTCTTTTAGTTGCCTGTTTTCCTCCTGCAGGTTTTTCACGCGCTGATTGGTGCACGAGAATATAATTAATAGTATAAAAGGAATAAAAATCAGTTTTTTCATTGTAAAAGGTTTTTGGTTTAAGGTTGCAATATACAAAAAAAGCCACGGCTAACAACTCCGTGACTTTTGCATAATGGCCTGGCTTTAACAGGCGGCGGGTACACCCGGCAGTTTTACCAGCTAAGGCGGCTGCAGGGCTTCCGGCATTATTTTATTATTGCGCGTCCTGTATTTAATACTGCATCGGCATTTATTTCGGCAATGCGGTTTGCCAGTTCCGGGAAGTCTTTATCGAGCACAGGGTTAAACCATTCAACGGCCAC